>Ga0316220_1000624_pt1 | contig 47974 bp, 24 predicted proteins | sample TBH18005metaG_FD_203632 | JGI IMG/M metagenome (GOLD analysis project Ga0316220, IMG submission 203632) | Freshwater microbial communities from Trout Bog Lake, Wisconsin, USA - TBH18005 | ecosystem: Environmental > Aquatic > Freshwater > Lake > Hypolimnion/Profundal zone | place: USA: Wisconsin... | reverse complement strand
CCCCATTACCTGTGGATAAGTGGTTTATTTTGTTGGGGATAAGGGGTTGGTCGTCTTCTAAAGTAGCAAATCTAAAAGGGTTACAGGTCAAAAACTAGACAACAAAGGACTTAGAGGCAAAGAAATAGCCCCCGGGGACGGGGGCCGCTCTTTGCTCTGATTCCATTATAGCGGATTGGAACAGTAACTACGCCACGTTGATTTGAGTGGGGAATATGTATGCTGCCCCCGGATTACAAGGCAGAAGCAGGTCCTTCGACTACGCCGCTGCGCGGCTCCGCTCAGGATGACGACCAAAGCAAGAGCAAATGCAGGTCCCTCGACTTCGTCGCTACGCGACTTCGCTCGGGATGACGACAAGAACAAAGTCAAAAGCAAAGACAAAGACAAACGCACGTACTTCGACTGCGCTCAGGATGACAGCTCAAAAGTCATGCGGAGTAGCCCATGCCGGCGAGGACGCCGCGCATGTAGGCGAAGCTCTTGATGACGCCGGGGAGGGGGTCGTCGGGGAAGATCTCGTACTCGAGGTCCACGCAACCGAGGTAGTTCATCTTGATGAGCTGGCGGAAGATGGCGGGGATGGGCATGCAGCCGTCGCCGACGGCGACCTGGCTCTCCTTGGCGCCGGGGTCGGCGAGGTCCTTCATGTGGATGTCGAAGAGGCGGGCGCCGGCCTTGGCGACACCTTCGACGGGGTCAGTGCCGGCGCGCATACAGTGGCCGAGGTCCACGCAGCAGCCCATACGCGGGTCCATGCCTTTGACGGCGGCGAGGACGTCGAGCGGCGAGGGGAAGTTCTTGTCCTCGGGGCCGTGGTTATGGATGGCAATCTTGATGTCGTACTGCTTGGCAAACTTTTCGAGGCGCGGAAGCTGCGCGTGGGTGGGGGCGCAGACGCAGATGGGGATGGCGGCGGCCTTGAAGTAGTCGAAGACATCGGTGAAGCTCTTGTCGTCATCGGCGGCGAAGGTGATGTTGCCGTCGGCGGTGAGGGTGAATCCGGCGGCGCGGAGCGCGGCGGCGGCGGGGGCGACGGCGTCGAGCGGGGTGATGGGGAGATGGACGCTCTTGAGGTTGAGCCAAGGGGTCTTGAGCTGATGCATGAAGTCGATGAGGTGGGCGACGTCGAACTTGCGGAAGGTGTAGCTGGCGATGCCGAGGCGTACGGGCGAGGGCGGCAGCTTGGCTGGCGGGGGCGCTCCGGCGGCGGAGAGCGAGCGCGGGAGGAGGGTGGAGGCTGCGGCGAGAGCGGAGGCGGAGAGGAGGTTGCGGCGGGAGATTGTCATGGCGGGAGAATCGTACACCCGCGAAAACGGTTGATTCAACGCAAAGGGCACGGAGAGAGGCTCTCCGTGCCCTGGTTGCCTGCGTTTGCGCTTACTGGATGGTGATGGAGATGGACAGGTTCTGATTGAGGTTGGAGGAGGAGGAACCGGCCGCGGCGGTGGCGGCGACGTTCACCACCACACTGTCGGTCCCCGTCGGGGTGACGTAGTTGCTACCGCTTCCGCAGCCGGATACGGCGCTTGCCGCGCAGGCCATGACCAGCAGCATGAGCAGGCCGCGGGTGGCGACGGCCAGCTTGCGGCGGCGCACCATCAGCAGCATTCCCAGCAGCATGGCCGGTATCCAGAGCAGGCCGGAGCGCGTTGACGCACTGCTTGCCTGCGGCGCCAACGTGTAGAGCTGCAGCGTGGTCGTCTGCACGGCGTTGTTGCCGGTGAATGTGACCGAAGTGGGCAGGAAGAGGCAGCTTGCAAACGCCGGCAGCCCGCTGCAACTGTAGCTGGCGGTTCCGGAGTAGTTGCCGACCGGCGTAAAGGACAGCGTGACGGATGCCATTGTGCCGCGCGTAACGGTCAACGTGCTGGGGCTTGCGCTTGCGGTATAGCTGGGCGCCACCACGACAATGGGGTAAGCCGTCGAGGTGGAGGCGTTGTAGTTGGTGTCGCCGGCGTAGGTGGCCGTGATGCTGGCCGTCTGCACGGACGGGAAGCCCGTGGGCAGCGTGAGCGTGGCCACGCCGCTGCTGTTGAGCGTGACCGCAGAGCCGAGCGCCGCTGCGCCGTTGTAGAACTGCACCGATCCCGTCGGCACGGCTGTTTTGCTGGTGGAACCGGAGACTGCCGTTGCCGTCAGTGTGACCGCAACGCCCGTGCCCGCGCTGCCCAGCGTCGTTGGCACCGTCTGCACCACCGTGGTGGTGGAGGCCACCGCGACAACGATGCCCGTGCCGCTCATGGTGACGCTCTGCGTGCTGGCGGCGACGTTCAGGTTGTTGTCGGTGAAGACCAGCGAGCCGCTCACGCTGACGCCGGAGACCGGGGCAAAGCTGATGAGCTCGGTGCAGCTTGCGCCCGCGGCCAGTGTGCCCGGAGAGGAGACCGTGGAGAGCTGCGGGCAGGTGGAACTGTTGCCCGGCGTGAATCCGGTGGAGATGCCCGGGTTCATCCCGCTCCCCGGCGCAGGCAGCGTGAGCGCAGCGTTGCCGATGTTGGCCACGGTGAGCGTGTAGGCGCCGTCCGTCGTGTCCGTGGTGCCATCATTGGTCGCCGTGGCATAGGCGATGGGATTCGCCGCAGCCGTCACCTTGCGGATGCGCACGCTGCCAATATCCACGATGTAGAGATTGCCGGCGCCGTCCAGTGCAACGCTCGTGGGAATGTTTAACTTCGCGCCCGTCGCTGCGCCATTGTCGCCGCTAAAGCCTAAGCCACCGTTGCCGGCCACGGTCGTGATAATCCCCGTGGCAGCCTCCACCTTGCGGATGCGTGAGTTGCCAGTATCCGCGATGTAGAGATTACCGGCACTGTCCATTGCCACAAGCTCGGGACGGTTCAACTCCGCGCTGGTCGCCGGGCCGCCATCCTGCATAGCCACATACCCGCTCGTTCCGGTGCCCGCCACCGTGGTGATGATCCCCGTCCCCGCCGTCACCTTGCGGACGCGATAGTTGTAGGCATCCGGGATGTAGAGATTGCCGGCGCCATCGACCGTGACACTGGCTGGCTGGAAAAACTCCGCGCTGGTGGCTGCGCCATTGTCGCCGGTAGTACCGAACACTCCATTGCCGGCTACCGTGGTGATGATTCCCGTCGCTGCCGTCACCTTGCGGATGCGTACGTTGAACGAATCTGCAATGTAGAGGTTGCCCGCGCCATCCACGGCTACACCATAGTCGGAGTTCAACGAAGCGCCGGTCGCCAGGCAACCATCACCGACTGAGTTCGTAGAGCCGACGCAAGTGCCCGGAGATGTTCCGCCGCCCGCCACCGTGGTGATGATGCCTGTGGCCACCGTCACCTTGCGGATGCGATTGTTGTTGCTATCCGCGATGTAGAGATTGCCGGCGCCGTCCACGGCTACGCCGTAGGGATTGCCGATGCCTGCACTGGTCGCGGGTCCATTGTCGCCGCTCAACGTTAGGCTGCCGTTGCCCGCCACCGTGGTGATGATGCCGGTGGCCGCCGCCACCTTGCGCACGCGATTGCCGTCGTAATCCGCGATGTAGAGATTGCCCGCCGCATCCACCGTTACGCCCTGGGGATAGTTCAGTTCCGCGCTGGTCGCCGGACCGTTGTCACCGGTATACCCGGCCGTGCCGTTGCCCGCCACCGTGGTGATGGTGCCCGGCGCAAAGCCCACCAACGGCCCGTTGCCGGTGCCGGAGAGGTAGGTGACCGCAATCGGAGCCGTTCCACTCGCCGTGAAGAGTTCAATCGCGCCCAATCGCACACCGGGTGCCGCAGGTGTAAACGTGAACTGCACGGTGCAGGTCGTATTCACGGTGTAAGCCGTGCCTGCCGCGCAGGTTCCGCCGGTCACGTAGGCGTAGTCCAGCCCGGCCACGCCCTGCGTGAGCACCTGAATCGCGGTGCCGAGCGTGGCGCTGGTAGTGCCCGAGTTGTTCATGGTCAGCGTCGCCGTCTGCGTCGTGCTGGCGGTGCCGACGTTGGTGGCGGGCACAACCGCAGCACCCGGGGGAATCGGCAGCGCTGCATATGCGCTGCCTGCTGCAAACACTGTCAGCAGACACACTGCCGCCAGCTTGGTCATGCTGCCGCGCAGCGTGCGCCGTGAACGGGCTGGCGCCGGCGAGTAGGACGAAAGGTTGGCAGAGGCAGTCAACACTGGAGCGCAAGCCGAATGGCTCGCCTCACGGGGAGAAGCGGCGCGACGGTTCATGGGGGAAGCCGATCGAAATCTGGATTGTGTTGTGTGACTGTATGGCTCTCGAGGCCAGCAAACCCAGGGGAAGGAAGAAATCGAGACGGTTGCGTCTCGCTGGTCGGGATTACGCTCTATGCGGCCAAAGCCATTGGAGAGATGGCTAAATTAAGGGCGTACCCAACTTCTACGCTCTTCCGGCGGGCGTGTCAAAGAGGCGGCCGAAAGCGGGCGCGGGGGGCGCGATGTGGCTAAGACGTCATGACGGAGTGTTTGGCGAGGAAGGCGGGGTCGATGTCCACGCCGACGCCGGGGCCGGTGGGGACCTTGACGACACCGTCGGTGCTGCCGAGGGTGGAGGTGGCGCAGGTGAAGGGCAGGTCGCGGTTGAAGACCTTGAACTCGTGATATTTGCCGGCGTTGGGGATGGCGGAGACGAAGTGCATCATGTAGAGGTAGCCGAGGCCGGAGCTGGAGATGTGTGGGATGCAGAGGCGACCCATGGCGTGGGCCATGCGGGCGACGCGCATGCAGCGGACCATGCCGCCGAAGTAGAACATGTCTGGCTGGACGATGGAGAGCGCGGAGTTGGCGGTGAGCCAGCGGAAGTTGTGGAGGCTGGGCTCCTGCTCGCCGCCGGCGATGGGGATGCGGAGGGCGTCGGCGACTTGGCGGGTCTCCTCGTACCAGTCGAAGGGGACGGGCTCCTCGAAGAAGGCGTAGTTGTACTGCTGCATGAGGCGGCCGATGGGGATGGCCTGTTCGGGGGTGTAGGAGCCGTTGGCGTCGGCGGAGATGACCATGTCGTCTCCGAAGGCGTGGCGGACCATGGGGATGAGGCGGCGGGAGCGGTCGGGTGGATTCTCGGGGTGGCTCATGCGTCCGCCGAGCTTGAACTTGATGGCCTTGGCGTGGGAGACGTCGAGGTCGGCGCGGAGGTGCTCGATGGTCTCCTCCGGCGAGATGCCGCGCTCGCCGTTGGCCTGGTAGACGGAGATCTGGGGATTGTGGATGTCTCCGATGAGGCGGCCGATGGGCAGGCCCGCCATGCGACCGAGCATGTCGAGGATGGCGAACTCGATGGTGGCGAGCGGGACCCAGATGGCCGTCCCCTGGAGCTTGTAGTTGGACTGGAAGACGGTGACCTCTTCAACGAGGGATTCGAGATCGCGGGCGTCGCGACCGGGGAAGAAGGGCTGCATGCGGTTGACGAAGATGGGATAGAGCGACTGCATCTGGTTGGAGTTGGAGATGGAGATGCCGACGGCGCCGGCGCGGGAACGGACGCGGCAGAGGTAGGAGTCCTTGTAGTGGAGGAGTTCGAGGGTGTCTATGATGACGGGGTCGGGGAAGAGGTGGCGCTTGAGGACGGGCTGGGTGAGGATAGCGTCGAGCTGGGCGTAGTGGGCGCGGACGACGGCTGGCGAGAGCGGGGGATGAGGGCCGTAGGAGTAGGGGAGGGCCAGCGCCGAGGAGGACGCGGCCGAGAGCTTGCTGGGCAGAAGCGAAGAAGCGGCGGCAGCGGCGGCGGTGGAGAGGAGCGAGCGGCGGGAGAGAGTCATGGCGAGTGAATCGTACACCGGCAGGAGCGGGGTGGGCTATATGGACCGTGACGGATAGAGGCAGGCGCGGGACGGGCTAGTAGCTCGACTACACGCTCTACGACCGTGAAGCGTGCAAGGAATAAGCCACCGTTCCCATATTGGGAAAGCCGAGATGGGAAAGTGAGTGGTCAGGCCAATCTTTTCAATAGCTTGGTATACTCGATTGTCGCGGCAAGAGTGAGAAAACACCGCTTTGATGAGGGACTGATGGAGAACCAGCCAATGGCGCAAGGAACGCCGGAGCCGAGCGCGACCACAACGGCCGGCAGCCACGCGCGGCGGTGGGTTGTAATTCTGCTGCTGGTGGCGGTGGCGGCGATTGTGGTGTGGCGCGTGCACAGCAACAACAAGGATGCTGCGGACGCGGCGGCGAAGCAGAACGCGGCGGCCAACCGCGCAACGCCGGTGCTGGTAGCCGCGGCGCAGCAGCGGACGATGCCGATTTACGTGACGGCGCTGGGGACGGTGGTGGCGTACAACACGGTGACGGTGAAGAGCCGCGTGGACGGGCAACTGGTGAGCGTGAACGTGCGCGAGGGTCAGCGGGTTGTGAAGGAACAACTGCTGGCGCAGATTGATGCGGCACCGTACGAGGCGGCGGTGAAGCAGGCCGAGGGGCAGTACGCGAAGGATCAGGCGACGGTGGTGAACAACAAGTCCGAGGCGGCGCGGTACGAGGCTCTGTACAAGGCGGGAGTGGTGTCGCGGGAGAGCGAAGAGGCGCAGATCGCGGCGCTGGGACAGGCGGCGGGTTCGCTGGACGCGGACAAGGCGGCGATCCAGGCGGCGAAGGTGAATCTGGCGTACACGAAGATCGTGTCGCCGATAGACGGGGTGGTGGGACTGCGGCAGGTGGATCCGGGCAACATTGTGCATGCGTCGGACACGACAGGGTTGATTGTGGTGACGCAGTTGCAGCCGATTGCGGTGGTGTTCACGCTGCCGGAGGATCAGTTGCCGCAGGTGCAGAAGAAGCTGGCGGCGGGCGCGGTGCTGGCGGCCGAGGCGTACGACCGTTCGGAGACGACGATGCTGGCGACGGGCAAGCTGCTGACGGTGGACAACCAGATCGATCCGACGACAGGGATGGTGAAGCTGAAGGCGGTGTTCGACAACCGGGACGGCGCGCTGTTTCCGAACCAGTTCGTGAACATCCGGCTGATACTTGAGGAGCGGCCGAACGTGGTGACGACACCGGCGGCGGCCGAGCAGACGGGCAGCGCGGGGAACTTTGTGTATGTGGTGGGCAAGAACGCCGCGGGCGACACTGTGGTGAGCGTGCGGCCGATTGTGACGACGGTGACCGAGGGCGCGGCGATGCTGGTTGACAGCGGGCTGAGCGCGGGCGAGTTGGTGGTGGTGGACGGACAGGAGAAGCTGCGCGACGGGAGCAAGGTGATTCCGACGCGGCAGCAGCATCCGAATATGCCGGTGAGCGCGCCAGGAGTTGGTACAAATAGCGGGCACGCGCCAACGGGAGCGGCGCAGCATCCATGAGCCCGTCGCGACCATTCATCTTGCGCCCGGTGGCCACCACGCTGTTGATGGTGGCCATTCTGCTTGCGGGATTTGTGGCGTACAAGCAACTGCCGGTGAGCGCGCTGCCGCAGGTGGATTATCCGACGATCCAGATTCTGACTTTCTATCCGGGTGCGAGCCCGGAGGTGATGGTATCGAGCGTGACGGCTCCGCTGGAGCGGCAACTGGGGCAGATACCGGGCCTGGCGCAGATGACTTCGACGAGTTCGGGCGGGGGCAGCGTGGTGACGCTGCAGTTCTCGCTGGCGGAGAGCATTGACGTAGCGGAGCAGGACGTACAGGCGGCGATCAACGCGGCGACGACGTATCTGCCGAAGGATCTGCCGAATCCGCCGGTGTACAGCAAGGTGAATCCTGCGGACGCGCCGATCATGACGCTGGCGCTGACCAGCGACACGCTGCCGCTGAGCCAGGTGGAAGACATAGCCGACACGGTGCTGGCGCAGAAGATATCGCAGGTATCGGGCGTGGGGCTGGTGAGCATCAACGGCGGGCAGAAGCCTGCGGTGCGGGTGCAGGCGAATCCAACGGCGCTGGCCGGATACAACATGAGCCTGGAGGACCTGCGCGGGGCGCTGGCGGCGGCGAACGTGGACCAGGCGAAGGGGAGCCTGTACGGGTCGCGGCAGACGTTCGTGCTGAGCGCGAACGACCAACTGCTGGCGAGCAAGGACTATCGCGACATCATCGTGGCGTACCGGCAGGGGAACGCGGTGCGGCTGCGCGACGTGGCCACGGTGGTGGACGGCGCGGAGAACACGGCGATGGCAGCGTGGATGAACACGACGCCGGCCGTGATCATGAACATCCAGCGGCAGCCGGGGGCGAACATCATCGGGGTGGTGGACCGCGTGAAGCAGATTCTGCCGCAGTTGCAGCAGACGCTGCCCTCGACGGTGAAGCTGGTGGTGCTGGCGGACCGTACGCTGACCATCCGCGCGAGCGTGGCGGACGTGCAGTACGAGCTGATGCTGACGGTGGCGCTGGTGGTGATGGTGATCTTCCTGTTCCTGCGGACGCTGGCGGCGACGGTGATTCCGGCGGTGGCGGTGCCGCTGAGCATCGTGGGGACGTTCGGGGTGATGTACCTGCTGGGCTACTCGCTGAACAACCTGTCGCTGATGGCGCTGACGATCTCGACGGGGTTTGTGGTGGACGACGCGATCGTGATGATCGAGAACATCAACCGCTACATCGAGGCGGGGGACACGCCGCTGGAGGCGGCGCTGAAGGGGTCGGAGCAGATCGGGTTCACGATTGTGTCGCTGACGGTGTCGCTGATTGCGGTGCTGATACCGCTGCTGTTCATGGGGGACATTGTGGGGCGGCTGTTCCGCGAGTTCGCGGTGACGCTGGCGGTGACGATCCTGATGAGCGCGTTCGTTTCACTGACGCTGACGCCGATGATGTGCGCGAAGCTGCTGCGGCACAAGCCGGTGAGCGAGCAGGGGTGGCTGTACCACAAGTCGGAGGAGTGGTTCGAGGCGGCAATCGCGTGGTACGCGAAGGGCGTGCGCTGGGTGCTGCGGCACCAAACCTCCACACTGCTGGTGGTGGTGGGGACGCTAGTGCTGACGGGAGTGCTGTTCTGGGCGGTACCGAAGGGGTTCTTCCCGGTGCAGGACACGGGCGCGCTGCTGGGCATCACGGAGGCGCCGCAGAGCATCAGCTACAACGCGATGGCGCAGCGGCAGGAGCAACTGGCAGAGATCATTTTGAAGGACCCGGATGTGGAGAGCGTATCGTCGTTCATCGGGGTGGATGGGACGAACACGACGCTGAACAGCGGGCGCATCCAGATCAATCTGAAGGACCGCGACCACCGGACGGAGGACGCGCGGGCCATCATGCAGCGGTTGCAGCCGCAGGTGGCGCAGGTGAACGGGATCCAGTGCTTTTTGCAGCCGTTGCAGGATTTGACGGTGGAGGATCGCGTGAGCCGGACGCAGTACCAGTTCACGCTAGAGGACGCGAACGCGACGGAGCTGGCGGACGTGAGCGGGCGGGTGGTGGCCGCGCTGAAGAGCCTGCCGGAGCTGCGCGACGTGGCGAGCGACCAGCAGAACGAGGGGCTGGACGCGCATCTGGTGATTGACCGCGACACCGCGGCGCGGTTCGGGGTGACGCCGCAGAACATCGACGACACGCTGGACGACGCGTTCGGGCAGCGGCAGGTCTCGACGATGTTCACGCAGTTGAATCAGTACCACGTGGTACTGGAGGCTGCGCCGCAGTTCTCGCGCAATCCGGACCAACTGAACAATATTTATGTGGCGAGCTCGCAGGGGGCGGAGGTTCCGCTGAGCGCGATGGCGCGTGTGGAGATACGCCCGACCGCACTGGCGATTAATCATCAGGGGCAGTTCCCTGTGGTGACGCTGAGCTTTAATACGGCGCCGGGAGTGAGCCTGGGCGCTGCGGTGAGCGCGGTGGAGAAGAAGGTGGCGGCGCTGGGGCTGCCGGGGAGCGTGGGCGCGGGGTTCCAGGGATCGGCGGCGTCGTTCGAGTCGTCGCTGGCGAACGAGCCGATGCTGGTGCTGGCGGCCATCATCACGGTGTACATCGTGCTGGGGGTGCTGTACGAGAGCTATATCCATCCGATCACGATTCTGAGTTCCCTGCCCTCGGCCGGAGTGGGCGCGGTGCTGGCGCTGTATGTGACAGGAACGGACCTGAGCGTGATTGCGCTGATCGGGGTGATCCTGCTGATCGGCATTGTGAAGAAGAACGCCATCATGATGATTGACTTTGCTTTGGTGGCGGAGCGCGAGCATGGCAAGACGCCGGAGGAGGCCATCTACGAGGCGTGCCTGCTGCGGTTTAGGCCGATCATGATGACGACGATGGCGGCGCTGCTGGGCGCGGTGCCGCTGGCATTGGGTTCGGGCACAGGCAGCGAGCTGCGGAGGCCGCTGGGCATCACGATCATCGGCGGGCTGCTGATCAGCCAGGTGCTGACGCTGTACACGACGCCGGTGGTGTACCTGTTCTTTGACCGGCTGGGGCGGCGGTTCCTGAAGACGGAAGAGAGCGACCGCGCGATGATGGCGCACCGGCACGAGGCCGGATTGGCATAAAGGGCGGCGTGTGAGCGCAGAGGAACACAATACGGCGGGCGAGCTCGCGGCGAACGCAGGCGCGACGGCTGCGGGCGGGAACGGCGGCGTGCATATCTCGGCGCCGTTCATACAGCGCCCCGTGGCGACGTTCCTGCTGTCGTTCGCAATTATTCTGGCGGGGGCGGGGGCGTACAAGCTGCTGCCGGTGGCGTCTCTGCCGCAGGTGGAGTTTCCGGTCATCAGCGTGGGCGCGGGACTGCCGGGGGCGGACCCGGAGACGGTGGCGAGTTCGATTGCGACGCCGCTGGAACGGCAGTTTGGGCGCATCGCGGGCGTGAACCAGATGACGTCGTCATCGAGCACGGGCAATTGCAGCGTGACGCTGCAGTTCGACCTGAGCCGCGATATCAACGGCGCGGCGCGGGACGTGCAGGCGGCCATCAACGCGGCGCGGACGAACCTGCCGGCCAACCTGCCGGGGAATCCGACGTACCGGAAGATCAATCCGTCGGACTCGCCGATCTTGCTGCTGGCGATGACATCGGACACGGTTCCGATACCGCAGATGTACGATGCGGCGGACTCGATCCTGGCGCAGAAGATCGCGCAGGTGAACGGGGTGGGGCAGGTGTTTGTGGCGGGAAGCGCGAAGCCGGCGGTGCGCGTGATTGCGAACCCGGACGTGCTGAACAGCTACGGGCTGGGGTTGGACACGGTGGCGACGGCGCTATCGACGGTGAACGTGAACCGGCCGAAGGGATACCTGAACGGCACCGACACGCGGATGAGCATCAGCACGACGGACCAGTTGGGCGACGCGGCGACGTACCGTCCGCTAATCATCGCGTACAAGAACGGCGCGCCGGTGCGCATCGAGGACATCGGCGGGGCGATTGATTCAGTGGAAGACGTGCACTCGGCCGGGTTGGCGAACGGCAAGCCGGGGATCCTGCTGGTGATCTTCAAGAGTCCGGGCGCGAACGTGATTGAGACGGTGGACCGTGTGCTGGCGCTGCTGCCGAGCCTGCGGCAGTCCATTCCGCCGAGCATCAAGCTGGACGTGGCGGTGGACCGGACGAACAGCATCCGGGCGAGCGTGCGGGACATCACGCGGACGCTCATCATCTCAATCTGCCTGGTGATTCTGGTGGTATTCGCGTTTCTGCGCGAGGTACGTTCGACGCTGATACCAAGCGTGAGCGTGCCGCTGAGCCTGCTGGGGACGGTGGGCGTGATGTATCTGCTGGGCTACACGCTGGACAACCTGTCGCTGATGGCGCTGACGATTTCGACGGGGTTTGTAGTGGACGACGCGATTGTGGTGATCGAGAACATCAGCCGTCACCTTGAGGCGGGGATGAAGCCGTTCGACGCGGCGATGCTGGGGTCGAAGGAGATCGGGTTCACGGTGCTATCGATGAGCACGTCGCTGGTGGCGGTGTTCATCCCGATTCTGCTGATGCCGGGGATATTGGGGCGGCTGTTCCGGGAGTTTGCGGTGGTGCTGACGGTGGCCATCGGGTTTTCGCTGCTGGTGTCGCTGACGACGACGCCGATGCTGAGCGCGAAGTTCCTGGAGAGTTACGACGCGCGCAAGCATGGGCGGGTGTATGCGTGGGGCGAGCGGGCGTTTGTGTGGCTGCGCGAGGAGTATGCGCGCGGACTGCGCTGGGTGCTGCGGCACCAGAAGACGGTGCTGGCGGTGACGATTGCGACGTTCTTCTTCAATATTTATCTGTACGTGATTGTGCCCAAGGGGTTCTTTCCGCAGCAGGACGTGGGGCGGCTGAGCGGGCAGGTGCGCGGACAGCAGGACGTGAGCTTCACGGAGATGAAGCGGAAGATGGTGGCGCTGAGCGGGATTGTGCAGCGCGATCCGGCGGTGAGCCAGGTGATGGCGTTCGTGGGCTCGGGGCCGGGCGGCGGCGGATCGAACCAGGCCGGTATGTTCATTGCGCTGAAGGACAAGGACAAGCGGCTGAAGGGAGACACGCCGGACATCATCATCAACCGGCTGCGTCCGCAACTGAGCCGCGAGCCGGGGGCGATGCTGTACCTGCAGCCGAATCAAGACTTGAATATCGGGGGAAGAATCAGCGCGGCGCAGTACCAGTACACGCTGAGCAGCGAGAGCCTGAGCGACCTGCAGACGTGGGTTCCGAAACTGACGGCGCGTATGCTGCTGCAGCCGGAGCTGCGCGACGTGGTGACGGACATGATGACAAACGGGCTGCGGGAGCAACTGGTGCTGGACCGCGACACGATGAGCCGGCTGGGGCTGACGCCGAGCGACGTGGACAACGCGCTGTACGACGCATTTGGGCAGCGGCAGGTGTCCACCATCTACCGGCCGCTGAACCAGTACCACGTGGTGATGACGGTGCCGGACGACATGCAGCTGAATCCGGATGCGCTGAACCGGATTTATGTGCGGCATGGGAGCCTGGGGACGCAGGCGGCGAACTATGCCAGCGCTGCGCCGGCGCTGCAGGTGGCGAGCGCGGCGGCGCAGACGGGTGTGGCGCGGGCATCGGGCGTGGACAAGACAAACCCGACGGCGGCGCGTCCGGCGATACCGTTGAGCGCGATTGCGCACTACGAGGCGACGCGTGGTTCGTTGCAGGTGAACCATCAGGGGCCGTTCCCGGCGGCGACGATCAGCTTCAATCTGGCGCCGGGAGTTTCGCTGTCGCAGGCAACAGCTGCGATTGACAAGGCGAAGGCGCAACTGGGTGTGCCGTCGAGCATCCAGTCGGGATTCCAGGGGACGGCACAGGCGTTTCAATCGTCCATGGCGAGCGAGCCGCTGCTGATTCTGCTGGCCATCGTCGCGGTGTACATCGTGCTGGGGATGCTGTACGAGAGCTTCATCCATCCGCTGACGATTTTGTCTACGCTGCCATCGGCGGGTGTGGGGGCGATTCTGGCGCTGCTCATCTTCAAGATCGATTTGAGCGTGATTGCGGTGATCGGGATTCTGCTGCTGATTGGGATTGTGAAGAAGAACGCGATCCTGATGATTGATTTTGCGCTGGTGCAGCAGCGGGAGCATGGCGTGGCGGCGGAGGAGGCCATCTACGAGGCATGCCTGCTGCGGTTCCGGCCGATCATGATGACGACGATGGCGGCGATGCTGGGCGGGCTACCGCTGGCGGTAAGCAACAGCGTGGGCGCGGAGCTGCGGCGGCCGCTGGGCGTGGCGATTGTGGGCGGACTGCTGGTGAGCCAGGCGATGACACTGTTCACGACGCCGGTGGTGTACCTGTTCTTCGACCGGCTTCGGGCCGCGGGGCGACGGTGGGCGGGCAGGACGGATGTAGCGACGATGCGGAACCGTCCGCCGCGGATTACGCCGCCAGCGTTACTGGGAACGGATTAAACGTTTCGGCGCGACCCGAGGGCCGCGCCGAGGTTGATGGAATCCGGAACAATCAGACCTGCTGCAGGGCGGGATACTCAACACCCTGAGCGATAGTGGGCTCTGGGAAGTAGGCGTTCTCGACGTACTGCGCGGCCATGCGGTGGGTGTTGAAGAACGCGGCATTGATGGCGATGGTCTGCTGCATGATGCGGTTCCAGACGGCGGGATTCTGGAAAGCCGGGATGATGCCGTGGCGGAGCTTCTCGTAGAGCGAGTCGGCCTCGCCGGCCTCGTCTTCGCAGTCTTCGATGGCCCATCCGGTGCCGCCTTCGACGCAGCCCTCGATCCACCAGCCGTCGAGAACGGAGAGGCTGGGGACGCCGTTGAGCGCGGCCTTCATGCCGCTGGTGCCGGAGGCCTCGTAGGGACGCTTGGGAGTGTTGACCCAGACATCGACGCCGTTGGTGAGCAGCTTGCCAAGCTCCCAGTCGTAGTTTTCGAGGAAGAGGATTTGGAGCGTGCCGTTGCTGAGGCGGTGAGCCATCTCGACGACGTTGCGGATGAGCTGCTTGCCGCCCTCGTCGGCGGGATGGGCCTTGCCGGCGTAGAGGATTTGCAGGCCGCCGGCGGCGCGGGCGATGTTGGCCAGACGCTCGGGGTCCTGAAAGAGCAGTTGGGCGCGCTTGTAGGTGGCGACGCGGCGGGCGAAGCCGAGGGTGAGCACGTTGGGACGGAGGCTGATGCCGGTGCGCGCGGCGACGGCCTCGAAGAGGCGGTTCTTGGCGCTGAGGTGGGCTTCAGCGAGGAGCGCGGGTTCGATGCCCGTGACGGAACGGAAGAAACGGTTGTCCTCGCGCCAGTTGGGGATGTTGTCGTCGAAGAGGCGCTGCAGCTCCGGCGAGAGCCAAGTGGCGGCGTGGACGCCGTTGGTGATGGAGTGGACCTTGTAATCCGGGAACATCTGCTGGCTGACCTTGCCGTGCTGCATGGCGACACCGTTGACGTAGCGCGTAAAGCGCAGGGCGATGTAGGTCATGTTGAGCAGGCCCTTGTGCATGCAGCCGAAGGCCTCGAGGGCCTGGGAACGCTCTTCGCCGAGGACCTGATACATCTGGTCGGCGCCGAACTGGTCGTGACCTGCGGGGACGGGGGTGTGGGTGGTGAAGACGCAGTGGCGGCGGACCCAGTCGAGGTCTGCGGGCTTGGCGGTGGTGAGCGGCTGGCCCTTGAGTCGCTCCTCGAGCAGGCCGAGGGTGAGCAGCGAGGCGTGGCCCTCGTTCATGTGGAAGACCTTGGGGCGATAGCCGAGGACATCGAGGAGGTGTCCTCCGCCGATGCCGAGGACGGCCTCCTGACAGAGGCGGTAGTAGCTGTCGCCGCCGTAGAGGTGGTCGGTGATGGTGCGGTCGAACTCGTTGTTCTCTTCGATGTCGGTGTCCAGAAGGTAGACGGGGACGATGTGGCCGGTGACGCCGATGACATCGTAGCGCCAGGCGCGGATCATGACATCGCGGCCCTGAATGTGGATGATGGCCTGCTGCTCGGCGGCGGGAAGCATGTTCTCCGGGGACCAGGGGACGTCGGACTCGGTTTGGGAGCCGGCGGCGTCGAGGTGCTGGCGGAAGTATCCGCGGCGATGGGCGAGGGTAACGGCGACGACCGGCAGGCTGAGGTCGGCCATGGAGCGGAGGGTGTCTCCAGCGAGGACGCCGAGGCCACCGGAGTAGGTGGGGATGCGCGGGTCGAGCGCAATCTCCATGGAGAAGTAAGCGACCTTCTGGGACCGCGAAGCGGCGGGGTGGAAGCCAGAGTCGAACGGCATAGTGGTAAGACCTCACTGAGAACAACATCGGCTGGAGGAAAAGACAACCCCAGCCCCTAGATACAAAAAACCCAACCGAGGACGGTTGGGATCCTCTTACAGCAAAATTTCATGCTACTGCAACGATGTTACCAAAGAGCCAACGGGGAATATAGGGAAAAGTTCGACGGGAATCGAGGCATAGACTATTTTTCTATTTGGAATCAATGGTTTAGATAGATGAGGCGGCGGAGAGACGGGACCAGATTTCGTGGAGCCATGTGCGATGTTCGGGCTTCATAAGGACGGAGCGGAGGCAGGTGACGGTGGCTCCGGCAGGGGGCGGGGTGGGCCAGGCGGCGGAGGGGAAGAGGGTGACGGGTAGTTCGGCGAGGGCGAGATGGAGATCGCGGGCGGCAGCTGCACCAAAAACGGTGCGGGCGAGGGTGGAGGATTGGGCCGGGGTGGGTGCGCGGAGGGTCCAGAAGACGATGTCGAGCTGGGGCGGGGCGGCAGGGGCGAGGAAGCGCGGGTCGGCAGCGATGCGGGCGTGGAGGGAGCGGGCGGCGTCGAGGGAGGAGTCGAGGGCGAGGGCGAAGTCTCCACCGGGGGTGAGTGGAAGCAACTGCTGTGTGGCCCAGAGGGCTGCGGCAGCGGCACCCGGGCGGGAGCATTCGAGGGAGATCTCGCCGAGGTGGAGTTCGGCGGAGGTGAAGTAGGTGTAAGGGGAGTCGTGCTTGTAGAAGCGGCCGACGGCGGAATCGCGGAAGAGGACGCAGCCGCAGCCGTAGGGCTGGAGACCGTGCTTGTGGGGGTCAATGACGATGGAGTCGGCGAAGGAGAGGGCGTTGAAGGCGGCTCGGGTGGCGGGTGTGAGCGTGGAGGCGAGGGTGAAGTAGCCGCCGTAGGCAGCGTCGGCGTGGAGGCGGAAGCCGTAGCGGTCACGCAGGCGGAGGAGATGATCGAGTGAATCCACGGCACCGGTGGCGGTGGAGCCGAGGGTGGCGACGATAGTTCCGACAGTTCCCTCCTCTGCTGAAAGGAATTGTTCGAGAGCGGCGAGGTCCATGCGTCCGTCGGAGGCGGTGGGGACGGGGGTGAAGTCGAGACCGAGGACTGCGCAGAGGCGGGAGTGGGTGTAGTGCGACTGGGCGCTGGCGAGGATGCGCTTGCCGGGATGGAGGCGGGAGGCGATCCAGAGGGCTTCGAGGTTGGCGACGGTACCGCCGCCGGTGAGGTGGCCGAGGTGCTGGGGGAGGCCAAGCATCTGCGCGATGGCAGCGACGGATTCGATTTCGAGTTGGGATGTGGCGCGGCCACCGTCGAGGGCGTGGTTGTTGGGGTTGAGCCACATGGCGAGCGCGTAGGCAGCGCGGGCGATGGGGTGCGGCGGCTTGAGCATCTGCCCGGCGTAGAGGGGATGGAAGTAGGGGTAGTTGTCGGCGAGGCGGTGGGCGAGTTCTTTCAGGATTGCGGAGTGGCGCGGGTCCACAGCAGCGGGCGCTGATGTTGATGAGCCGGAGGGCGAGGTGGGGAGATGCGCGAAGGCGGCGTCCAATTCGCGCAGGGCATCGGCGAGGGCGCGAAGGGATGCAACTTCGAGGTGCTGCGTCACGGGAGCGCGGCCTCGAAGTCGTGGAAGCGGCGCTCGAGTTCGAATTGCTGGCGGGCGCGTTCGCTGGAGGCGAGGAAGTCGGAGCAGGGCTTGGAGGCTGGTGCGACGCAGGCGGGGACCATGCGGGTGTAGTTATCGGGCGCGGCCCAGAGGTCTTCGCCGGGGAGGAAGCTGTGCTCGATGGAGGCGCGGACGAGATGCTTGAGGTCAACGTAGTCGAGGTGCTGCTCGGTGACGGCGCGGACGAACTCGTGGGTAAGGTCGATGCGGCTGACGCCCTCGTCGTCTGTGGAGAGGGCGACGGGAACATGTGCGCCAAGGTAGGTACGGAGAGGATGTTCGGCACCGGTAACGCCGAGGATGGCATCGTTGCTGGTGAGGTTGACCTCGACGAGGATGTGGCGGTCGGCGAGTTCCTCAAGAAGCTGGCGGGGGTTGTCCTCGAACATGACGTCCACGCCATGGCCGATGCGAGAGGCATGGCCGAGTTCGACGGCCTGTCGGATGTGGAAGCGTAGACCGTCTGGCGGGACGAGGCCGGGAGCGAGCTCGCCGGCGTGGAGGGAGATCTTGACCTGCGGATAGACGGAGTGGAGGTAGTCGAGCATGCGCATCTGGAGGGTGTAGTCGCGCATGGTGACGAGGCCGTCCTCTGGCATGACGAGGTTGAGGCCGACAACACGGGGGCTGGCGCTGGCGACCTCGAAGGCGACGAGTGTGCGTGCGAAGACCTGTGCGGGAGCGAGGCCGCGCAGAACCTGATAGAGATAGCGGACGGTGACAGCGCAGGCGGGCGCGGGGTTGGGTGTGCCACAGCGTTCGAGGCGAGCGCGTCCGGATTCCATGGCGTCGAACTGCTGGATGGAGGAGAGGACGTCTGCGTGTATGCCGTTGGCGAGGAGATGGTCGCGCATGGCGGGGAGGTTGTCAGGGTTCCACGGGAGCTTGGCGGCGAGCGCGACGGCGATGGGAACCGGCGGGTTGACCATGGCTTCGATGTACTGCTCGTTCTGTGCGGCGGCGCGGGAGGCGACCTGGTCGATCCAGTCGGCGGCGTGGGGGGTCTCCAAAATGTTGAAGCGGGAGAAGGTGGAGAAGAAGTAGTCGTGGCCAGTCATGCTTTGGCGCGGATAGTAGCCGCGCATGGAGAATGCGTCTACGAGCTGGCTGTAGAGAACCGGGTCGGCGAGGGCGTCGGCAGCAGGGCGCTGGCCAGCGGCGCAGACGGGTTTGGTGCCAGCGAGGCCGTGATTGGGAACAAGAGTGAGCGTGGGGGAATCGAAGCAGAGGTTGTCGGCTGCGGCCTCGGCGATGGCGGTCTCTGCGTAGACGGCACCGGTGAGATGCAGGTGGAGATCGGCGCCCTTGGGCATGGCCTGGAGGAAAGCGCGGAGGGCGAGGGGGTTCTGCAGGGCCTGAGAGAAGCGGTAGGCGGCGCGCTGCTCGGCTCCGGATATGCTGTGGGAACGGCCAGAGTGGAAGATGCCGGTGAGGACCACAATGAGAACCACTACGGCCAGAAGGATGACGATGGGGGAGAGTGTGCGGCGTGGCGGAGTATCGGTCATAGTATGCCTGCTGTTGCCGCATAGAATACCGCGTGTGGGACAGAATGGACAGCGGCGGAGGGTGGCGTGGGGGATGCGCGGCGTTTATACTGGATGAGTACGTTTCAGCTATGTTGACCGCCCTTGCAGGGCAGGTCGCGGCTCACCCGAAACGGCCAGATAGCTCAGTGGTAGAGCGCGGCCCTGAAAAGGCCGGCGTCGGCGGTTCGATCCCGTCTCTGGCCACCACTCTTTTGTGTCAAGTGTACTTGTTTTGGGGTCCTTCGACTCGCGCTTTGCGCTCGCTCAGGATTTCGCCTGTCGGCTCCCGCTGCGCTCACGCCGACAAAGCGGCTCAAGTTCGATCCCGTCTCTGGCCACCACTCTTTCCAACTAAATACGGCAATACGGGAAAAATGGCTCACCCGCCATTCACCCGTGATGGGTACGTTGATGCGTATTTCGGGGTACCACCACAGCCATCATGCTGCTTTTGAATCATTCGATATAGCTCATCAGCGGCTCTGCAAAGGCCGGCGTCGGCGGTTGGCTATTCCTGCAAAGCGGGGCGTCTCTGGCCACTACGCTTTGCAAATTGATACGGCAAAACGGGAGAATCGGCACAGCCACCATTCACCCGTGATTGCCATTTTTTTGTGGCATTGAAGTGGTGCGGGATGAATACAGGCACAGAAAAGCCAAGTGCCCGGCAGCTTCACCGGGCACTGGATATGGATGACTGCAACTTTGCGCGAGACCCGCTACGGAGTCGCCTTCTTCGCCGCGGCGACTGCAGGCTTGGTTGAGGCAGACGCCTTCGGCTTCCAGAAGTTCGGATCGGACTTGATCCAACCGTCGGAAACGTAGCTCATGCTGGGGTTGACGGCAAACAGCTCGTTATCGGCCGATGAAACCGAATCGCCGTACAACTCATCCAGTTTCTTCATGCCGTCCGCGCCCATGGCCGACTGGAACTGTTTGTCCTCCAGCATGCCGTGGTCAATCTCCGCCAGAGCCTTGTGCCAGGTGAAGACGATGAACGTGCCGTCTTCGCCGCCGTAAGACAGCTCGAACGTGGTCCAGTTGACGTCGCCCAGAGCGGCCTTGTCATAGGCCTCCATCACCATCTTCACGAGTTGGTCCCACTCGCTGCGATGGCCGGGCTTGACGTGGTACGAGGTTGCTTCCAGAAAGCGCATCTGCGTGATGTCGATGGTGGAGTGAAAGCTCAGCTTCTCGTTGTAGAGCAGCACGCCCTGGTCCACCTCGTCGAGCAGCGCGCCGTCCGCCTCCGTGGCGTGGTCCAAAGCGGTGGAGAGAGCCTTGTTCTTCGCCGTCGCCGCGTTGTCCTTCTCCATGGCCTCGTAGGAATCGTACGGAACCAAAAAGAGGGCGCGCGACTTGCCGGTAAGGGAGGTAAGGCCCAAGTAGTGCGTCGGCCAGTTGGCATTGGCCATCGCCTTCACGAACGCGCTTTCGGTCTTTTCGTGCGCCATGCCGGCCTTGCCCGGCTTGACGTATTCGCGAATCACTTCTACCACTTTGGGCGGCGGCATGGGTCCTTGCGCCATCAAGGCTGTGCTGCCAACAACCATTGCCGAAAACAGAAGACACGAACTGACTTGTTTCTTGTTCATGGGGGAAGTCTCCTTGGGAATTTGCAACGGGTAGTACTGGGTACAACCGCGCAAGAGTATGCCCGCATGCGGAAAACTGTCAAGGAATACTGCCCTCAATTCACAAAGCAAAGGGAATGAGTCAGTTGATGAGTGTGGAGACGCCGCCATGTCCTTTGCAGAGATCGCTGGAGCGCGTCGGTTTGCCTGCGCCAATCGAATCGTAGGCGATAGTTCCATCTCCGCAGGTGGCGCGTGGCTTACCGGAGGCGGCAGCAGATTTCTTACCCTGTTTCTTCTGCGCCCTCTTCTCTGTTTTCTTCTGCGCCCTCTTCTCTTCCTTGCGAGCAGCCTTTTTCTGTGCCTTCTTCGCCGCCTTGGCCTGATCCTGCGCGCTGGGAGCGGGCGTGCTTTGCGATGCAGCGGAGGCCGGCGCCTGCGAAACTGAATCCTGCTGCTGCGCCGACCTAGCAGGGGCACAGAACATGCACAGCAGGGCAATCATTGCCAACAGGCGCAATCCGGAAATTCTCATGGCTCTCCTTGTGGGCTACAGACAAATTGGAGTGGCTGTCAGAATCATAGACCCACGATATCCAGAAAACTAGCGCACTGTAGGCGCAGGAGCAGCGGGAGAAGATCCGAGTTGTTCCGGTCGGCAATCGTCGGCGCCCTTGGCCAAACAGAAGCGGTCGAACTCCACAATCTCGTCACGCAGTTCGCCGCGCTTCTTGAGGCTGCGGTAGATGCCCCACTTGGGACGGTCAACGGTGGTGCCAGTGCGCCAGAGGTCCACGTTGTTGCTGGAGTAGGCGAGCAACTGACGGCCGTCGCTGAGGCGGCGCAGCACGATGGAGTAGCTGCCGTGATGGCTGTAGGTGAGCTTCTCGTAGGCCTCGACCCATTGACCGATGAAGGGGTCGAGGGATGTGGTGGCGAGTGTGCGGCTACCGCCGCGAGAGTCGATATTGTCCACGGCCAGGATTCTACGGCCGTCGATGCGCGGAGAGAGGGTGATGATGGGCAGGTCGTCGTCGCCGTCGGCGGCCTTGATTTGGTGGATGTGTGTGAACTCATGCTGGGGCTGGAAGCCAGGAGGCAGACGGAAGCGCCAGCGCAGGGTGACGGTGTCGTTGAGATAGCCCTTGAGGTAGTCGGGAGAGTGGAGGTCGGTCTTGATCTCTACGCGCTGGCGGTCGAAGCGCTCGCAGCGGTCGTTGTCTATGTTGGCGTGGATGCGGAAGACGAAGACGAGATGGCCGAGGGTGGGGTCAAGGGCCTGGACGATGTGCGGGCTGTTGTGCGGATCGGCGCAGTCAGGTGTCTCCGGCTCGGCTCCGAGGGTGTTCTGGATGAGGGTATAGGTATTGGTGCGGCCGTTTGCCGAGAGCATGACCTGCGCGCGAAGACCGACGGACGCGAGCAGGAGCGTGAAAAGGAAAAGACAACGGCACATACGTAGCTATTGTCTCATTGCCGCCTGCGACATGGAGCAAGGGGCCACATGACGCAACATGGAAATGCTCAGGGGCACTTAACTGACGTGAGCCGAAGTGGACATAGCCTAACCATAACGACCGCCATCGGGCAGTGAGCCACCCGATTCAACCGGATAGCGAGACGTGCAACCAAGCCAATGATATGCCGAGAATGGTAGAGTTTTTAGCATTAGCAAATGATTTCAAGCAAGAACAAAGTGGGGATGTATCCATGCGCTTATCTGCCTCCCAAACCGTGATGCAACGGCGTGCCGGTGGTGTACTTCTGACGACTGTTGCTTCCCTGCTGACTGCGCTGGTGGCCGGGTGCGGGTTTGCGCCGGCGGGACCGGTGGCGGCTGTTCCGACTCCGGGGGAACTGGCAGGGGTGGTGAACGGCCGGGCGATGGGCGGCAACACGCCCATCCAGAGTGCGGTGGTGACGCTTTACGCCAGCGGGACGAGCACCTCCATCACGAATGGGGTATACCAAGGGACGGCGACGGTGCTGGGCACGACGACAACTGGCACAAATGGGTTCTTCACTTTCGGGTCGGTGGCCTCGTGCACAACGGGTACGCAGGTGTATGTGACGATTGCGAACGGGAACACGGGCGCGGGCGTGAACGCGCAGGAGTTGCTGGGTTCGATGCTGGGGCCGTGCGGCAGTGTGGCATCGTTTGCGGTGGTGAACGAGGCTTCGACGGTGGCGATGGCGTATGCACTGAGCAGTTTCATCAACGTAACGGGAACGGGCAGCGGCATGACGGTGAACGTGACTGCTCCGCCCTACATGAATAGCACGGCGACGACGAACAACGTGAGCGCGGGGACCGTGAACACGGCGGCGGCGCTGGCGCATGCCTACGCCAACTTTTTGAATCTGGTGAACGTGCCGAACGGTTATGCGCTGTCGGCACCGGCGAGCAATAGCTCGGCGATAGCGCCGCAGGCTGTGGTGAATACGATAGCCAGCGCGCTGCAGGTGTGCGTGAACTCGCCGGGCGGGACGGGCTCGACGACGAACTGCGGCAAGCTGTTTGCGCTGACGCCTTCGCTGGCCAGCGCGACACCGACGAACACGTTGCAGGCGGCGCTGAATCTGGCACACAATCCTTACTCCAGCGCTGCGAATGTGACGGGACTGTTCAACCTGCTGACGGGGATAGGGGCATCGGCGGTGTACTCGCCGACGCTGACCGCGCAGCCGGCGGACTGGACGCTGGCAATCCAGTATCCGGTACCGAACATACCGGTGAGCGGCACGGCGCCGTTTCCGTTTGCGCCGGCGCTGGACGCCGACGACAACGTATACGTATCGGTGATGGAGAACGATCCGTATGTGCCGACGTCCGGCAGCTATCACACGGGCAACTCCATCAGCGCGTGCCTGTACGGATGGACGAGCAGCGGGAGCTTCAGGCCGACCATCACTCCCTACTCGGGATCAGGCGGGACGCCGGGAACGCAGGGCACGGGGACGCCGGGCAACTCGACGTGGTACTGCGCGGGACAGCAGGCGGGGACCACGCAGACGACTTACAACCTGACGCAGATTGCTCCGGACGCGGTGGGAGACATCTGGATAGCGAACACAGGACCGTGGAGCGCGACGGCAACGGTGAACCAATCGGTGGTGGTGAAGACGAACAATAGCGGCGTGTGGCAGGCGACGTATGCCGCGCCGCTGCAGTACAGCTCGACGGGCGTGCAGAACACGACGCAGTATCCGATTGTGGGCATCGCCGTGGATCAGTTGAACGACGTCTGGTACAGCGGGCAGAGCTCTAGCGGGACGTATCCGGAGCTGATGGCACTGGCCGCCGGCACGAACGGGACGGCGAGTACTGGAACGGCGCTGACCATTGGCGCGACGGCGGGACAGCCGCGCGTGTCTCCAGCAGCGCGGACGCTGGCCTTTGACAACCAGCAGAACCTGCTGGCGAGTGCGTATGGACAAAGCTCGGGGACACTGGGCGCAGTGCTGTTGGGATCGCAACTGGAGGCAGTGGCGGCAAACGGCACACTGGGCGCGAATCCGGCGAACTACACGGCAACACCTGTAAGCTTCCTTATTGACGGCGGCGCAAGCTCATCGGCGGCGACGAATCCGGGGCCGTTCGGGTTGGCGGTGGACTCCGGCAACAACTACTGGCTGACGGCGGCGGGGATCCAGAACAACGCGCCTGAGACAACGCTGCAGACGATGGGAAGCGGAATCCACACGGGACTGTTCGAGGTGAAGAACTCGGGCGCGGCGCCGCTGGTGTCGGGCAATCTATCGGCGGGGACGAGCGTGACGACGGGGTTCACGTCGCCGAAGTTCCTGGAAGCAGACGGGAACAACGTGCTGTGGATCCACGACCAGACGGGCATCGTGGAGTATGCGACGACGGCCAGTCCGGCGAGCGGATATCTGTCGGAGACGGGCGGATTCAAGCCGTGCATCGTGAACTCAGGAACGACGTGCACCTATCCGGACAACAATTACAACTCCAAGGGCGTGGCTGTGGACAGCACCGGGTCAGTCTGGTACACGACGCCGGACCTGACCACAACGAACACCAACGCAAACACACTGGTGCAACTGATAGGGACAGCCGCGAGCACGTGGCCGCTGCTGGCGATGGGTTCGCCGGGGACGACGGCGCTGCCCACGGTGGCGGTGTCGCCCACAACGGCGACGGTGAACGGCGGCAGCACGCAGAACTTTACGGCGACGGTGAGCTTTGACAGCTCGGGCGCGGGCGTGACGTGGAGCATCGGCAGCGGAGTGGGGTCGCTTTCGAACGTGACGACGAGCGGCGTGACGTACACAGCGCCGTTTCCGGTGAGCACACAGCAGTCGGTGTCGCTGACGGCCACGAGCATCAAGAACACGAGCCGCACGGCGACGGCGACGATCACGGTGCCGGCGTCTCCTCTAACGGTTACAGTGGCTCCGACAACGGCAGGAATCAGTGCAGGTCAGACGCAGACGTTCTCTGCAACAGTGACGAACGACGTGGGTAGCGCAGGCGTGAGCTGGAGCTTGAGCCCTGCAACGGGCGCGGGAACGCTGACCAGCGCGACGACGAGCGGAGTGACCTACAACGCGCCGGCAAGCATCACGAGCGGTACGACGGTGACGCTGACGGCGACCAGCATTGCGAACAACACGAAGACGGCGACGGCGACGATTACGCTGAACCCCATCTCGGTGAGCCTGACCCCGAGCGCGCCGAGCGTGACCGAGGGCGGAACGGTATCGTTCACACCCACGGTGAGCAACGATGCGACAAACGCCGGCGTGACGTGGACGCTGACGGCAGCCGGGGCAACAGACTTCCTGTACAGCCAAACGACAACGGGTGCGATTTACTACGCGCCAGCCTGCGTGACAACGCAAACGACAGCGACGGTGAAGGTGACCTCCGTGGCCGACCCGACGAAGACGGCGAGCGCGACGGTGACTGTGAATTTGACGAGTGCGCCGGCCAGCCAGTGGGTGTACTACAACGCAAGCTGTGCGCTGACGTACAAGACACTGAGCAATGCGGACAATTCGGGCAGCGTGGGTTACGACCAGATCATGGACTTCTCGACGGCCGGGTACAACCAGGGCAAGGGACCGCTGCCGACGGTGGCGCAGGCGGCGACGGTGTCGCCATCGGGCGACACGACGGGCGCGACGGACACGGCGGCAATCCAGGCTGCAGTCAATACGGTTTCGGGGATGACACTGACGGGCGGATTCCGCGGAGCGGTGGTGCTGGCCGCAGGAAACTACTATGTGAACAACCTGATCAGCCTGGCGACGAGCGGAGTAGTGCTGCGCGGAGCGGGCAGCGGGACTAGCTCGGCCAGCAACACGATTGTGAATCTGGATCCGATGACGTTTGCGACGGATACGGTGACGGCGTGGTCGGTGTCGAGTGGCACCATCACTTTCACCGTGAACAACAGCATCGATGAGGTGGGTGAAACGGTGGTGGTTGCCGGGTTCACAGGCAGCAACATCTCACTGAACGGGACGTATACGGCGTTGACGTACTCGGGAACACAATTCACTGCTTCGACTGCTCACGCCACAGGATCGGGGAGCGGCCTGAGCGGAGTGACGGCGGTGGAGAACATGCCGTATCCGTTTGTGGTGATGGGGCCATATCAGGCGCTGACGCCATCGAACCTGAGCGCGTGCAGCAGCAGCTACACGTGCTACACGTCGGGGCCGAGCTTTGGAAGCTCCATCAACGTGACGGATGCGTATGTGCCGTCGGGAGCGACGACGATTGACGTGGCCAGCGTGAGCGGATTGAGCGTGGGGTCGAACATCTCCATCATGCGTCCGATAACGCAGAACTGGATCAACTTCATGGGCATGAACTCCAGCGTGGCGCCGATATCCAATTGCAGCGGCACATGCAACTGGATTTCGGTCGGCAATACGGGATACCGGCAGGAACGCACCATCACGGCCATCAACGGAACGCAGTTGACGCTGGATACTCCGCTGACGGACTCGATTGACAGCACGTACACGGGCACAGCAACGGTGCAGTCGTACACCTTCGGTGGTCGCATCAACAATGTGGGACTGGAGAGCCTGCGCGTGGTGGCGCCAGCACCGTACAACACACTGGTGCCGCCTTCGCCCACCTATCAACTACTGACGAGCTACTCGGTGACCAATGCGTGGGCGCGGAATCTGGCGGCGTTGGACACGTTACAGACGGTGTACGTCAGTTCGTACAGCAAACAGATGACTATTTACAACGTGACGAACACCCACACGGTGACACAGACGGACTCGGCGGAGTTCATGGACTACTACATTGCCAGCGCGACCGAGATACTGATGGACACGGTGAGCGACACGGCCGACAACATGTACTTCTTCTCCACGAGCAGCGCGACGCAGGGACCGAATGTGCTGCGCAACGGGACGTTCGGATGCCCGGACACGGCAGTGCAGTGCCTCAGCATTGAACCGCACCAGAGGTGGGCGACGGGATTGCTCATAGAAGACACGACGCTGAACGGAAGCGCGGTGGAGGGCAACATCAAGCTGCGTAACCGCGGCTCAGACGGCACCGGACACGGTTGGACGATGGGCTGGGCTGTGGCGTGGAATACGCTGGCGGCGAAGGAGATCATCGAGGCTCCGCCGGGTGCGATGAACTGGTGCATCGGCTGCACGGGAGCGTCGAGTATTACGACGGAGACGCCGCCGGGCGGGACGTCGCAGGCGCCGATTGGCGACAGCGACTCGCAGGGGACGAACGTATACCCGTTCAGCCTGTATCAAGCACAGCTGACGGCGCGGCTGGGCGCGGGGTATGTGGCTCAGTAACAGCAGGACAATGGCGAGCGTAGTCGGGTAGACTGCGGGAATCCGCGATGACGCGGAGACGATGCCAAGGACGAAGTCACTTCCCCCCATGATGAAGATGCGCAGACGCATGCTGTGTGTGTTGCTGGCGCTGGTGTTGCTGGCGGGCGCGATTGCGGCGCAGGCGCACATGCTGCCTGCGCAGACGGGCACTGTCCACATTGTGGGCAAGTCGGTGTACGTTGTGGTAAGCGTACCGGTGAGCACGCTGCGGGATGTTCCGGCCAGTGGGCGAATTGATGCGGCTGCACTGGGGGCGGCGTACGGAAGCATCCAGCGGCAGTTCAACGAGCGGTTCCGGATAGATGACAGGCGCGGCGACGGACATGTGGTTCTGACGTGGCTGATGATGCCGCAGGATGCACGCGATCCCGCGAGCGACACACTGTCTGCTTACGTTGTGGTGATGCACCGCGTGGACTTCCCTGCTGCACCGGCTGCGCTGTGGCTGACGACGGACCTGTTCGGCAAAGGCGCAACAGAACGGACGCTGACTCTGGCGGTGAGCAACGACGTTCAGAAGCAGATGCTCGTCCTGCGGCCGGGGAGCCGAAGATACCGGTTGCTGCCGGGACCGTGGCAGTTGTTCGTGACGTTCCTAGGCACAGGCGTGATGCACATCCTGACGGGGCCGGATCATCTGCTGTTCCTGCTGACGCTGCTGGTGGGCGGGCGCGACTGGCGGTACTGGGTGCGCGTGATTACGGGTTTCACAGTTGGGCACAGCATCACCCTGACGCTGGCGGCTCTGGGGCGCGTGACGGTGCATCCGGGAATCGTGGAGCCGGGGATTGCGGCGAGCATCGTAGTGATGGCGCTGCTGAACCTGTTCGGGCCGGGAGCGGAGCGTGCACCGCGCACACTGTTGGCGCTGGGCTTCGGGCTGCTGCATGGGCTGGGATTTGCGTCGTCGCTGGGAGAGATGGGGCTGGACCGCGCGCATCGCGTACTGACGCTGGCAGGGTTCAATCTGGGTGTGGAGGCGGGGCAACTGCTGTTTGTGGCGGCAGTGGGCGCGCTGGGATGGATGATGGCGCGGATGTTGCGCGGGTGGGCGGAGCGGGTGCCGTGGGCGTGGCTAGCGTCGTCGGGCGCGGCTGTGGCAGGCACGGTGATGTTTGTGCAGCGGGTGATGGCATCGGTGCGACGCTGACGCGCGCAATCAACAAAGCCTAGAAGAGTTGGCCGTTGTCGAGGATGGTTGCGCCCATGGCGCAGCGCGGGATGAAGGGAAAGGTGTCGGTGATGTAGTAGTGGTAGACGCCTGTGGGGTACTCAGGAGTGACATCGAAACGGCCGTTGCACTGGTCGAGGTCACCGCTGTTGGCGACGTATTGGTAGTCCTGCGTGAAGGCGCCCATGGGAACGACGCTGGTGGAAGGGCGGCCGGAGTCGGGGGTGGACTTGACCTGCCAACTGCTGACCATGATCTTGAGCGAGCTGGATGAGCTGGTGGCGGTGGTGTATCCCCAGCGGGCGTAGATGGGAAAGCCGTCTTGCGCCCATCCGACGAGGAGCATCTTGGTGCTGCTGGTGAGGGTGGTGCCGCTGTCGTTGTTGTTGGAGAGGATGCCGGTGGGCATGCCGTGGTAGTGGTAGGCGCCCTGCGGCTGGACGTGGGCGTTGTTGCTGTCCACGCCGAAGTTGAAGGTGGACTGGCCGAGGGCCTCGATGTTCCAGGAGCCGGAGTTGCCGACCAGCGAACACTGCGAGGTGCTGGTGGCTCCGGTGGGACAGGTGCCGGCGGTGGCGGGATCGAACTTGACGCCGTTGAGCGCGTAGCCGGTGGGCGAGGTGCTGGTGGCGGAGGTTCCAGTAGTGGGCGTGAGGGTGGTGTACCAACTGTAGTTCTGCGCGGACATAGTGTTGGGGCAGTTGGCGTTGGGGAAGGTGCCGATGGAGTGGTCGGGGATGTTGTTGGCGGAGAGCTTGCGCTGGGTGGAGGTGCAACTCCATGTGGCGGAGCTGGATTGTCCACTGGCAGTACTGGACTCGACGTAGGTGCAGTCCACGCCACCGTTGTTGGAGGACATGATGGAGTTGGAGCTGGAACCACCGGTGCTGCAGGCCATCACGGCGGCGGTAGCAATTGCAGCGGCCAGCATGACGGTGAGCGTGACGCAGCCAATGCGACGGCGGAGACGCAGAGTGTCTGGCGAGGAAGGTTGGATTTCCGGAATTTTGGCAGACAAAACAGAACTGTCGTGCGCGGGGGAAGGGTTACGCATCGGCTGCTCCTCGATGGCCAACGCTGCCGGATGGTACAGACAGAGGGCCTTGTGGAGATGAAGATAGCGCGACGGAGGGAGAATTGCAAATGGAAACGGGCGACGCAGCGGATGTGCTGAGTGGACGATTTTAGACGAGGGCGGACGGCGCTGCGCCGAGATGCTGGGCGAAGGAGAGGAAGACGAGCGCGGCAGGGGTGTAGGCACCGGGGTCAGGTTGGGCGTAGTCACCAGTCACGGGGTCGAGTTGCTGGGAGAACTGCTGTTGGCGTGCGATGGCCGCGCACCACTGGCGCATGAGGTGAGATTGTTCGACGTGCTTACCGAAGTGCTCCATCCAACGCAGAGTGCGCAGCGCGGTGAGCGCCTGAGATGCTCCGCCCCAGGAGTTGCGTGGGATGGGGCGGACGAAGGCAGGATCGTCCTGCGCGATGCTGGGAAAGGGAAACGGAGACCAGAAGGCTGCGGAGTTGTGGAGTTGGCGGGACCAGACGGCGTCGAAGATGCGGCGGTCGTGGCGGTCGTCGAGATGGAGGACGTGTTCGCCGAGGACGCGGCTGATGACATCCGAGCGTACACGGACGAAGTTGTCTTGCGCATCGAGGTCGTAGAAGGCGGCATCTTCGGGAGAGTAGAGACGTGTGAGGATGAGGTGACGGATGGATTCGGAATCGTCGAGCCAATGATTGGCTTCAGCTTTCTTGCCGAGCGCGGCGGCCATGGCGGAGAGTGCGACGCGCCCGCCGTAGACGGTGGCGGAGAGGTCGGGGCAGAGGCGCGGGAGCGACTTGTCGGACGGAATGTTTCGGGCCTCACCGCCCGGACAGTTGTTGGGCAGGCCGCGCCAGCGTGGGCTATTGTCGTGGCCCGTGTCGTAGGTGCAGAAGCCTTCGGTGAGACCAGTGCCACGGGTGTTGCGGACCTTGCGGAGCCATGCGTCCCAGCGGGAGCAGGCATCGTAGGCGGCGGCAAGGAAGGATTCGTCACCGGTGAGATGTGCAAGTTCCAACGCGGTTGCTGCGATAGGGACGACCATCTGGAGTTGGCTGAAGAAGGCCTGGGCCTCACCGGACTTGTTGAGCTTGAAGTCGCAGGGGAGTTGGCCGTCGGCGCGCTGCATAGCGAAGAAGGCCATGTGGTTGTTGCGGGCGACATCGAGCGGCGATGTCGAGGCCTTCGGGAAGAATTTCGCGAGCTGAGCGTAGACGAGGCCCTCGTGCGGGCCGCACTCCAGCCAGACACCGTTGTAGCTGCTGCCTTCGATGAGGAGCTGACGAGCGTAGCCGGGGAGTGTGCGTACGTTGCCGGAGACGGCGGAGATGGCCTTGTCCCATGCGGCTCGCCAGGAGGCGTCGGGGGCTGGGAGTGGAGCGGCGAGCGCGGAGAGCGGCGCAGCGGCGGCGATGACTGCTGCGCGGCAAAACTCGCGACGGGTGAGGGGCATGGAGGCTCCGCTGGGGCGTACTGAAGGGCCGGTTGGGGCCAAATCCATGATGCGCGCTCCCCTTCCCACCTTGCAAGATAAAGAATGCCAAGGGCTTGCGGACGGAGCTAGAATGGTTGAGAAGTTTCTGAGGGAATCCATGACATCTGCAAAAAACACTTCGGCTGGAACGCGGACAGAACATTTTAATTCGGAGTTTGGATTAGGAGACGAGCTCCGCTTTGGCCAGACGGCGAGCGGGCTTGTGTATGCCGAGGTGAAGACGGCGGCGTGCAACGCGAAGATCTATCTGCAGGGCGCGCATGTGACAGACTGGCAGCCTGCGGGCGAGAAGCCGGTGTTGTTCACCTCCCGCGCGAGCGCGTTTGAGCCGGGCGCGCCGATCCGCGGCGGCGTGCCGCTGGTGTTTCCGTGGTTCGGGTTCTACGGCGGCGAGAAACGCGAGGGCGTGGAGTATCCTCAGCACGGGCCGGCGAGGATTGCGGAGTGGACGCTGGCGGAGGTGGAGCGGCGCGGAGATGCACTGGCACTGCGGTTGGAGTTCGCCACCAACGATGCAATGCGGCAGACGGGTTATGCGGGGCTGAGCGCGGAGTTCGAGGTGGTGTTCGGGCGCGAGCTGACGATGGAGATGCGAGTGCACAACGCCAACCCGTCGCCGGCAAAATACGAGGAGGCGTTCCATACCTACTTTGCCGTCGGAGAGATCGCGCAAACCACCGTCGAAGGCCTGCGCGGTGTGACGTATCTGGACAAGACGGCCGGTGGCGTGGAGAAGGTGCAGGCGGACGAGGCCATCCGCATGGGCGATTACATGGACTCCGTGTATCTGAACACGGATGCGACGTGCGTGATACGCGACGGCGCGCAGGGACGCAGCATCCGAGTAGCAAAGAGTGGGGCTGCGACGGTGGTGGTGTGGAACCCCGGGCAGGAGAACTGCCCGAAGGTTGCAGGCCTTGCACCGGACGATTGGCCGAGCTTCCTGTGCGTGGAGACGGCGAACGCGAACCGCGATGCGGTGACGATTGCCGCGGGCGCGACACACACGATGCGAGCGGTTATTTCAGTCGAACGGAGCTAGGGTTCGTCAGCGTAGATGGCGATGGTGGCCTTGCCGCCCTCGCTTTGGCGCGCACGGTACATGCCGGGCGTGTTGAAGCTCCAGGTCATCTGGCCGTCGGGCGCGATGGCGATGAGGCCTCCGTCGCCGTGAAGCGCGGTGAGCTGGCGCTGAATAACATCTCGCGCGGCGGCATCGAGTTTCATTCCCTTGTATTCGACCAGTGAACAGACGGTGCGGGCGATGGTGAGGCGGATGAAGAACTCGCCGGTGCCGGTGCCACTGACTGCGCAGGAGCTGTTGGATGCGTAGGTACCGGCGCCGATGACGGGCGTGTCGCCGATGCGGTTCCATCGCTTGCCCTGAATGCCGCCGGTACTGGTGGCGGCGGCGACGTTGCCGGCACGGTCGAGGGCGACGGCACCGACGGTACCGAACTTGTGGGCGTCCGGCGACTCAATCCAACTGAGCGGAGCGGCGGGCGCGGGCGGCGCGCCAACGGGGCGCGGCGGAACGGGCTGGCTGTTCTTTTTCATGAAGTCAACGAAGCCCTGCCAGCGGCGCTCGGTAAAGAAGAAGGATGGATCCACCATCTCCAGACCGTGAGCAACGGCGAACTGGTCTGCGCCCGTGCCGGAGAGGAAGACGTAGGGTGAGTGCTCCATGACGGAGCGTGCCAGCGAGACAGGATGGCGTGTGTGAGTGACGTCGGCGACGGCACCGGCGCGAAGGGTTGCGCCGTCCATGATGGCGGAATCGAGCTGGTTGGTGCCGTCGAAGGCGAAAACCGCGCCGCGACCGGCGTTGAAGCTGGGGTCGTCCTCGAGGACACGGACGGCGGCCTCGACGGCGTCGAGCGCGGAGCCGTTGCGGTCGAGGATGGCGGTGGCGGCGGAGAGAGCCTGCTGAAGACCGGCGCGGTAGGCGGCCTCCTGTTCGGGGGTCATGGAGCCGCGGGTGATGACACCTGCTCCGCCGTGGAGGACGACGGCCCACTGGCGCTGGGGGGCGATGGGCTTGTCGGCGGAGGTCATGGAAGCAGATTGCGCTACTGCAACTGCGGATGCAAGCAGAAAGAGGATGGAGAGTGTGGCGCGGCGAAGTGGCATGGGGCCTCCAGTGGGCTGCGCAAGAAGGCTACACCGGAGCGTGTCGTGCGTGGCAGCAAAAAAGCGGGCCCGGAAGCCCGGGCCCGTGGGGTGTTACCTACTGCAAACCATTACGGACGCGAGGCCACGTTGCTGGCCGTGACGACGCCGTTCTCCGTGTTGCTGGTGTTGGCGGTCAGTCCGGTTGCGGAGAAGAGCGTGGCGGTGAAGGTGGAGCCGGTGCTGGCCGTGACGCCTACCAACTGGCCGTTGAAGGCGGTAGTGGTGGTGAAGCCACTGAGCAGCACCTTCTGCCCCACCGCAAAGCTGTTGGTGGCGGTGAAGGTTGCCGTAGCCGTGGAGGACCCGATGGACCACGCCGTGATGGTGGTGTTGACCGGAGCAGCGGCCTTGGCGATAGGTGTGACCACCGGAGCCGCGGCGCCGATCATGCGCACCACGTAGCTGCCGATACCGCCGATGTTGAGGTTGCCGCTGCCGTCAATGGTCTCGGACTGCGGAGTGTTGGTGGTGTAGTCGTTGAAGCCGAAGGTGGACATGTTGCCGATGTTAGTGGGCGAGACCGGAGAGATGGTGCCGCCAGTACCACCCGTGGCGCCGGTGACGACGAACTCGGAGATACCCGCGCCGCCGGAGGAGATGCTGTTGCCGGTCCAGATGTTGCCCAAGCCATCGAGCGAGATGACATCCGGGTCGGTCAGGCCGCCGGTGTAGGCGTTGGGTGCGGTGGAAGACGAGTTGGTGGAGGATTCGTGGTACAACTCATCCGCTGCCGGCAGCGGGCTGAAGGCGGAGGCCGGCCCGCCGGGCACGGCAAAGTAGACGATGGAGCCTGTCCCGCTGCTGGTGTTCTCAGCGACCCAGGTGTTGCCGTAGTTGTCGAGCGCCAGATAGTGCGGCGCAATGGGAATCGAGCCACTCGCATAGTTCGTGCCGGAGATGTTCCACTGGTTGAAGCCGGCGTTGCTGGCGGTGGTGGTGGTCTGGGAGGAGGAGACCGTGGAACGGGCGATGAACTTGCCCGTCGCGGTCTGGTTGCTGGTGGCCCAGGCAAAGCCGAGGCCGTCAACCACCACGTTCTGCCCGGCGCTGGTTTCGTACTGGTTCTCGTAAATCGTGGTGTAGCCGCTGGATGCGGTCATCAGCGTGAGGGGGTTGTAGGCGGCAGTGGAGGTGCCGCGCGACTCCAACCAGATGTTGTTGTTGTTGTCGATGGCGATGGGGCCGGGCGTGTAGCCGGTGATGTAGGGCGTGACCGTGCCGGCAGTAGTGGTGGCATGAACGATGGCGGGAATGACATATCCCGTGTCGGTGGTGTTGCTGACGGTGCTGTTGATGGTGAAGTTGCCCGTGCCAACCGACTGGACTTGGTATACCTGACCGTTCAGGACGGTGTCGGTCTTGAAGCCGAAGAGTTCGACGCTCGCACCGACGTTGTAGGTAGCCGTGGTCGAGATGGTGGCAACCGAACCGGTGCTGGCGACCGCCGTAACCGTGCCGAAGGGAGCCGCGGTCGGCGTGCCGTTGGAGTTGGTGACGGTGGCCGAGGGCGCCTCCAGCAGCAAGCCGGAGTTGAAGGTGTTGGTCCCGTTGGTCAGCGCGTAGCCGGTGGGGATGATGCCGAAGACCGGCACCCAGATGTTGTTGTTAGTGTCCACGGCGATGCCCAGGGTCGAGAAGGGCGCCACGGAGACAGCCGGTGCGACGTTCACGGTGGGCGGCGTGGTGTAGGAGAAGGCGGCCGTAGCCACATAGTAGCCGGAGGCGTTGACCATGGCGACGTTCACGGCAGACGAGGGCATGGTGTAGTTGCCGCCGATGGCCTGCAGCACGTGGCCCTGCGGGTCCCACTCGACGAGCGGATAGCCGGTGCTGGTGGCGACGGTCTTGGTGGCGGCGGTCCAGCTGTTGCCGTTGGAGTCCACCGCAACATCGCCGTTGTATACGCCGTAGAGCCTGCCGGCGTTGTCGTAGGCCTGCCAGCGGACGCCAATCAGGAAGTCGCCGGGATAGGTGGCGGTGCCGTTGGCCGGATTGGTGCAGGCCGTGGCAGCAAAGGACGGCGTGGGCGTGGAGAAGGCTGTGCACAGGTTGTAGGCCCAGGTGCAGCCCGTGGTGGCGCATCCACCGGTGGGCGTGTTGAGCGCGGTGCCTGCCAAGACTGTGCCACTGGTTCCGGCGCGCGGATACGCGGTGATGCCGCCGGGCGCGGTGGCGATGTCGTAAGCGGCCTGGATGGTGTCGGCGGGCAGCACGGCGCCGGAGGGACTGACGGCGTTGAAGAGGTTGGGGCAGACGGTCGAATCGGTGTTGCCCGAAGTGTTGGTGGTGTTAACGCAGGAGGCCAGGATGTTGGCGACCACGTAGGCGCGGTTGTAGTCCGGGAAGATGAGGGTGTAGAAGGTGCTGGCCGCGTTACCGCCGGTGACGTTGCTGGCGACCACGCTGTTGCCCAGATAGCTGGTGGCGAGGTTGTTGATGAACTGCGAGACCGTGGAGAAGGCGTTGGCCAGACCGGTGGTGTTGGTGGAGGGCGCGCCAATCATCCAGGGGGCATTGGCGGCCGAGGGGCTGGAGGCGTAGGCGCTGACGTTGGCCGGGGTGATGCTCATGAACTGTTGCAGGGCCCAGACGGAGGCGACGGTGGTGGGCTCGTTGACCATGACGTAGAGGCCGCCGGTGTTGGCGTTGCAGGGCTGGGGCAGGGCCAGAAGCAGAGCGGAAGCGGAGTTCGTGCCGGCACCGGGATTGCCGCCGGTGATGGTGATGTAGTTGTACTGGCCGGTGGTGCAGGGCGAGGTGGTCCCCGTGGTGTCGAGGTTGAAGCCGCCGTTGGCGTCGGTGGTGGTGGTGGCGACGAGCGTGGCGCCCTGTCCGTAGCCCACCGTGGTTCCCGCCGCCCACAGCGCGACGGTGGCGCCGGCGACTGGCTGCTGTCCGCCGTGCGCGATGCCGGCAAAGTGGCCGGGCTGCACGGCAGGCGCAGTGGTGCTCTGCGCGGCCGAGGAGGCGGCGCTGAAGGGGCTCATGCCGCAGCCGGAGAGAGCCAAAGCGAACACGGTGAGAGTGAGGGCGACGGAGAGACTGAGGAAGAGACGACGAGTCAACATGGGGGTAAACCTCGATAAAGCTAATGTAACGATACCACGAAAGTTACAATACGTTACTAAAAATCTTACGGGGACGGCATGAACCGTTTGCGGGTTGGATGTCTGCCGTTGGAATGGATTATAACCATCTTCCCTGCAATGGCTTATAGAAAGAAACCGGGCGGCGCATCCGGTGGGGATGGCCGCCCGAAGGGCAGAGCTGAAGCGGCAGGTTACGGCTTGGTGCCGATGGTGCCGTTGTTCAGGGGAATGTAGCTTGCCGAGCCGCCAGCCGCGCCGGTGTAGCTGGCCGATCCGCCGGTGACCGTGGCGGAGAAACTGGTTCCGGCGGTGCTGGCCGTGACCGTGACCACCTGGTTGTTGAGGAAGGTATCGCCACTGGTGAATCCGTAAAGGATGGCGGTGGCGCCGACGGCGGGCGGGTTGGTGGTGGAGAAGGTGGCGTTGGAGCCGGAGCCGTCAATGCTCCAAGAGGTGACCGTGGCAATCTGGCCAAGGCCGGAGTTGATGGCGCGCGGCGTGACGACTGGAACAGCAGCGCCAAGCATGGTTCCGTAGTAGCTGTTGGAACCGGTGCCGAGATAGACGTTGCCGGCAGAGTCAATCTCCATGGCGCGTGGAGCGTCCATGTTCCAAGCATCGAATCCGAAGCTGTAAGTGGTGTCGTTGTCGGGCGTGAGCGCAACGTTAGTACCGGCAGTCGTGCTGCTGGCCGCGCCGGTGTTGTAAAAGACGGCGACGCCACCGTCGGTGGAGGAGAGGTCATCTCCAACCCAGACGTTGTTGGCCCCATCAATGGAGAGGGCGATTGGCGCGTCGAGTCCACCAGCGTAGTTCTCGGCAACACCACCGCTGGTGTTAGTGCCGCTCTGGGTAATGGAAACCGAAGCGGAGGTGGGCGTGAGACCACTGATGTTGATGTTGAGGTAGGCCAGGTTGCCGGTGTTGTAGTTCTGCTCACCAACCCAGGCGTTGGCATACTTGTCCACCGCGACGTAACGGGGGATAATGCCGCTGAGTCCAGTGGTATTGAAGTTCGTGAGAAGGACGTTGAGGCCAGACGTATTGGTGCTGGAACCGGCGTTGTTCACCAGACCATTGATGGATTCCCGCAGAACCGACTTGCCGGCAGTGGTGGTGCTCTGGGTGGCCCAAGCGTAGTGGTTGGAGCCGTCCACGGCGATGCTGAGCATGGAGTTTCCGGAGGCCGCTTGACCTTCGTAGATATTAAGGTAGTTGCTGGCCGCGGTCATCAACATCAGAAAGCCATTACCCGTGGGCGAGGCGTTGTTGGGGGCGGTGCTGTACGGTTTGCCGGCAAGCCAGATGTTGTTGGCGCCGTCGATGGCGATGGTAGTGGGATAAGCGGCTGTGGCGTAGCCAGTGACAGCACCGGCGATGGAGGTACCGTTGCCCTGCGCACAGGGAATAGTACAAGAAGAGATGGCGGTTGCTGGAGCGACCTTGACCAGCAGACCGGTGTTGAAGGTGGCCGAGCCGTTGGTGAGCTGTTGAATTGGCGTGGAGGACGTGACTGCGGGAGAGCCCGTCCCTACGACATCCGTGAACCAAGCATTACCGTTCGTGTCCACGGCGATATCGTAGGGCACGGTTGAGGCCGCGCTGGTGCCGTAGGTTTCAATGTACTGAGGGAGAGTCACGGAAGATGTCGTTGTGTTGAAGGTTGTTGCGGTCGCACTGGGTACGCCTGGAGAAGCATCGGTGGTGACGAAGACGTTGAGGGTCGAAGTCGGATAGGTAACTGTCCCCGCAGCGGACGACAGAACGCCGGCACCGCCGACGACCTGGATAATGCGGCCGTCGGGCGCCCACTCGACGACTGGCTGGCCGGGAGCTGTTACACCCGTCTGGAAGTTGACGGTCCAGACGTTGCCGTTGGCATCCACGGCACCGGGGGCAGTCTTGATGCCGTAGGTGTAGGCGCTAGTGGTGGTATCAACGGCCGACCAGCGGGTGTTGATCTGGAAGTCGGAGACGCTGGAGGCTGTACCAAGACCACATACCCAAGTCACCGTGCCGACCACCAGCGAATAGGCCGGAGAGGCAGTCACGTAGTTGGAGCAGAGCTTAGAGGGCCACTGGTTGGTAGCAGGTGCTGTCGTAGCCGACAATGCAATGCCACCTACGTTGGCGAGGGCAGATCCCTGCGTGGCGCCATTGACGGGATTGACGAAGATCCCGCCGGGGGCCATGGCCATGTAGAAGGCGATCTGAACGGTGTCCTGCGGAGGCGTGGGCCCACTGCCACTGATGACGGTGCTGACGTCTCCGGCGAGGTTGGTGCAGAGCGTGGAGCCGGTGTTGCTCTTGGCGTCGGTGGAGTCCACCGAGTTGACGCACATGGAGAGGATGTCTGCGATGGCGTAGAGGTGGCCCGTCTCCGGTGCAACCGTGGTGTTGTAAGTGACGTTGTTGCTACCGCCGTAGTTCACTGTGTTGTAGACGTTGGTGTTGCCGGAGAGACCGGTGGAGGTGGTGACCATCTGGCCGACCTTGGCGAATGCAACGCCGAGACCGGTGACGTTGGTGGAGGGAGCACCAATCATCCAGGGGGCGTTGGCGGCCGTTGGGGTGGAGGCGAAGGCGCTGACGTTGGCCGGGGTGACGGATATGAACTGGCGAAGCGCCCAGACTGCGGCGACGGTGCTGGCCTCGCTGACACCGACGTACTGTGCGCCGGTATTGGCATTGCAGGCGTTGGGAATGGCGGCCATGAGCGCCGCGTAGCTGTTGGTGCCGGAACTTGAGTCGGGGCTGCCGCCGGTGATGGTGATGTAAAGGTACTGGCCGGTGGTGCAGGGCGAGGTGCTGCCGGTATCAAAGTTGAAGGAACCGGAGCCGTCTGTTGCAGTAGTGGTGGTGGCAATCAACGTAGCGCCGGCTCCGTAGCCTGATGTGGTTCCGGCGGCCCAGAGAGCGGCCGTGCCACCGCTGATGGGCTGGCGTCCGCCGTGGGCGACGCCGGAGATGAAGGCGTTGCTGTCAACGGGCGACGTGACAGACGCGGTAACCGAGTTGCCTCCCACAGTGACGCCGCAGCCTGCGAGGCCCATGGTGAGGAGAATCAGGACGGCGAGCAGGAAGAACGTCGAGATGTGATAGCGATAACAGGTGGACATTTGGATGCTCCTGACCAGACAATTTACCACTTCGAATAGACCGCCAACAAGCTACCGTTCACTGTTGTTACTTGTTGCATGGCTCTTGATACGGGGTGGGCGGATGCCCCTATCGTTACGCTGCCATTATGCGGATTGACCATCTGGAGGCGGGTGCTGCGCCCGGCAATAACGCTTGGGGCGGATGGATAATCTGCCAACACACATCCTGCCAATGATTTAGCCGGAAAGAGAACGGGCGGCACATCCAGAGGATGGCCGCCCGAGGGTTGCTGGATGCTACGAATTACGGCTTGGCGCCGAAGATGCCGTAGTTGAGCTGCGGCCAGACCGGAGCAGCAAAGCCGAGGATCTGGACGACGTTGCCCGGCGTCTCGGCTGAGACCCACATGGCCCCCGTGCTGTCGATGGCAAGGTTATGCACTCCGGCAGTGGAGGTGGATGGTGTGCCTGAACCGGTGAGGTTAGCGCAGGTGGACCCACCGGCAGGTGCGTAGCAGGTTGCAATCGCATCAGACACGAAGCTGCTGGCCGTCGTGCTGGTGTAGGAGTACCAGATGGAGCCGCTGCTAGTGTTGTTGACGTACATGAAGGTGCCGGCACCGTCCACCATGCCGCTGAAGGGCGCTGAGGCGCCGGAGGGCGTCGTGGCAGAGTTTTGTGCTGTGACGGCGCTGGTGGTGCAGGTGGAGCAGGTCGTGGCCGCAGCAATGGTCGTCGTTGCTGAAGGAGCAGGGTTGATGGTGAGTTTGGTCCAGGCTCCGTTGGCTGCGGCTGCGTAGAGGATGCCGTTGGTGTAGAAGTTGGGGTCAAATCCAATGGCGCCGCTGTGGTTCGGGGTTCCCACGAGAGGAATCTCCGGGTAGGCGTTTGCGGTTGTGCTGTATGTGGGCAGGCTGCCGGGAGTCTGGTTGGGGATAATCCAGAGGTTGCCGGCGACCGATGCGCTGTAGGAAGCAGCGTACAGGTTGGAGTACTGGTCGAAGACCAGGTTGTATACGTTGTTCAGCGTGCCTACGGGGCTACCGGTCGAGCCGTTGAAGGTATATTGGGCCGCTGAGTTAGCAACCGTGGCGCTCTGGTTGTAATGCCCGGTGGTGGCTGTGGAGGCAGTATTGGTGTAGGGGATGCACTGCCCCATGGTTTGACCAGAAGTGGTGTCGCGGGCATAACAGAGATTGTTATAGCGATCCAAAGCGATGGCGAAGGACTGCCCCTGCGTGTTGTAAGGAATGGTCTGCGCCATGTAGTAGACGCTCGATCCGCCGGTCGCAGCAGTCCGACCGATAATCTGGGCGCCGCAGGACTTGGAAGACGAAGGCGCGTAGGTGTTCCAGACAATGCCGTTGGTATCCAGCGCGACGAAGCCCGGATAGCAGCCGGTATTGCAGTTCGTACCCGCCGTGCACGAGGCCGCTGCGCCCACCCCGTCTACCGTTGGCGCATTGGCCCAGAGGCCGACGCCTGCCGTGGTCATGGCAGACATAGTGGCGCCTGCGCCGACGCCGGTTGTAGTGGAAGATGTGTTGGCGCTTCCGCTGAGGATGTAGACGTTGTCGTTGGCGTCGAGTGCGACCCACTCGGGGTAGTACGGGGTACCAGATGCCGCACCCCAACTGGAGCTGGTGCTGCCCAGATTGCCGAGTCCGGTGTAGGTGATGGCGACGGACCAGTCGTAAGGAGCCACGGTGAGCGAGGGCGCGAAGGGCGGCGTCGTGCCAATCAGGCCGTAGAGCGAGCTGGTGCTGTGCCGTGGGTTCTTGGCGATGTCCATTACGGCGCTGAGTTCATCGGTGGGCGCGGTGCCGCCGGAGGGAGTGGCGTAGGTGAAGAGGTTGCCGCAGGCCGATCCATCACCGGCAACGCCGCCGACGCTGGTCGTGCAGCTCGACAGCATATTGGCGATGGCGTGAATCTCAGCCTGGGGAATCGAGCCAAGGCTGTTGCCGGCAAGCACGGTGTTGGCCAAGCCCGTGGGCAAAGCTGAGGCCGTGCCCACCGAGTTGGTCAGGTTGAGTGCGTTCTGGAAGGCGTGCGCAAGTCCAGCCGCGCTGCACGTCATGGATGAACCCGTTCCGGAGCAGGAGCCTGTCGTGGCGCTATTGCCAGCGGAGGCGCCGATGTAGACGAGTTGCTGGCCTGCGGAGCCGCCGGCGTGGACGGACATGAAGTTGCCCAGCGCGTAAGCCGCCGCGACCGTGGAAACCTCATTGACGTTGACCCAGGCGTTGTTCTGCGTGGTGGAGTTGCCCGAGAACGTGGCGCAGGAGCCGAGCGCGGCAATCTGAACCTCGTTGTTGTTGATGATGCCGCTACCGTTGCTAACATCGCCGCCGGTGATGGTGATGTAGAGATAATCGTTGGCGTTGGTGCAGGAGTAACCACTGGCCAGGGAGAAGGTGCCGCCCGGATTGCTGGTGGTCGTGCTCTCAATGTTGTGCGCGGTAACACCATAGCCGGAGGTGGCTGGATCTGTCTCCCACAAGATGACGTTGCCGCCGGCGATGGGTACGTTTCCGCCCATGGCCTGACCGTTGATGCCGCCAAGCATGACGGACTCCGGCTGGCTGGAAGAGGAGGCAAACGGCGAGGTGATGCCGCATCCGGCGAGACCGAAGGAGAGGAGAACCAGTGCGGCGAGCAGGACGAACCCCGAAGCGTTATAGCGACAGCTAATGGACATATTTGTATACTCCTACTTCAGAATTTAACACTTCGCAGATAGCTCCAACAAGATGTCTTTCAGTTGCCTTTCGTTATGAAAGCAAGCGTTTGATTAGGGAAGCGTTTTACCGTGACATGTTCCGCCAGAATGCGGTATGACCACCTCTGGATGGGATCTAGCGCCGGCGCTCAGGCATCAGTATGAAGCTGCCAGCGGGGCGGGGCGGCGACTGCTGCGCACCCTCCTCGGTGGTCAAACGCTTGATGCGAAGACGCCATGCGGCGGTGGGCGTCTCCACGTTGACGGTCGTGATGCGGCCTTCGACGGACTGCGTGATAGTGGCGGGAGCGGGCGCACTTCCCTTCACCGGCGCGAGCAGGAAGCTCTGCGTGAGCGATGCGCCGCTGCGATGGTAACGGACGACCGGCGCATCGAGATTCTTGCCGGCGCGGTTGATGTGTCCGGCGGCAAGCGTGACGCCGATGGATTCAGGAGCCGCAGGCGCAAGCAACAGGTTCTTCTCGGGCAGCGCGGTGAATACGGCGTCGGTGGCATTGTCCACAGTGGGCGTGGACGGCGCGAGGTGGAAGAGCCAAGTGTACTGGTGCTCGGCGGAAGATTCTAGCTGGTCAACAACGAGCGCGGCCGCGCTCTTGAGCAGAATGAAGTGGCGGGTCCAGATGACGGGGGCATCTGCGGGACCAAGTTGCTCCTGCATAACGGCCCAGTCGAGGAGAGCGTTGGACTCAAAGAGCGTGATGGAGCTACCGGAGTCGGAGCGGCGGGCGTGGCGGGCCTGCTCAGGGTCTACATCACCGTGACCGTCCACGAGCAGCGTGTTGTGCGCTTCGGGTTGCGTGTACCAGGAGCGCTTGAGCGGGTCGTCGTAGTCGGAGACGCCGCTGTCCACGACCAGCGGGCGATCCCAGAACCAGAGATGGAAGCCAAGCTTGCCGCCGTGCCAGTGCGCGGCGATGCGCGAACCGGCGTCGAGGAAGGCGTAGGCGGGGATGGGCGAGAAGGGATCGCGGAGAACGGCCTGGCCGGAAGGCGCGAAGTCCACGGAGGCCGGTGCGATGGGCGAATGGTCGTCGAGCACGTTGGAGAGGATGTCGAACTGCGTGCGCATGTCGCTTTCGGTGGAGTCGTTGATGGGCGGAGCGGAGCCGTCGGGCTGCTGGGCGAGCGCGAGGAAACGGCGGAATTGGCGGAGGCGCTCGACGGTGCGCGCGGGCGGCGTAACGTGGTTGGCCAGACAGAGGCGGTAGGCATCGCGGAAGATGGAGGCGATGAAGGGATAGTAGCCGGGTGCGAGCTCGACGGAGTTGCCGTCGTCAGTGAAGGCGGCGTCGAGGTGGTGGGTGAGGATGAAGAGTCCCTTGTCGCGGAGGTCGGCGGCGTTGGCGACATCGGGGAACAGGAGCGCGGCGTAGAGCATGGCCGTGGCGCCGTGCGACTGGTGGTTGTTCTCGTTGAGCGGCATGGAACCGAAGCTGGCCAGCAGCGCCTGCGCGTGGGTGTTGAGGACGGCGGAGAGCTCCTGCTTTTCTGGGTTGGAGAGGCCGGGTTCGGCGAGGAAGTAGGCCCAGCAGAGATTCTGAACCCGCCAGGCGACCTGCATGTCGCGCCATATGTAGGCGCGCGTGGCGGCGTAGGCAGCGTAGTCCGTCGGCGGAGGATTGTCGTCGCGCCACTGGCGGACGAGACGGAGCATGGTGTCGAGGTAGGCTCGGTCGTGCGTAACGCGATACTGATGCGCCAGCGAAGGCAGAAAGTACCAGCGGCTGGCCCAGACGCTCTTCTCGGCTTCGGCCTTCTCGAGCTTGTTCCATGCACCCGGCGAGCCCCACGTGGCAAAAAAATCGGGCGCGGAGACGGCGCGGGCCAGGTCCGCGTCGCGCTCGGAGCCGATGAGCGTGAGCTCAATCTGGCGGCTTCCCTGGTCCATGGGCAGGTACTGCCATGTGTCGTAGTGCGCGGCGGCGTCGAGGAAGGGGAAGACGCCGGTGCGTGGAGCGGCAACTGGTTGTAGCGGCGGCTTGGCATGCAGCGTGGGCGCGGCGATGAGCGCGACAAGCAGAACGAGGAGGGACTGTAAACGTAAACGAAGAATCATAGACAGCGCCAGTGTAGCAGCGCGAGAACCACCTCGGCAGCTACTGGGCGCGCAGCACCGCAACGCCGTACTGCGCCAGTTCGATGCTGGCGACCGTTCCTCCGTGGAGAACGTCTTCCATGGGGGCAGTGAGTTTGACGGTGCGTGTTTCGGAAGCGTAGTTGGTGAGGATGAGGATGCGCTTGCCGCTGCCGGAACGGATGGCGACGTCAACGCCTTCGGGAATCTCCTGCAGGACGGGCGCGACACCGGCGTCGTGGAGTAACCACTGTGCGGCGCGGCGCGTAGCGGCGGCATCGAGCGTGGCGCCGATGTAGGTGATACGGCCGCTGCCGACCTTGCGTGTGACGACGGCGGGCTGGCCGTCGAGCCAGCCGTTGGACTTGCCGTAGCGGGAGAGAACCTGTACGTCGGAGGCGAGCGAGCCGAGTTGCTCGGCCCATACCGAGCTTTGACCATCGCCCCACTCGCCGCTGAAGGGGACGGGCTTGTCGAGCGCGTAGTACTGCTCAACGCGCGCGCCCAACAGCGATACAAGCGGGCCAGGCTGGCGCTGGGGATAGAGCGCGTTGTCCTCATCCTTCATGCCGCTGCGCGCGGTGAGCACCAGATGTCCGCCGCCACGGACGTAGCTTTCCAGATTGGTGGCAGCGGCTGGCGTGAGCAGGTTGAGTGCGGGCGCGATGACGAGCTTATAGCTGCTGAGCGGTGTGGTGTCGCTGACGATGTCCACCGAGCGGACAATATCGTGCAGTGGACGGTAGTAGGCAATCAGCGACTTGAGGTAGTCGAACTCCTTGGAGTGCTGCTGCCAGATAACGGCCCAGCGGCTGTTGTAGTCGTAGAGGACGGCGACGTCGGCGTGCACGGTGGTGCCAGCGAGCGCAGAGTCGGCGCGCTCGAAGTCGGCGCCGACCTCGGCGACCTCGGCGTAGAACGGGACGGGTGTGCCGTCGGGGCCGACCAGTGTGCCATGGTATTGCTCCTGTCCGTTGAGCGCGCTGCGCCACTGCCAGTAGGCGACGGCCTCGGCACCATGGCCAATGGCGTTCCAGGCCATGGCACGGGCCTCGCCGCGGTCGAGCGCGTTGTTCTGCGCAGACCAGTTGACGAAGCCGGGCTGGGTCTCCATCACCCAGAAGTTCTGGCGCCGGAATCCGCGGACGAGATCTTGCATGGCGCCGTTGTTGAAGGGATCGAGGTGACCGCTGCCGACGTAGTTGTCCCACGCGGCCATGTCGAGATCCTGCGTAACGGTGTAGTGGTCGTAGGCGTTGAACCAGCCCATGGTGTTGGTGGTGATGAACTGTCGCGGGTCGGCGTGGGCGCGGATGACATCGAGCTGGTTGCGCTGGTAGCTGCGCCAAGTGTCGCTGACGAACTCCTTCCATGTGAGCAGAAGGCCGGGATTGCCGCGCTGGTTCTCCTCGATGGGAATCTGGTTCCACGCAGAGTAGGTCTCGCTCCAGTAGCTGGCGGTCCAGCGGGCGTTCAGATTATCGAGCGTGCCGTAGCGCGTGTGCAGCCAGTCCTGAAAGCGGGCGCGGGTGTCGGCACTGAAGCTCTCGTGGCTGTACTCGTTGTCAATCTGCCAGCCGATGACGTTGGGGTCGTGGCCGAAGCGCACTGCCAACTGCGTGACGATGTCGCGTGCCAGCTCGCGATACTTGGGGTCGCCGAAGTCAAACTGCTGGCGGTTGCCATGCTCGTCCCTGCTGCCGTCCTGATGTATGAGCAGGGTCTGCGGATACTTCTGGGTGAGCCAGGCGGGCGGCGCGGCGGTGGGCGTACCCATGACGACAGCGATGTCGTGCTTCTCGGCGGCGCGAACAGCGCGCTCCAGCCAGTCAAGCTTGTAGTTGCCCTCGGAGGGCTCCATGGCGCTCCAGGCGAACTCGCCGATGCGCACAAAGCGGATGTGCGCGGCCTGCATGAGGGAGAGGTCTGCGTCCCAGCGTGATTCGGGCCACTGCTCCGGATACCAGGCGACACCGAGGCCAAGTGTGGGTTTGCGCGGCGCGGCGGGCAGAGGCTGCTGCGCGCACAAGCGGGAAGCGGGCAGTGCAATGGCGACTGTCAGGATGAAAAGCGCGACAAATGAAATCCTTTTCATTTTGATGTTCTCCGTGGTGCGGTTTGATTCTTGCGGCTCCTGATGCTGTGGGTTCTCTGCTGGTGTGTTGCTACTGCGGATCCACGACCATGCTGCCCGGCGCGGTCACGGCCGTAGCCGAGAAGCCGGTGGAGAGCGCGACGCCGGCGTTGGAGAAGCCGGAGACGGTGGCTGCGCCGGTGTTGCCCAGCCAGAGGTTACCCGCGGCGTCTATGGCGATGCTGCGCGGCGCGCTGAGGCCACCACCGGTGAAGGTGTTCAAGACTGTGCCAGAGCTATTTAACTGCGCCAGCGAGTTGTTGCCGCTGTTGGCCACCCAGATGTATCCGTTGGTGTCCACAGCCAGTGCGTACGGTGAGCTGAGTCCGGTAAAACCGGAGCTGGAGCTGACGGCCGCGCCGCTATTGGCGAGTTCGGTGACGGTGCTGTTGCCGCTGTTGGGAATCCAAAGGTTGCTGCTTCCATCCACCGTGATGCCCTTGGGCGCGTTGAGGCCGCCGCCGGTGTAGGTGACGGCGAGCGTCCAATCGTTGGGCATGCTGACAAGTGTGGGCGCGAACGGGCTGCCGCCGGCAGCGACCATTCCAAAGAGCGTGGAGACGTTGGCAGCAGGAGTACGGGCGATGTGCAGCGCGGCGACAGCGATATCAGTAGGCGTGCCGCCGGTGGCGGTGTTGTTGAAGAGTGTCGTGCAATTAGCCGAGCTTCCGCCGGTGGTGTTGACGCAGGCGGCCAGAATGTTGGCCAGCGTGTTCATGGTGCTGGCGGGCAGCGTGGCGTTGGCGGGCGCGCTGGCACCGGGAGCGCTGCCGGTTGCCGTGTTCACCAGCTTGGCGGCGGTGGCGAATGCATTGGCGATGCCTGCTGCGTTGGTGCTGCTGGAGCCGATGTGCGTGCTGTCGGTCATGAAGGACTGCAGCGCCCAGACCGCGGCGACGGTGGTCAGTTCATTGACACTGATGAAGGTGCCGGAGGTGAGATTGCTGCATGAGCCGAGCGCGGCCATCAGCATCAGTGCTGTGTTGTTGGTGCCAATGGTAAGGCCGGGATTGCCTCCAGAAGCAACCAAGTAAACTAGTGGGTTGCCGGTGCAGGAGTAGAGGCCGGTGATGGTGAACGTGCCGTTGGCGCCGGTCGTGACGGTGGAAGTAAGCATCGCTGTTGATGCGGAGCCGTAGCCGGTGGTGCCGACGGCGTAGAGCTGTATGTTGGCGCCGGTGACGGGCTGTTGGCCTCCGAGAACGATGCCCTGCGGCCCGTTGACTTGGCCGGTAACGCCGGAGCCGGAGGAGTTTGATGCAACGGAACCGCCACCGCCGCCGCAACCGGCGAGCGAAAGCGTGAGCGTAACAAGCGCGAGGGCGGCGAGGTTGCGAAGGCGCGCGGTCATGGCTTCACCCCCAGCGTGATGTTCTGCACCGCGGACTGGGTGGGCGTGACGACGGGCGATGCCGCGCCGATGACCTCGGTGACGGAGTTGTTGCCGCCGTTGGAGACCCAGAGGCTGCCGGCGTTGTCTACGGCGATTCCGGTAGGTGTGCTGAGCGCGCCGGGCGCGAAGCCCGTGGAGGGAGACTGCGCAACACCAGAACTATTGAAGAGGCTCAGGCTACCGTTGCCGTTGGCCACCCAGACCTGATTGCTTCCGTCGATGGCCAAGGCCGCTGCGCTGGACAAGCCGCCGCCGGTGTAGCTGGAGCTGACGATGGTGCCGGTCTTGCTGAACTTGGCGAGACTGGCGCCGCTAATGTTGATGGTCCAAATGTTGCCAGAGTTGTCCACCGCGGCGCCTGTGCCGCCGCCACTTGTGGCCGAGGATATGTAG
>Ga0316220_1000606_pt1 | contig 49225 bp, 53 predicted proteins | sample TBH18005metaG_FD_203632 | JGI IMG/M metagenome (GOLD analysis project Ga0316220, IMG submission 203632) | Freshwater microbial communities from Trout Bog Lake, Wisconsin, USA - TBH18005 | ecosystem: Environmental > Aquatic > Freshwater > Lake > Hypolimnion/Profundal zone | place: USA: Wisconsin... | reverse complement strand
CACGGTCGACAATACGCCCTTGCCCGCGGCGGGCTCTGGCGTTAACTGGCAATACAAGGCAATTTATCTGTTGCACGACGAGCGGGTCGGACAGTGGAGTGATGTAGTGAGCATCCTGGTGGGCGGCTAAAAATTCATCCTATCCGGCGCACGCCTGATTCAGTATCAGCAGGCGGCGCAGGATTTTCTGCTCATTAATGTTAATGCGGCAATCAGGCCTGTCGTCGTGACAAGCCGCAGCGTCACGCAGCCTTGTATTCAAATATAAAATTATCCTGCACTCAGACAGCCGTCCGGATCCATCAAGTGAATCCGGCTACTTGCGAGTGAGCTGAACGGATTGATGCACGATTTTTTGATAAATTGCCGGGCGGCAGTGTTTGTTGTGTGCGTATTTGCGAATACTGAAAGGTCGCGGTAACAGCGGCAGGTTGTGAAAGCGGAACAAGCGCAGCCGGATTCTGCAATACTTGCCAGAGGATAAATTTTAGCGCCTAATCCGCTCTGCACGTTTCTAACACAATTATTTTAATATTTTGATACTTGCTACAGGAGATCCATTATGAAACAGTTTCTAGTTGCAGCAGCGCTCGCCTCTACGTTAATCAGCGTGCCCGTGCTTGCTGCCGATGTAGGTTTATCGCTCAGCATTGGTCAACCGGGCTTTTACGGTCGTATCAATATCGGTGATTTTCCGCAGCCGCAAGTAATTTACAATCAGCCGGTCATCATTGATCATGTAAGAGATAACCGCCCGCCGGTTTATCTGCGTGTTCCAATGAATCATCGGAAAAACTGGAGTCGCTACTGCCGCCAATATAATGCCTGTGGTGAGCAGGTCTACTTTGTGCAGGATAACTGGTACAACAATGAATATGTGCCGCGCTACCAGCAGCAGCATCGTGAATATCACAATGATGTTCATAATGACCACCGTGATATGCGCGACAATGAGCAGCGCGGCGATCAACGGGCTAATCAGCGTGACCATCGTGATGAGGGCCGTCGTGATGATGATCGTCGAGGCGATGAGCAAAATCGTGGTCGTGATCGCTAAGACACCCCGTATCGTTTAACATGCAATTCACCCGGGAAGGCGCGTAGCGAAGCTGGCCGTGCATGAAGTATTTGTATGGCCAGCATGGCATTTTTGTCATGCCCGTTTGAAAGGCAATAAAAAACCGCGCCCGCGCGGTTTTTTATTGCCTTTCATTCAAGACACTTATTTCTTGGCAGCCATCAATTGATCATATTTGGCCTGCAGTTGTTCTTTCGTTTCCACATGAGCAGGATCTTTGGGGATGCAATCCACCGGACACACTTCCACGCATTGCGGGGTATCGTAATGACCTACGCACTCGGTGCATTTGTTCGGGTCAATTTCATAAATGGTATCACCCTGATAAATCGCATCATTCGGGCACTCCGGCTCGCAAACATCGCAATTGATACATTCATCGGTAATAATTAATGCCATATTTTTCTCCTCTGGTTAGCAATCTGAGTATCTGTAAAATCTTTAAAGACCTTGCAGTATTTTTTCCTGCAATTTTATCGCCACGCAAGGCGAAACAAATTTCCCGACATCTCCGCCAAAACGCGCCACTTCACGGACCATGGTTGCTGAAATAAACGTATACTGTTCCGCCGGTGTCAGAAACAGGGTTTCCATTTCAGGATATAAATTGCGATTCATCCCGGCAAGTTGAAATTCATACTCGAAATCCGATGCAGCACGCAAGCCCCGCAAGACCACATTTGATTGTTGCGACTGCACGAAATTCATCAACAAGCCATCGAAACCGATCACATGCACGTTAGGGAAGCCGGCGAACACTTCAGTGGCCATTTGCACCCGTTCATCCAGGGTAAACAGCGTGTTCGCGCGGCTTTTCGCCACCGCAACAATCACTTCACCAAACAGTGCCGCAGCACGGCGCACCACATCTTCATGGCCGCAGGTGATGGGATCGAAGGTTCCCGGATATACCACTTTTATCATCTTTAATCCTTATTGAAAGCAAGCGGCCATGCCGTGCAATTGCTCATTTCCTGCCTGTTAATCAATGTGTCTGTTCACGCTATGGCGGTGACATTTCCGGCAATCAATTATATCGCCTGAAGCAATTGATACCATACTTGCCCCGCACGTCCCGATTTGAGCCGCTGCCAGGGTGCGACCAGCTCTAGTTCGGCAGCTGATTCTACATAAATCACGCCATTTTCAGACAAATTTTTTGCCAGGCTGCCCAGTAAGCGGGGTAAATAATCACTTTCGAACGGGGGGTCCAGAAATATCACATCATAGCGGGTTGTATCCCGGATGATGAATTCTAGCGCATCCTGGTGGCGTAAAGCGATTTTGACGCAGGCTAACTTTTTGACATTATCCCGCAAGGCACGAAATACCAGCGGGTTTTTCTCCACCATCAGCACATGTTCAGCGCCACGGGATGCCGCCTCCAACCCTAGCGCACCGCTCCCGGCAAACAAATCCAGACAAGTTTTCCCGTACAAAGTTTGCCCCAGCCAGTTGAACAGCGTCTCACGCACACGATCCGGCGTCGGACGCAATCCGTCCGCATCAGGAAAAGTAATGACGCGGCTGCGCAATTCGCCTCCGCCTATTTTGACTTTATTTATTTTCAGCTCCTGCAGTGGATTCAAGCGGCGCGCCGACGATCACGGTTGCCATTGCTTCGGGATGAATGTGACGAGCAAAGGCATCACGAATTTGTGCGACGGTCACCTTGTTGATGCGATCGGTAAAATCATCGAGATAAGTCAGGGGCAAGTCATAGAAACCAATCACAGACAAGTATTCCAGGATTTTGCGATTGCTGTCGATACGCAAAGGAAAGCCGCCGATAATATTTTGCTTGGCCGCGTGCAATTCATGCGCATCAGGTCCGTTCGCGACGAAATTCGCCAGCGTTTTGCGCACCAGCAGCAACGCCTGATCTGCCTGTTCTTTCTTGGTTTGCAGGCCAATCTGGAAAGCGCCGGGTTGTTTCAAAGGCATGAAGTAGCTATACACGGTGTATGCCAGACCACGTTTTTCGCGCACTTCATTCATCAGACGCGAGACAAAGCCGCCGCCACCCAGAACATAATTACCCACATACAAGGGGAAGTAGTCCGGATCAGTACGAGATACGCCCGGCACGCCGATCAGGATATGACTCTGACTGGCAGGATGAGGAATGCGCTGCTCTGAGGCCTTAATATTCATCTGCACTTCAGGCAACAGCAGCGTTTCGGCAGATACGGGCAACTCGCCTGTCAACTGCTGTGCAATCGCTTCAGCCTGTATGCGCGTCACATCGCCCATCAGGGCAACCACCGCACGCCGGGCATTGTAGTGAGTATGATAAAAATTATTCAAATCCTGAACGGTCAAGGTCGCCACACTGGCAATATCCCCTGAAGGCTGCAAGGCGTAGGGATGCGCGCCATAAACTGCCTGATTGAGCGCGCGCGCTGCGATGAATTCAGGCTGGGTTTGTGCTTCTTTCAAGGAAGCAATCAGGCGTGTTTTTTCCCGATTCAAGATATCAGCGGAAAAGGCCGGATGTTGCAACACCCGCGCCAGCAGGCTCAAAGCCTGCACCCGCTCAGTGCTCAGGGTGCGTAATGACACACTCGCCCGGTCCTGATCCACGCCGCCTGATAACTGGGCACCCATATCCGCCATTCCGGTAGACACCAGATCCTCACTCAAGCCCTCAGAACCCAGGCTCAACATTGCCTGTGTCATACCGGCCAAACCTGACTTGTCTAGCGTGTCAAAACTGCTGCCCGCAGGCACGCTGACCGCCACGTCCAGCATGGCAATATCGTGATCTTCAACAAACAGGACCTGAGCACCGCTGGCACTTTGCCAGTGTTGAATCTGCGGGGTCGCAATCACGAAGCCGGACACGCTGCACAACAGCAGACTGAAAAGTACTTTTTTAACGCACATGACTGCTATCTCCTGTTTCATGCACAACCTTGCAGGATAAAGGCTGAGGATCCAGCACGCCCACGGTCAGGTTATCATCCTGTAAATATTCTTCCGCCACCTGACGCACCTGGTCAGCAGTGACGGCTTGTAGTTTGGCGAGCATCAGCGGAATGGCCTTATAACCCAGCCCGATAGACTCCATCTGACCGATTTGCATCGCCTGATAGAAAACCGAGTCAAGTTTATACACTTCACCTGCGAGTACTTGTGCTTTGACGCGCTTCAATTCCTGTTCACTCACCCCGTCTTTAATCAGGATGGCAATTTCACCGCGCAACGCGGTCTCTGCCTCTGCTACCGTCTTGCCTTTACCGGGCACAGCTTCCAGGGAAAACACAACCGGTCCGCGAGACGTGGAATCATAACCTGCATCCGCACTGGAGGCGATTTGTTGATCGCGTACCAGGTGCTTATTCAAGCGCGCCGCATCATTACCACTCAGCACGCCTGCCAGCATCTCCAGCGCGTAAGGTTTCCAGTCCTGTTGCGGATTAAGCAGATTGGGCGCGTGATAACTCATCACTAAAAAAGGCAACTCGGCAGGTGCTTTAACCACCATGCGTCTGATGCCCAATTGAGCCGGCTCAGTATAAACCCGACGCGCCGGCAATACGCGTTTCGGGATGGCACCATAAAAATGTTGCGCCAGCTTGAATACTTCGTCAGCCTTAACGTCGCCGGCAATAATTAGCGTGGCATTATCGGGGGTATACCATTGCTGATACCAGTTACGCACATCCTTAACGCTCAACTGTTCAAGGTCTGTCATCCAGCCTATCACCGGATGATGATAAGGATGCTCAAGATAAATATCCCCCATCATTCTTTCCTGCAACAGGGCGCGTGGTTCGTCGTCGGTGCGCATACGGCGCTCCTCCATCACCACTTTAATTTCCTTGGCAAATTCGACCTGAGTTAAATTCAAGCCGTGCATGCGATCAGATTCAAGCTTCATCGCCAGCGGCAACTGGCGTTTATCCAATTGCTGGAAATAAGCGGTGTAATCGCTGCTGGTGAAAGCATTTTCACGCCCGCCGGCGGCTGCGATACGTCTGGAAAACTCGCCGGCCGGGACAAGGTGCGTTCCCTTGAACATCATATGTTCCAGCGCATGTGCAACCCCTGTTTTACCGGCACTTTCATCCATGCTGCCGGTTTTGTACCAGATCTGCTGCACCAGCACCGGCGCACGATGATCTTCCTTGACGATCACATGCAAACCGTTCGACAGTGTTTTTTCAAAAACCTCTGCACAGGCTTGCTGCGAAAGCAATATCAGCAGTGCAATACAATAAATCCTCATAATCCTTAACCTCAGAATGCCTAATCGGCTTAAAATAACGAAAATGGTCATGTGACCATGCACATTATGCCCCAACTACAGGAACGCTTCCCAATGTTTAGTTTCCTAAAAAAGAATATCCCGGAAAAAACAGCTGAAAAAAAGCCTGAGTCTGCCATTGAAAAACCCGGCTGGATAGCACGTTTGAAATCCGGCTTATCGCGCACCGGTAACCAACTGGCCGAGCTGTTCAACCGTGGCGGAAAAATCGACGAAGAACTGTATGAGGAACTGGAAACCATACTGATCACCTCTGATGTCGGCATGGATGCGACCCGTGCGTTGATAACCGATCTGCGCCGTCATGTCAGGGAGCACAAACTCAGCGAGGCTACTGAGCTCAAGGCGGCACTCGGACTGTGCCTGCTCAAGCTGTTGAAACCGCTGGCCATCCCCCTGCAAGCCGTTGCACACAAGCCCTTCGTTATTATGATGGTCGGTGTGAATGGCGCGGGCAAAACCACTTCCATAGGAAAGATGGCAAAATACCTGCAGTCACAGGGCTTGTCTGTGATGCTGGCGGCGGGGGACACTTTTCGCGCTGCCGCACGCGAACAACTGATGACCTGGGGGGAGCGCAACAATGTTACCGTCATTGCCCAGCAAAGCGGCGATGCAGCGGCGGTGATTTACGATGCCGTACAAGCCGCTCAGGCAAGAAAAATTGATGTGCTGCTGGCGGACACCGCAGGACGTCTGACGACTCAGGGCCATCTGATGGAAGAAATTAAGAAAGTCAAACGCGTCATAGCCAAAGTCCTGCCCGATGCGCCTCATGAAGTATTGCTGGTGCTTGATGCCAACACCGGACAAAATGCCTTGAGTCAGGTAAAAGCCTTCGATAGCGCGCTGGGTGTGACCGGTCTGATTTTAACCAAGCTAGATGGCACGGCCAAGGGCGGCGTTATTGCCGCCATCGCACGTGCACATCCAATACCCGTCCGGTTTATCGGTGTCGGCGAAGGAATGGATGATCTGCGCCCCTTTAATGCTGAAGAATTTGTCGATGCCCTGCTGGGAATTTCCGTATGATTTCGTTCAATCAAGTATGCAAACGCTATCCCGGCGGTTTTGATGTTTTAAAACAGGTGACTTTTGAATTGGCCAAGGGTGAAATGGCATTTTTAACCGGACACTCCGGTGCCGGCAAAAGTACCCTGTTGAAACTCATTGCAGCCATCGAACGCCCTAACAGCGGTTCGGTGCTGGTCAATAATCAAAATGTCAGCGCGCTCAAAGGTGCCGCGCTGCCCTATCTTAGGCGGAATCTGGGTATTATCTTTCAGGATCATAAACTTCTGTTTGACCGCAATGTGTTCGACAATGTACTGCTGCCCTTGCAAATTTGCGAATTTGACCATAAAGAGAGCGGCAAACGTGTACGTGCCGCATTGGACAAGGTCGGATTGTTAGGACGCGAAAAGGCAAATCCGGTTGCCCTGTCCGGCGGTGAACAACAGCGTCTGTGTATTGCGCGTGCCATCGTCAATCGTCCGACGATTCTATTGGCTGATGAACCGACCGGGAATCTGGATGCCGAATATGCAGCAGAAATTATGTCTATATTCAAATCATTCCATCAGGTTGGTGTGACACTGTTGATTTCGACTCACGATGCCGGGGTACTGCGCAACTCGCCCGAGCGGATGATTGAGCTCAAACTGGGTGAAATTCAGGCTGATTTTAAGCCCGGCACAATTGAAAAGGAAAAAGAATGAGTGCTCTCACACGCCATCTTAGTGTCGCGGGCATCGTTTTCAAGCGCATATTTACGCCTCCTCTTGCAGGGTTGATCAATATATTAGTTATTGGCATTGCCCTGAGTCTGCCAACCGGCATGTACGTCTTACTGCAGAATGCACAAGGGTTGGTTGCACAACTCTCAAGCACACCGCAAATCAGTCTTTTCCTGTCGATGAGCACAACGCCTGAAAACGTTCGCAAAATACGCACGCAGTTGAACCAGCATCCGGGTATCAAAAAAGTCGTCTTTATCTCACGCACAGAAGCGCTAGCGCCTTTGGGTCAGTCCACCGGACTGGAAGATGTCATCGCGGGGCTTGAGAGCAATCCGCTACCTGATGCCTTTGTGATTACAGCGAACGCAGGCAATGCAAAATCACTCGAAACGCTGCGTGATGAACTCCGGCAGATTCATGGTGTGGAATTAAGTCAACTGGATTCCGCCTGGGCCTACAAACTGGAGGCAATTGTTAATTTCGCGCGTATTGCAGTACTGGTTCTTGCCAGCCTGCTCAGTTTTGGGTTGATCACGATTACTTTCAACACGATACGACTGCAAACGTTGACCCAGCGTGACGAAATACAGGTCGCCAAACTGATAGGGGCAACGGATGCATTCATAAGAAGGCCTTTCCTGTATTTTGGCGCCTTACAAGGTTTGTTAGGCGGCATAACTGCCACGCTGATCATTATCTTAGGTCTGCAACTGCTCAAACATCCGCTGGCTACGCTTTCGCAACTGTATGCAAGCAATTTCAGCCTGCAACCTTTAAGTCTCTCGGACAGTCTGTCTCTGTTATTATTTTCATTGTACCTAGGGTGGCTGGGTGCCTGGTTATCTGTAGCCAGACACTTATCACAGATTAAGCCACGCTAATTGCACATAAATATAGCGAACCCGGTTGACAGACGAGGAAATTTTCACAACAATACGGTACTATTGCGCGAAGTTTAGTCAATCGGCATTAGATTATGTTTTCCTTGCAACGCTTTAATGAACTTTTTCCGATTCTGTCACTCGTAGATGCCAGTGTAAATCAGGAGCATATCCTATGAATATAGCAAACAGCTTACCGTTCCCTACTGCCCTAGGCAGCCTTGATAGTTACATCAACTTAACCAGACGCTATGCACTGCTGACGCAAGAAGAAGAGTTTGATCTTGCGACGCGTTTTCATAAGAATAATGATCTGGATGCCGCACGCCAGTTGGTGCTGTCTCATCTTCGCGTCGTTGTCAGTGTCGCGCGCGGTTATTCCGGTTATGGCCTGCCCCAGGCCGATCTGATACAAGAAGGCAATATAGGCCTGATGAAGGCAGTTAAGCATTACGACCCTGATTTCGGTGTGCGGTTGGTTTCGTTTGCTCTGCATTGGATACGCGCCGAAATAAATGAATTCGTCGTGCGCAACTGGCGTCTGGTTAAAATTGCCACCACCAAGGCGCAGCGTAAATTGTTTTTTAATCTGCGCAGCCTAAAACAGGGACTTGATTCACTAAAACCGAAACAGATCAGTGAAATCGCTGAGAAACTCAATGTCAGTGCAGCCGACGTCGTTGAAATGGAAGCCAGATTTTCCGGACATGAAGTGGCACTGGATCCTGTCGGCAGCGATGAAGATGATACTTACTCCCCCATCCAGTATTTGGCGGATCACGAAGAAAATGAACCTTCCAATATACTGGAAATTGCCCAGCGTGATGATCTGCGCACCACCGGTCTGGCAAAGGCTTTATCCAGTCTGGACGAGCGCAGCCGCCGTATCGTTGAAGCACGCTGGCTGTCTGAGGATCACAGTTCCACGTTACATGAACTTGCTGCAGAATTTAAAGTATCGGCTGAACGTATACGCCAGATAGAACAAAAAGCATTGAGTAAAATGCAGGCCACTTTAACAGCGTGAGTTGGCTGTCAGCAATAAAAAACCGCACATGTGCGGTTTTTTATTGCTGACAAGGCTATTTGACTATCGTCAACTGCGGTTTGCGTGGTGCGGGTTTAACCTCGGGCGCAGGCGGGGTGCCACCCTCCTCTGCCTGAAACACCAAGCCCTGACCGCTTTCTTTAGCAAATATGCCAATCACCGCATCGACAGGTACGATAATATTAAAGGCAGTACCGCTAAATCTGCCGTTACAGGTAATATACTCATTACCCAGCTCCAGGTTACGCACAGCACTTGAACTGATGTTCAGCACAATCTCACCATTCTTGACGTGCGCGGGTGGTACTTCAGTCTGATCATTGATACGAACAGCAAGATAAGGTGTCAAGTTACTGTCCATACACCATTCATAAATAGCACGTATCAGATAGGGGCGGGTAGACAAGTCGCTCATTTTCGCATGGCTCTTTCAGCAGGTGTCAATGAATCGATGAAACCCTGACGGGAAAACAGGCGTTCAGCATATTTCATCATGGGAACAGCATCGCGTCCCAACTGAATGCCAAAGTGCTCCAAACGCCACAACAACGGTGCAACAGCCACATCCAGCATAGAAAACTCAGCACCGAGCAGAAACTTTTGCTTGGAGAGAATTTGTGCAAGTTGTGTCAAATTGTCGCGAATACTCGCCCTCGCTTTATCCGGAGCTTTTCCTCCTAGCATGAGCACATTCACATTGCTATATAGTTCAAGTTCAAAACGATGCAAGAACAAACGTGCACGTCCACGCATAACCGGATCTGCCGGCATCAATTGCGGATGCGGAAAACGCTCATCAATATATTCATTAATAATATTCGCCTCTGTCAAGATCAGATCCCGCTCAACCAGCACAGGTACTTTATTACCAGGGCTTATCATAGCAAGGTCTTCTGATTTATCCATCAGATCAACGTCTATTATTTCAAAATCCATACCCTTTTCAAATAAAACGATACGGCATCGATGGCTGTAGGGGCAAACTGTCCCCGAGTACAATCTCATCATTAATTAATTACCCCTTAGTTAAACGATACAGAAACCGCACTTAGGAGATTACAGACCCTATGCGGCACTACGATACAAAACACAGGCTTGAGCCCCGGTCAAATACGCGCCTAATCCGAACATGACGTTCGAAAACGCAGACATGATAATACAAATCGACTCTAAATTGATAGAGGTATAGTGTATCTAGTTGATCATGAATAAAAATGGCCAGCGATCAGGCCGGCCATTTAATTATGCTACAGACAATAAATTACTTATATTTGATTCTGGCCCAGATTTGTCTTTTAACCAGATAAAGCAAAGTGGTAATCACAATCAAATAAGCGATGACGTATTTGCCCAACTGGATGCGCTCAGCAGCGTGCGGATCCGTTGTCCAGTTAAGGAATGAAACAATGTCTCTGGCCTTGGCTTTAATTGCAGTTTTTTGTACTTCATCAGTCGCATTGCTCATACCCAGCATATCCGGCATTTTTGTTTCAGCGAAAATATGATTACTCAGCGTACCGTCAGGTTTGTTGAAATAGCCGATCAGGTAGGAGTAAAGATAATTCACCCCGCCATCACGCGCCTGAGACATCAAACTCAGATCAGGCGGAACCTTGTTAAAGGCAGCCATGGCATCCGCTTCTGACATCTGCGCCTTCAACGGTGCATCCATAGGCTCATCGCCGCGCCAGCCATCCACTTTCGCCTGACTGATCCCCAGAGCCACCAGATCACGATACTTGATGTATTTTAAGGTATGACAAGCATGGCAATTGCCCATCACCTCATCCGCACCACGCTTGATTGCAGGCAAGGTTGTTTCGACGTTGGCCTGCTCGAAATTTTCCTCTGCTCCCCATGCGGCAGCGCTGAGACTGCACAACAATGCTATTTTCAGGAATACCTTCATGACTTCACTCCATTCCGTTGATTCTTCTTTTGCTTGTGCTTTTCGATTTCAGCAGCTTCTTCGTTAATCAACGCCATAACAATTGCAGGCAAACCACGTTTGATCAACCAACGCTCTTCCATTTTTGAGATGAAGGGCAGTAATAAGAACGAACCGAAATACATTACCGTTGCGATTTGGCCGACGATAGCAATTGCAGCACTTGTCGGCGGCCTGTAACCTACACAACCCAATACGATTGTCACTGTCATGAACACGTAAAATTGTGCCTTGTAGACCGGGCGATAACGTGCGCCGCCAGGAATTCGTGAACGATCAAGGAAAGGCAGAAAGGCAAAAATCACCACTGACAAGCCCATCGCAACGACACCACCAACCAAACTAGGCACAGAACGCAGAATCGCGTAGAACGGCAGGAAATACCATTCAGGAACGATATGGTTAGGTGTGACCATTGGATTCGCCGGAATATTATTGGCAGCTTCCATCAAACTTGTTGGAATAAAGAAAACAAACACGCTGTAGAAAATCAGGAAGACACCCAGACCGAACAAATCCTTGATGGTAAAATAAGGATGGAAAGGGATATTATCCTTTGCCGGCAATTCAAGACCGGTAGGATTGCTGCTTTTTACTGTATGCAGAGCAACCAGATGAATCAGCACTGCACCCACGATCACGAAAGGCATCAAATAATGCAAGGCAAAGAAGCGGGTCAGTGTCGGATCACCCACGGTAAAGTCACCGCGCAGCAAGGTCACGATAGAGTCACCTACAAACGGGATCGCCTTGAACAGATTGGTAATAACGGTAGCACCCCAGAAGGACATCTGTCCCCAAGGCAACAGATAACCCATGAATGCGGTTGCCATCAGCAACAGCAACAAGCCCTGGCCTGTCCACCACAACAATTCACGCGGTGCACGATACGAACCGTAGTACAAGGTACGCGCCATGTGCGTGAATATCACGAAGAAGAATGCGGATGCACCTGTTGCATGCATGTAACGCAGCAGCCAGCCGTAATTGACATCGCGCATGATATGTTGAATTGAGTTAAATGATAACTCAACGTCAGCCTTGTAATGCATCGCCAGAAAGATGCCGGTAATCAGTTGCAATAGCAGCACAATCCCTGCCAGAGAACCGAAATTCCACCAGTAGCTCAAATTTTTAGGGGTTGGATATTCGGTCAGTGAATGCTTGATAAATTCAGTCGCGGGGAAGCGTTTATCGATCCAGTTCATAATATTATTCGCCATGATTTCTCCTATGCCTTGCCGATAATTAGTTTAGTATCAGACAAGAAGTGATATGGAGGCACTTCAAGATTTCTTGGTGCCGGTCCGTGTACTACACGACCACTATCGTCATATTGACTGCCATGACAATGACAAACCCAGCCTGGGCCTTCCTTGTTAGGCACACAGCCCATATGAGTGCAAATTCCAAGCACTATCAGCCACTCAGGCTTAATGGCGCGCTTTGCATCCGGTTCAGGATCAATAACACCATTCGTTGATGCGGATGCCGCAATTTCTTCCGGCGAACGGTGCAGCACAAACACCGGCTTACCTTGCCAGGCGATCGTGTGCATACCGCCAACAGGGATGCCCGACAAATCAACTTCGACCGTGGCTTTAGCCAACACATCTGAACTTGGATTCATACTGGAAACCAGAGGCACACAGGCTGCGGCAACGCCTGCACCGCCCACTACTGAAGTAAGCTTAATTAAAAAGCTGCGACGATTAACATCGCTCGGATTTTGTTGCTCCATCTTGTTGCTCCTTGGTGACATTATCTACAAACAAACAGCCTTTCATTTTACACTTACATCAGACTACCCACAACCGACATAGAGGATAGACATTTAGAAGTATCAAAGAAGCATTATCTGCAATTTAGCACCCCCTTACTGGTTATAGGATCAATAAAACAGTACTCAAACGTACAAATTGACACTCTCAGCGGCTTTATCTGCCTGTTCCAACTGTTTTATCCGCCTATATATGACATTTCAATTTTATTTCGCGACAAGGCAGAGGCCTCGTTTCGAAGTTCAGAATAACGGTCCCCTCTGTCCTGCCAGCAATCTGCTATCGCCTCGCTGATTGCCTGATCAGTCTGCCCCTGCCGGAGCAGCGCGCGCAAATCAGCATTTGAATGTTCTGCAAACAGACAGGTATATAACTTGCCATCCGTTGACAAACGTATCCGGGTACAGGTGTGGCAAAAGACTTGTGTAACTGAAGCGATTACACCAATTTCACCGCCACCATCAACATACGCCCAGCGCTTTGCCACTTCGCCTGAAAACCCAGCTGCCTTTGAAACCAGGGGATAGTGACGGGAAATCAAATCAACTATTTGCTGCGCAGGCACCACATCATCCATCACCCACCCGTTGCTACTTCCGACATCCATATATTCAATAAAACGCAGAATAACGCCCGTATTACGAAAATAGCGTGCCATAGGCAAAATTTCACTCTCGTTTACTCCACGTTTCACCACCATATTTACTTTTATCGTTTCAAAACCAAGCTGTTGCGCCATTGCTATTCCATCTAGGATTGTTTTCACCTGAACGTCAGAATCGCTCATACGCTGAAATATGGCATCATTAATTGCGTCCAGACTCACTGTAATACGTGCCAATCCGGCATCCTTCAACGCTCTCGCCTTATTGGATAACAATACCCCGTTGCTTGTCATTGCAATCTCAACAGACCCACCTTCCGGCGTTTTCAGCTTCGCTAACTTTTCAATCAAGTTTTCGATACCCCGACGCAACAAAGGCTCTCCGCCGGTAATTCGAATTTTTCTGACCCCCAGCCTGACAAATACGGCGGCTACCCGGACAATTTCTTCCAGACTGAGCAATTCCTTACGAGGCAAGTAAATATGATTTTTATCAAAAATCTCACGTGGCATGCAATATGTGCAGCGCAAATTGCAGCGATCTGTTACCGATATTCTCAAGTCGAGCAGGGGACGTGATGACTTGTCATACACGGATGAGCCTGAGAAATCACGCAACCGAGTACCGGCGGCTTTAATAGGAATGAATTTCACTGCATGCATTTGATATCACTAAAGCATAGGATTGGAATTGCGTATTGCACAGATAAAAGCAGGCATGCTACAAAACACGCCTGCTCTCCGGAATAGGTACTATCACAAATTCTGTACCGAACTTCCCACTCGCCCTTCAATATCTGTTTAAGTACTCTGAATGACGATCTTTGGGAAAACGGCGCTATGATCTTGCGCCATCTCGGCAACCTTGACCGCAATGCGCCGGGCTATCTGCTTGTATAATTTAGCAATGGCACCATCCGGTTCAGCCACAACGGTAGGCGTACCCGAATCAGCCTGTTCACGAATACGAATATCCAGCGGCAAGCCCCCCAGAAACTCAGTATTGTAATCAGCACACATTTTTTCACCGCCACCGGCACCAAAAATATGTTCCTCATGACCGCACTGCGTACAGATATGCGTACTCATGTTTTCGACGATACCTATAATTTTTATACCAACTTTCTCGAACATTTTCAGCCCCTTACGTGCATCAAGCAGCGCAATATCCTGCGGCGTTGTGACAATCACCGCACCTGTTACCGGCACGTTTTGCGCCAGTGACAGCTGAATATCTCCTGTACCTGGCGGCAAATCCACAATCAGATAGTCAAGGTTATCCCAGGTAGTTTGATGCAACAACTGATTCAGAGCCTGAGTGACCATAGGTCCACGCCAGATCATAGGCGTATCTGCGTCAATCAAAAAACCAATCGACATGGCTTGGAGGCCGTGACTCATCATCGGCTTTATATTTTTGCCATCATCTGATTCCGGCTGCCCTGTGATGCCCAGCATGGTTGGTTGCGAAGGGCCATAGATATCGGCATCCAGCACGCCGACACGCGCCCCCTCTGCCGCCAGTGCCAACGCCAGATTGACCGCCGTTGTACTCTTGCCCACGCCTCCCTTACCGCTCGCCACCGCAATGATATTTTTAACACCGTCAACCAGCTTGACGCCACGTTGCACCGCATGGGGCACTACTTTACTACTAACCGTAACACTCACTTTACCAAGCCCCGGCAACCCGGATTTAAGATGCGCTTCAACCATCGCGCCTATCTCACCCCAGACACTCATCGCCGGATAGCCCAACAAAACATCCAGCGAAACATCGGCACCGGTCACCTTGATATTTTTAATACATTTGCCCGTGACAAAGTCACGCCTGGTGTTAGGGTCGATCAAACTTTTCAATACATTCTGCACATCAGTTTCATTAAAACTCATCACGACTCCGTTTCAAATTTAGATTTCCAAGTATTATAAACCAACTGAATTAATCAGGTATATTCTTCCTGCTATCTGGATAAACAACCTCACTGAAATTAATTTCGTTGAATCATTCAGACGCAGGTTGCGAAATTCCCGCTGCGATTAAGCAAAATTCAGCATGAATTCGGATGAAACCACTGCAGTTTCTCCTGCAAGGTGACAACACCGCCGATGATAATCAACGTGGGTGCCTGAAGTTTTGCCAGCGCGGCAATCCCGGGCAAGCTGGCCAGCGTCCCCTTCACGACGCGCTGATGCGCTGTCGTTCCCTTCTGAACAATCGCGATCGGCGTACTGTCCGGCATACCATGTTTAATCAATTCAGCACATAACCTGTCCAGCCCCTGCAGCCCCATGTAGACAACCACAGTTTGCTTGGGTCTGGCCAGCGCGTCCCAGTCAAGATCCATCGTACCGTCTTTAAGATGACCGGTGACAAACATGCAAGACTGCGCGTAATCACGATGCGTCAAGGGTATCCCGGCATAAGATGCAACGCCTGACGCTGCGGTAATGCCAGGGACAACCTGAAACGGAATACCTTCTGCTGCCAGCGTTTCAATCTCTTCCCCACCGCGCCCGAAGATAAACGGATCACCGCCTTTTAAGCGAACCACTCGCTTTCCTTCCTTCGCCAGACGGACCAGCAGAACGTTAATCTCTTCCTGACGCAGAGTATGATCATTGCACTTTTTACCGACATAAATGCGCTCTGCATCGCGACGCGTCATGTCCACGATGGGTTTGGAGACCAGATTATCGTAAACCACCACATCCGCTTTTTGCATCAGCCGCAAGGCCTTGAAAGTCAACAAATCAGGATCGCCGGGTCCGGCACCGACCAGATACACCTCTCCGTGCAGCACATTGTCTTCTTCGCTAAACATTTGTTCGAGCATCGCCTGCCCTGCGGCGACATCGCCTGACAACACCTTTTCGGCCAATTCACCTTCCAGTGCTTTTTCCCAGAAGATACGACGCTTGGGCGGATTAGTGACGCGCGATTTAACAAGTTCACGGTTACGTTCAGCAAAACTTGCCAGCAACTTGTAATTTTGCGGAATCATAGACTCAAGTTTGCTGCGCATCATGCGCGTCAGCACAGGTGTCGCGCCGCCGCTGGAAAAGGCAACCATTAACGGTGATCGATCCATAATGGCCGGCATGATAAAGGTACAATATTCCGGGTCATCAACCACATTAACCGGAATATTGCGTGCCTGCGCTAATCTGGACACCTCGATATTCACACTGCGATCATTAGTGGCCGCAATGACCAGCATTGCATCGTCAAGATGGTGCTCCTCAAAGCGCGCAAAAATGGATTCGACATTTGACATGGCTGACAAGGCCTCATCTATCACGGGCGCAACAACCCTGACCTTAGCCCCTGCTTCCAGCAAAACACCGGCTTTACGCTTGCCTATTTCCCCGCCGCCTATGACCACGCACAAGCGGTTTGTTACCTTTGCAAATATCGGCAAATAATCCATTACTGCACTGCTTTCAAAATCAGCGGCACCAGTTCCTGTGGCAATTTCAGCTTGCCGGACAAGGCAAACTGATGGGCGGCTTCTGACATTTTATTCCAAGTCTTTTTCACAATGACTATCCATTTAGCGTCATCATAATCCGGATGCTGTGCCACAAAAGACGTCATATAGTGCTCAATAAATACCAGATCAGCCACATCTTCCATCTGCTGGGTTTCAGGATCAGTTTTAAGCCCGACTTTGCTGATAATGGTTTTGACCCGCTCAACCATGAGTGCATCGTAACCCGCCGTCCGCATCAAAGCGCCCGCAGTTTCAGCATGAAACTTGTATAAGCCGCTGCGCCACATCATATATCCCGGCTTATTCATGGGATAATTGCTGCGAGGCGTTTTCCAGCGCTGAATATGTTGTGCGCGAACGGCCAGCTTTACCGCGTCAGAGGCATCAGGGATGTATCGTTCCTGCATTTCACTCATACGCTGACCATATAACAATTCTTTAGGAAATGTCTGGCCATCGGCAACTTCTGTGTTGGGATCTTCAAAGTTGGCGTTATCAAAAGCGTCAATTGCGGCTTTAAAAGAGGATGAGGTCATTTTATTATTCGTTCGAATTAGGTTTGAGGACTTGTTTATTTTTAATACCTTCAACAAACCTGCTTGCCAAATGACCGGCAGGTCTTAAACGACTGTAGGACGCCAGCGGCTTAGCAGCATCAAGTCACCCCCGCTCGCCATCAATGCCCTGAACCGTGCGTCACATGTTACGCGAACCGACCTTCTGACGGTGGATTTTCCAGCCTAGAATAGTGAGCTTCAAACGCCCTGATTTGCGTTGCATTATTTTCGTGCCAGTCCGGCAGACAAAGGAATGATTGCACAGCTCATTGCGAAGATGACTATAATACAAATCTTCAATGTGAGGTGGCATCATGAGCGCAATCCATACATCCCAATTGTCCTTTTTCGCGACACACGCGCCGTTCAACCGTATGGATCAGCCTCATCTGCTGTGGATGCTCGAACGCATGCAACTTGGCTATTACGCCAAGGGCGAGGTGATCATCACACCCGAGCAAGGAACGGTACAGCGTTTTCTGGTCATCAAGCAAGGCATGGTGCAAGGTGAACAGAATGTAGCCGATGCCAGCGATGCCGATAGTTGGCTGGAATTGTCCACTGGCGAATGTTTTCCGCTTGGTGCGCTCTTGGCGCACAGGCCGGTGGCGAGTATCTATCGCGCCGTTATGGATACTTTTTGCTACGAATTGCCTTTGGCAGCATTTCACGAACTGCTCGGACTCAGCGCCCCGTTTCGTGATTTCTGTACGCGCCGTATCGCCAATCTGCTGGAACACTCAAAACAAATTATACAGGCGCAGTACACGCAATCCGCTTCGGAGCAGCAGTCGCTGAACAGTCCTCTGTCCAGCATCATCCGCCGTACTCCCGTCACCTGTTCACCGCAAACGACTGTTCGACAAGTGCTTGAGCGTATGCACGAATTACGCGTGGGTTCCATGGTAGCGATTGATGAGGACGGGCGTCCGCTAGGAATTTTGACGCTGCCTGATGTCTTGGAACGTATCGCTTTGCCGCAGATTGATCTTGATCAGCCAGTGATTGGCATTATGACGGCACAGCCTACCTCGCTGCCTCCGCAAGCCTTGGCTTATGAAGCTGCGCTGTCTATGGCAAAACAGGGGTTTCGCCATATTCTGGTCGTTGAAAACGAAAAACTGGTCGGTCTGGTATCCGAGAAAGACCTGTTTTCTTTACAGCGTGTAGGTCTGGGCCAGATCGGACAGGCGATACGGTATGCAATAAATACTGAAGAATTGCAACAGGCCGCAGCGGACATTCGCCACATGGCGCACAATATGATGGCACAAGGTATCGCACCGGAACAACTAACCCAATTTATCTCTACCTTTAATGATCTGTTGACCGTGCGGGTCGTAGAGCTGGAATATGCCGCCAGCGAAATCAATGCCTCGCCATTGGCCAACCGTTTATGCTGGATGGCGCTGGGCTCCGAGGGGCGCCTTGAACAGACATTGAGCACGGATCAGGATAATGCCCTGATCTTCACAGTGCCGGAGGGTATGACGGCAGATGGCGTGCGCGAACTGTTACTACCGGTTGCAAGGCGCATCAATGAAACGCTTGCTTTGTGCGGTTTTCCGCTGTGCAAAGGTGAAATCATGGCCAGCAATCCAAAATGGTGTTTATCTCTAGAAGAATGGCGTAGCCTGTTTTTGAACTGGATCACTAACGGTACACCGGTTGCGTTGTTGCATGCGTCAATTTTTTTCGACTTCAGATCACTACATGGCGCGCTCAATCTTGGTGAAGAATTGAGAGACTGGTTGTCACGGGCTGCCTGTGACTATCCGCGGTTTTTACACCAGATGGCGGAGAATGCAATGTTCAACCGTCCTCCACTGGGGATGATGCGCGACTTCGTGCTGGGTAAGGAACACAAACTTAATCTTAAAGTTAACGGCATTACGCCGTTTGTGGATGCAGCTCGAATTTTCAGTCTTGCTGCGGGCGTCAACCATACCGGTACTACGGGTCGCCTGCGTCAGAGTGCAACCCATCTGAATGTGCCTGTTACCGAGGTAGACGGCTGGATCAATGCTTTCCTGTTCATCCAAATGTTGCGTTTGCGCCACCATTACGAGGCGAGTGCGAATCAGGCCGAGGTTGATACAGAGATGCTGGATAATTTGATTGATCCTGACTTGCTCAACGAACTGGATAGACGGATTCTTAAGGAAGCGTTTCGTCAGGCTCGCAAGGTACAAGCCAAACTAGCACAGATTTACCAGATATGAAAAATTTATTCAAAAGCTGGTTTGCTTCTGCAGCAAAACTAACGCCAGAGCAAAGCAGTCGACTGGCGAAATGGCAGCATTTGCAGGAAACTGATGCGGTGGCAGAATTTGAACATGCCAGATATGTGGTGGTGGATGTCGAGACCACAGGCCTGGATTTAAACAACGACACACTCATTTCAATAGGTGCTGTGGCAGTTTTGAACGGGAAAATTGCCCTGAACGACAGTTTTTCCATCATATTGCAACAAAGCAAGATCAGTCACCGTGAAAATATCCTGATACACGGAATTTCAGGCTCAGCACAACAAGAAGGGGTGATACCTGTCGATGCGCTGCTGGCATTTCTTGACTATCTTGGAAAATCACCACTGGTGGCATTTCATGTTTCCTTCGATGAAACGATGATCCGGCGTGCGATGCGTCAATATCTGAAATTCACGTTTAAGCATGCCTGGCTGGATCTGGCCTACCTGTTACCTGCGCTCTGGCCTGAGCGTTTGCGTAGTCACCGCTCTTTGGATGACTGGGGTAGACAATTTTCCATTAATAACGACGACAGACATAATGCCGTAGCGGATGCGCTGCAAACGGCACAACTGCTGCAAGTGGCCATTTCCAAGGCAAAACAGGATCAAAAAACAAGCTGTTACGATGATTTACGCGGACTGGAACGCAGGTTTCGCTGCGCTTTGGAATATTGCTGAAGCGAATACTGCAAAAAATATTCACCGAAATATTTAGCAGGCAGAGTTTTTATTCAGCTTCGCCGTGTTTTGTAACTGATTTCATCATTTTTAAAGCAAAAAACCGCCGGATTCCTCCGGCGGTTTTTTGCTTTTGACTATCTCTTAGTGAGACACGGCACCCTCTTCAGCTCCCAGGCCAGTTTCAGCACGGATTAATTGAGCGTCATAGGCAGCACGTTCCAGTTTTGCACTTTCGCTGTCATCCGTTACAGAAGCAACGTAAGCGACGATAAGCACAGCTGGCAGAACCACGAAGGTCGGGAAATCGTACGGGAAAATAGCGGGTCCCATTTCAAGGATCTTGGTCCAGATTGTAGGTCCGAGAACCAGCAGAACGATAGAGCCGATCATACCGGTATAACCTGCCATGATCGCGCCACGAGTCGTCAAACCACGCCAGAAGATCGACATAACAAGCACTGGGAAGTTAGTACACGCAGCAATCGAGAAGGTCAATGCGACGATATACGCAACGTTTTGCTTCTCAAAAGCGATGCCCAGCAACACAGCCACAATACCCAGGCCGATTACGCACATCTTCGATACCCATACTTCTTGTCTTTCAGTGGCTTTACCCTTCATGATCACAGTTGCATACAGATCATGTGACATGGCCGTAGCGCCGGCCAAAGTCAGTCCGGATACCACCGCAAGAATCGTCGCGAAGGCAACCGCTGCGATAAAGCCCAGGAAGTAGTCACCACCAACCGCATGTGACAGATAAATTGCCGGCATGCTGCCGCCACCCTTCAGATCAAGGATACTCTTGCTGATATTGGCAACGTATTCAGGATTGTTGGCAACCAAAACGATGGCGCCAAAACCGATGATGAATGTCAATACATAGAAGTAACCGATGAAGCAAGTACCGTACAACACTGATTTACGCGCTGCCTTAGCATCAGTTACCGTGAAGAAGCGCATCAGGATGTGTGGCAGACCGGCAGTACCGAACATCAAGGTCAAGCCCAGCGAAATAGACTCGATAGGATTGGCTTTAGCGCCAATCTTAACCACGGACTTCATGATTTCCATGTGTTTCGGATGCAGGGCAACCGCATCAGTGAACAATTTAGCGAAACTGAAACCTTCATGCGCCATGACGCCGAAAGCCATCGCAGATGCGCCACCCAGCAACAGGCCGGCCTTAATGATCTGAACCCAGGTCGTCGCTTTCATACCGCCGAAAGTCACGTAAATGATGATCAAGCCACCCACTGCAACAATTGCTTCGCGGTAAGACACTTGAGGAACCAGGGTATGCAGCAACTGCCCGGCACCAACAGCTTGTCCGATCAGATACCAGATAACCACGATCAGCGAACTGACGGCAGCCATGGTGCGAACCGGGCCCTGTTTCAAGCGGAACGATACCACGTCAGCATAAGTGTATTTACCCAGATTGCGCAGACGCTCTGCAATCAGGAACAGGATGATCGGCCAACCTACCAGCCAGCCCACTGAAAAGATCAGGCCGTAGAAACCGTTGAAGTAAACCAGCGCGGTAATCCCGAGGAAAGAAGCCGCTGACATATAGTCACCGGCGATCGCCATACCATTTTGAAAACCGGTGACGCCGCGTCCGGCAGCATAAAAATCGCTGGCGGTCTTGGTGCGGGTTGCCGCAACATAAGTGATGATCAGCGTTATGCCGACAAAGATCACAAACATGATAATCGCATGCCAGTTAATAGGCACTTCAGCCGGAACGGCAGCCAAAACAGCGGCAGGCGCTGCAACGACAGCATCAGCGGCTGAAGACAGTTGCGTCGCAAATAAAGCCGCCGCAGCGGGTATCGCGAGGAGAGCAGATTTAGCTAATTTCATTTGGATGCCTCGCGAACGATTTCATTGACGATAGGATCGAAGGTATTGTTTGCGATGAAAACATAGATACCAGTCAAAATGCAGGATGCAATAATTACACCAACACCGAGCAGCATGCCGACAGGAATTACGCTATCAGCAGCTATGGGTTGGGTGAGAATGCCAGGGGTAAACGCGATCATCAGAGTAAAGCCGAAATACATGATGCACACAATCGCTGAAAGTGTCCATGAGAGCGTATCTCGTTGTTTTATTAGCTGAAGGTATTTCGGGTTTTTTTGTATCTTGCTTGCAATTAATACAGACATTACTATTCTCCCTAGTAGATTTTTCGAATTGCTTTTGGATGTTTCATGACAATTTATTGTAAAACGGTTTGTCATTGAAACGCCCTGACTCAAGTGTAGCGCAAATTTGTCAGTTAAACACGTGTATATCTTGATTTTGTGTAACATACAATGAATATGGGTACTATTTTCACCGCATTTTGCGGTGCTGCCGGTCAGAAAGCGGCAAAAAATACCGTGCAGACAGCTGAAATGTCACTACACGGCGCACTGGCGTTTAATTGACCTGCGACTATGCCTGCTAAATCGGGTTATTTTGATCAAAAAATTGATGTTCGAGGGCAAATTTGACAGAAAGGTGTTCCCCCAGTGCCTTTATTCCCAGGCGTTCCGTGGCGTGATGCCCCGCTGCGATAAACGCCACCCCGCTCTCATTGGCAAGATGATAGTTTTGCTCGGAGATTTCACCTGTCACAAACGCATCAACACCCTGTGCAATCGCCGCTTCAAAGTAGCCTTGCGCACCACCGCTACACCAGGCGACACGACGAATCAGCTGATCACTTTTGCCAATAACTTGTGGTGTGCGCTGCAAGCTTCCGGCAACTTGCAGGGTAAATTGCGCCAGTGACAGCGGTAAGGCCAGCGCGCCAAAGCAGGCAATATTCTGTTCCCCGAAGCGGCCTTGCTCTGTCAGCCCCAACAACTTTCCCAGTTGTGCATTATTACCAAGTTCCGCATGCGCATCCAGCGGCAGATGATAGGCCAGCAAACTAATATCATTTTTTATCAGGGATGCAATTCGCTTTTTCTTGACGCCGACAATACATGGTTCTTCATTACGCCAAAAATAGCCATGGTGCACCAGTACCGCATCAGCTCCCCAGGCTATTGCGGCCTCAAGAACTTGCTGTGAAGCGGTCACCGCCGTCGCGATATGCAGCACCTGAGCACGCCCTTCTACCTGCAAGCCATTCGGGCAGTAATCCTTAAATTGAGTAGTTTGCAACAGGCTTGCGTTATAATCACGTAACTCGTCAAGTTTCATAATAGCTCCCAAAATTTATCTGATTCATCTTACCATGCGTAAACACTGGTTATTATTTACCCAAACTGTCACCGTCGCACTGGCTTTACTGTTCATTATTCATACGCTAAGACCCGAACTACTGCCCAGTGCAGCTCGCGTTGTCACGCTCTATGAAAGCAGCACAGCGACCAGCAACGGGGCATTACCCATGACAGGTTTAAGTGTAGCGGCCAAAAAGGCGATGCCCTCGGTAGTCAATATTTTCACCAGCACAACCAACAAGACTCCGGTAAATCCCTTCATGGATGATCCGCGCTACCGCTTTTTTTTCGGTGAACAGGATACCATCACGCAGCAAAGCGCCAGTCTGGGATCGGGGGTTATTGTCAGCCAGAATGGTTTCATCCTCACCAACCACCATGTGATAGAAGCGGCTGACCAGATCGAAGTTGCGCTGGCCGATGGCCGGAAAGCCCGTGCTCACGTGATAGGTTCCGATCCTGAAATGGATCTTGCCGTAATAAAAATTGATCTGCCCGGACAATTGCCCGCGATCACCTTCGGCCATCCGGAAACTGCCCGCGTGGGTGATCTGGTACTCGCCATCGGCAATCCGTTTGGTGTCGGACAAACCGTAACCATGGGTATTATCAGCGCGCTCAAACGCAGTCATCTGGGTCTCAATACCTTCGAGAGTTTCATACAAACTGATGCGGCAATCAACCCGGGCAATTCCGGCGGCGCGCTGGTCGACGTCAACGGGAATCTGATCGGCATCAACAGCGCTATTTATTCACCCAATGGCGGCTCTCTTGGCATCGGCTTTGCAATCCCTGCCGGCACTGCAAAAAAGACCATGGAGCAGATTATCCAGACAGGTACGGTAACGCGCGGATGGATAGGTGCAGCGATACAGGAACTCACGCCGGAAATGAGCGCCACGTTTAAACAGAGCAGCGGTGTGTTAATTACCGAAGTCCTGCGCAACAGTCCTGCCGAACAGGCCGGCATCAGGCGCGGTGATATTCTGCTGTCCATTGATCATCATTTGATTGATAGCTGGAATAATATGCTCGACACCGTATCCAATCTTCCGCCCGGCAACATCGTCATCATTTCGGTGCTGCGCGATGGAAATAAAATCGACTCACAAGTTAAAATCGGCAAACGACCTAAACCCGCAGCACAATAATTCCGCCCATATTAATTCCCCCCAGAGATCATAAATGCTAATAATAAAGCCGATATTCAGGAATGAAGGGGGGTGCCATTTGCTGCCGGTCGACGTTAGAAATTAGCAGCCTGAAATCTGCATTTCATCGAAGGCGGCTAAATCCCTTGGAGCATTACTCCCCTATTTCTGTTTTAAAAATCCAAGCCACATTACACCTTACGCAAAAGTAACCTTCAAGTTACTATGCGTCATATCTATCAAGATAGAAGAATACGTAACCAGCGAACAGAAGAATTGCTACGCAGAAGTGGTTCAATGATTTACCTATTGAATACGCCGTAAAAGTAGCCGCAGCGCGTGTGCGCATGATGGCCCGTAAAGCCTATTGAAGGCACGCTCAAAGAATACCGGATTGATTGCGAGCCCGGCATTCGGATTTATCTCATTCATGCCCCCCGGTGTCAGACTAATTGTCGCCTGACTGCCTGCGATTATGCTGCTTTATTTTATAATGCGGACTTCGCGCTGCGGATAGGGGATTTCAATTCCTGCGCGCTGGAATTCCCGCCAGATAGCCAGATTAAGATCCGAGCGCAAGCTCGCCTGAGCTATTTCCGGATCATTGATCCAGGCCGATAATTCAAGCGCGATGCCGTTATCACCGAATTCAAGCAGATTGACTGATGGCGCAGGAGCGCTGATAACGCGGTTGTTTCCTTCAGCGGCCGCTTTCATGATCTGCATCGCAAGTTCAAGAGAGCTACTATAGGCTATCTGAAAATTTACCTTAATTAGAAAATTCCGGTCGGAAAAAGAATGATTAACCAGCGTTGAGGTAATGGCTGTTTCATTCGGTATCAGCGACTCTGCGCCATCCTGCCCGCGCAGCACCATGTAGCGCCCGGTTAAACGGCTTACCGTACCATAATGATTATCCAGTGCAATCACATCGCCTAAGCGTATTGATTTATCCAGCAGAATAATGAATCCGCTAATGTAGTTACTGGCGATGCGTTGCAAGCCAAAGCCTAACCCCACTCCCAACGCGCCGCCGAAAACAGAAAGCACTCTGATATCTATGCCCACCAGCGACAGTGCAATCAACACCGATATTACCAACAGGCTGCCGCGCAGCGTTTTAATTAGCAGCACGCGTGAGCTGGCATCCATTTCCTCCATGCGCATGATGCGCGCTTCCAGAAAGCGCCCCAGCCATAATGCAATCAATATCGTTGCCGCACTTGATAGCAAACCTTGCAGTATCATCAGCAAGGAGATGTGCTGACTGCCCAGTTTAAAACTTAGCCCATCCATGGCATCCAGCACGGCATTGAGCAATCCGGTCACATGCAATGCCACTGCCAGCCAGGCTAAAATGGATATACTTAATTCCCAGTTTTTAAGCGCAGCTGACTGGGGGAAAACTTTGCGCAGCACATATACCAGCAAACGAATCAGAAACAGTGACAAAAATAGCGGGATAACCAGTTTAAGCAGCAAAACCGGCACGTTAAAATGCTTAAAAACAATACGCGCCAGCCATACGCCAAACAAGGAAATAACCGGAAAGATAATGCTTTTAACATCGCTCAAGGCGCTGCTTTTTAGATTCGGTCTTGCCGCCAGCCTTTTAAGAATAAGCTTATCCAGAGCAAAGGCCAATAGTGTGATCAGTACGACAACCAAGCATTGCCAGAGTATCCCTACAGATTCGCCCTGAGCAATTAAATCAATCAGCAGATTGGAATCGGTATCCTGCACTAGTAACGACTATCGCGTTGATCAGATTTATCGACAGGACGACTCCAGCTTGCCACGACAATACCTGCTTCGTATAACAAGCAAAGCGGGATAGCCAGCATCAACTGCGAAACCACATCAGGCGGGGTAAAGATCGCGCCGACGACAAAAGCACCGACAATGATATAGGGGCGGATTTCGCGTAATTTCGCAACTGTCACCACGCCCATGCGCACCAGTAGCACGACCGCAACCGGCACTTGAAAAGTCATGCCAAAAGCCATGAACATCGACATCACAAAACTCAAATATTTTTCAATATCAGTCATCACCGCCACGCCTATCGGTGCGGACGCCGTAATAAAGCCGAACACGATAGGAAACACCACAAAATAGGCAAAGCCCATACCGCAAAAAAACAGCACCGTACTGGCAAAAATCAGCGGTGCCACCAGTCGTTTTTCATGCGCATACAAAGCGGGTGCGACAAAGCGCCATATCTGATACAGGATAAAAGGCAGTGCAATCAGGAAGGCCGCCATCAATGTGACTTTAAGCGGCACAAAGAACGGCGTCGTCACATCGGTTGCGATCATCTGTCCGCCTTTTGGCAGCAGCTTGTCCAGTAGCGGTTTTGCCAGCCATGCATATAATCGGGATGAAAAGGGGAACAGGCAGGCGAAAGTCAGTAGCACAGCGAGAATAGAGTGCACCAGGCGTTTGCGCAGTTCAATCAGATGGGCGATAAAACTTTCGGTAGGGGTCATCTAGGCTCGGGAAATATTAAATTTCAGGGTGTTGCTTTTGAATATCGGCAGGCGCTTTTTCAACGACTGCTGGCGACACCGGATTCGCTATCGTCTGATTGATTTGTTGCATCTGTTCGTTCATCTGAGCGCCTGCCTGCTTGACCACCCCGTGCAAGGCATCCGCTTCGGCCTGAACATCTTGCTGTAATTTTCTGTATTCATCCAGTGCCATATCGCGTGAAATATCGGATTTAACCGTATTCACATAACGCTGTGCGCGGCCATACAGATGCCCCAAGGTACGCGCCACTTTAGGCAGGCGTTCAGGCCCGATGACGACCAGCGCCACCACCATCACCAATCCCAACTCTCCTGCACTGAAATCAAACATAAATATTCTTCAATTATTCCTTAAAAACGATCAAACACGAGATCTTAGCGTCTCCGCGTGAGATGAAGTCTAGATATTGCTGTGTGTTTTACTTTTGACTTCGCCTTCGATGGTTTGGCCTTCTTCCTTGAGCTGTTTGGCAGCTTCTGGTTGATTTTCAGCCATACCTTCCTTGAAGCCTTTGACCGCGCCGCCCAGGTCGCTGCCAATGCTGCGCAATTTCTTGGTGCCGAAGATCATCATGACCACCACCAGTACAATCAGCCAATGCCAAATACTTAATGAACCCATTATTTTCTCCTTGAATTAATCACGCCGCACCATAGGCGGAAGATTGCCGCCGCCGATCACATGGATATGTAAATGGAATACTTCCTGACCACCCCCGCGCCCGGTGTTGATTACCGTACGAAACCCGTGATCAAGCCCCTGCTCTTTCGCCAGTTTCGGCAACAATACCATCAGCCTGCCTAGCAAAGCCTGATGACTTTCATCGGCTTCAGCCAGCGATTTCAGATGTCGTTTCGGAATCAGCATAAAATGGACTGGTGCAACGGGATTAATATCGTGAAACGCCAGCACCTCGTCATCTTCATACAATTTACGACAAGGAATATCCCCTTTGATAATCTTGCAAAATAGACAGTCACTCATGATTTTTCCCGGCTGTTTTTTTCAACTATCCCCGACAAGCCTTCGCGCCTTGCCAGCTCCTTCAATACATCCTCGGTACTTAAACCGTGGTGCGCTAGCATGACCATGCTATGAAACCACAAATCCGCCGTTTCATAGATGATTTGTTCATGCTCACCGGATTTACTGGCCAGAATCACTTCAGTGGCTTCTTCGCCAATTTTTTTCAGAATGGCATCTTCACCCTTGCTGAATAATTTTGCAACGTAAGAACTATCGGGCGACGCCTGTTTGCGCGCCTCTATCGTTTCGGTCAAATTTTTTAATATATCCATATTCATCATATTGTGATGGCCCGATAAATCCGACCCTACTTTCCACTTACCACTAACTACATACTATCTTTTATATATTTCTTCCGGCGCTTTGAGTACGGCGTCGACTACTTGCCATTGCCCCTCTTCCAGTCGGCTGAAAAAACAACTTTCGCGCCCGGTGTGACAAGCTATGCCACCCTGTTGTTCAATTTGCAGCAAAATCACATCGGCATCGCAATCGGTTCTGATCTCGCAAACTTTCTGGATATGGCCGGACTCTTCGCCCTTATGCCAGAGCTTACGGCGCGAGCGAGACCAGTAGACCGCTTCTGATTTTTGCGCTGTCAATGCCAGCGCCTCACGGTTCATCCACGCCACCATCAATACACGTCCGCTCACAGCATCCTGTGCGATAGCGGGCAGCAGCCCATCGGTCTGCCAATTCAGCTTGTCCAGCCAGGCTTCGCTCATAACAGTCCAATAAAACGAGTTGTCAGGGAAGAGGGAAGGGTTAAATCTCCTCCCTTACCCCTTCTCAACATTTCATTATCAATTATCAATTGTCGATTATTCATTGCCTGATTTCAATCCCTTGCGCCGCCATGAACTGCTTGGCCTGTTGCACAGTATATTCGCCGAAGTGAAATATGCTGGCAGCCAGAACCGCATCCGCACCGCCTTGTGTGACGCCATCAGCCAGATGTTGCAAATTACCCACCCCTCCGCTGGCGATCACAGGAATTTCCAGTGCATCGGTTACCTGGCGGGTCAAAGCCAGGTCAAAGCCGTTTTTTTGTCCGTCCCTGTCCATGCTGGTCAGCAATATTTCACCCGCGCCTAAGTGTTGCATTTTTTTCGCCCAGTCCACTACATCAAGCCCGGTTGCTTTACGACCACCATGGGTAAATACTTGCCATTGCCCGGGTGCGACCTGCTTCGCGTCGATCGCCACCACGATGCACTGCGAACCGTAACGACTTGCCGCATCTGCCACCAACTGAGGATTCATCACGGCAGCCGTATTGATACTGACCTTGTCCGCACCCGCGTTGAGCAGATTGCGCACGTCGATCACCTCACGCACCCCGCCACCCACCGTCAGCGGAATAAACACCTGCGAGGCGACCTGTTCGATGATACGAAAGATGATGCCTCTGTCATCGGAACTGGCGGTAATATCCAGAAAGGTCAGTTCATCCGCGCCCTGCTCATCATAGCGACGGGCAATCTCAACCGGATCGCCCGCATCCCGCAGTTCGACAAAGCTTACCCCTTTGACCACGCGACCATGTGTCACATCCAGACAAGGAATAATTCGTTTAGCCAGCATTACAGCTTAGGTGACAGTTGATCTGCCAGCGCCTGAGCAACGGCAAAATCCAGCGTACCTTCATAAATAGCCCGTCCGGTGATGGCACCTGAAATGCCTTCAGCTTGCACCGCACAAAGGCGGCGCACATCATTCAGATTGGTAATACCGCCACTGGCAATCACCGGCACTTTCAGGGGACGAGCCAGTTCGACTGTCGCTTCGATATTCACACCGGTTAACATGCCATCGCGGCCGATATCGGTATAAATAATCGCTTCCACGCCGTAACCTTCAAAGCGTTTTGCCAGATCGCATACATCGTGCCCGGTGAGCTTGGACCAACCGTTCACCGCCACGTTACCGCCCTTTGCATCCAGACCCACCATGATGTGCCCGGGAAAAGCATCGCAGGCTTCATGCAAAAAGCCCGGCACTTTGACCGCTGCCGTCCCGATAATGATATAGGTCACCCCCAGGTCAAGGTAGCGCTCGATGGTTTCCAGATCGCGGATACCACCACCCAGTTGCACCGGCACATCTGTGCCCACCGCCTGTATGATGCGTTTCACAGCCGCTTCATTTTTGGGTTTGCCGGCAAAGGCGCCGTTCAAATCCACCAGATGCAAACGCCTGGCACCTTGTGCCAGCCAATGCAGCGCGGTGGCGGCAGGATCTTCTGAAAACACTGTGGACTCTTCCATCAAGCCTTGCTTGAGGCGCACACAATGACCGTCTTTTAAATCAATCGCAGGAATTAGTAGCATGGCGAATAAGTAATTAGATTAAGGATTCCATTGAACAAAATTTTTCAGCAGTTGCAGCCCTGCTGCCTGGCTTTTTTCGGGGTGAAATTGCACCGCGAATAAATTAGCAGCGCCCACCGCACAGACAAACGGCTGCGGATAATCACTGACGGCCTGAATCAGGCTTTGATCTTGCGGCTTTACGTAATAGCTGTGCACATAATAAAAACGCGCATCCTGAGCAATTCCGTGCCAGAGCGGATGATCTGTCAGGTGATGCACCTGGTTCCAGCCCATGTGCGGCACTTTCAGTTTAGCGCCTGAGGCATCCTGCATATTGCCGGCAAAGCGCAGCACCTCGCCTTTTAATACGCCCAGGCCGGCCACATTGCCTTCGGCACTATGCTCGAACAACATTTGCAGACCGATACAGATACCCAGGAAAGGTTTCGTCTTTGCCGCGCCGATGACAGCTTCGCGCAAGTCGCGCGCATCCAGTTCGCGCATACAATCGGGCATCGCACCCTGTCCGGGAAATACTACGCGGCGAGCCTGCGCTATCACCTCAGCATCATCGGTGACAACAATATTCGCATCCGGTGAAACGTGACGCAATGCCTGTTCGACCGAGCGTAAATTACCCATGCCATAATCAACGATCGCGACATCAACCATTTACAAACATCCTTTGGTAGAAGGCATCATGCCGGCCATACGAACGTCAGTCTCAATTGCCATACGCAGTGCACGGCCAAAAGCCTTGAAGATCGTTTCAGCCTGATGATGCGCGTTTTTACCTGCCAGATTATCGATATGCAAAGTCACCAGCGCGTGATTGACAAAACCCTGAAAAAACTCATGAAACAGATCCACGTCAAAATCACCGATGCTGCTGCGCACGAAATCGCAGTTAAACACCAACCCTGGACGCCCCGACAGATCCAGCACCACGCGCGACAAGGCTTCATCCAGCGGCACATAGGCGTGACCATAGCGAGTCAGCCCCTGCTTATTGCCCACTGCCTGATTGAACGCCTGCCCCAGGGTAATCCCCATATCTTCCACGGTGTGATGCGCATCAATGTGCAGATCACCTTTGGCAATAATGCTGATATCCAGCAAACCGTGGCGCGCGATCTGATCGAGCATATGATCGAGGAACGGCAAACCGGTTTCAAAGCTGGCACGTCCTGTCCCGTCCAGATTTAACTCGACGCTGATCTGAGTTTCCAGCGTATTGCGTGTCACTTTTGCACTGCGCATTTGTCGTTCCATTTATTGTAGATCGGGTTTTAACCCGACTAGGCTTTCCTGTAATGCCGCGATGAACCGCTTGTTTTAGCTACGCTGAAACTCGCTTATTCAACTGTGCATTGCAAGCAAGCTCGCAATGCCGCGATAAACTGCTCGTTTTCATCCGGCGTACCCACTGTTACTCGCAAGCAGTCTGTCAACATCGGATGCCCGCCGTTCAGATTCTTGATGAGCACGCCATGCTGTTTTAATGCTGCAAAAACTTCGCTGGCATGAGCCACGCGAAACAACAGAAAATTGGCCTCGGAAGGATAAACTTCAACCAGACTGCTTAACTGTTGATACAGTAATTTGCGATCCTGCTTAATGTGTTCGGCTTGTTCCAGTAGCACGGCATGGTGATCGAGCAGTGTTTCTGCAACCCTTTGCGGTAATACACCGACATTATACGGCAAACGCAGTTTTTCCAACTGATCCAGCCAGAGGGCGCTGCCGGCGATAAAACCCAACCGCAATCCGGCCATACCGAGTTTGGAAAAAGTGCGCATTACCAGCAGATTCGGATAGATTGCCAGATCAGGCACAAAGCTGTCGTTGGCGAACGCATAGTATGCTTCATCAATTACCACCAGACCGGGCGAGGCCTCAATTATCTGACAAATATCCTCTCTCGAAAACAGATTACCGGTCGGATTATTAGGGTAAGCCAGAAACACCAGTGCGGGCTGGTTCATATGAATCGCAGCCAGCGTAGCTTGCAAATCCAGTGAAAAATCAGTTCGCAACGGCACACCGACATAACGCATGCCGACAAAGGTTGCGATCATTTTGTACATCACAAAAGAGGGCTCAACCGAGAGCAGCACCGCACCAGGTTTATTCAACGCCAGCGCCAGCAACTGAATCAACTCATCCGAGCCATTCCCCAGCAACACGGCCATCCCTTCAGGCAACGCGAGCAACTCGCGGATTTTTTGCTTCAAACTGCGAGGATCAGGATCCGGATAGCGGTTGATGTGCGCATCCGCCACCACGGCGGCGATTTCATCGCGCAATGGCGGCGGCACCAGATAAGGATTTTCCATCGCATCCAGCTTAATCATGTCGGCACAGGCCGGCACATGATAGGCGCTGAGCGCCAGAATTTCGGGGCGAATCAGGGTGTTGACAAACGCAGAGACAGATGACATAGATAATGAAAAAAATACAGAATAAAACAGGTGTTAAAGCTTACCACAGCTCATTGATTCCTGCACAAGATGTAAAAAGGATCAAGCCCCACTTACCCCCTAAATCCGATATGCCGCACTAGTCATGATTTTGCCATTCAGCCTCATCGCCTTCTGCACCACTTTAGGCAATGGCACGCCACCCAAGGCTACCGCCATATTGGCATGACCAATCTCATCTGTGTACATTTGCGTCACAATTGCACGGCTTTTTTCATCTTTCTCCGGCAATTTTTCAAGGTGCCTTTGCAGATGAGCGCCTACCTGCTGCTCAGTTTCAGACAAAAAACCCAGATTCCATTTATCACCCAATAAACCTGCAAATGCGCCAATCGCCAATGAAGCGGTGTACCACACTGGATTTAGTGCACTCAGATGTCCACCCAACTCATGTACCCGATGCGCCGTCCAGGCCAGGTGTTCAGTCTCTTCCTGCGCGGCAAGCTGTAATTTTTGCTGAATAGCAGGATCGCGCGCCGTCAGTGACTGGCCCTGATACAAGGCTTGCGCGCAAATTTCCCCACTGTGATTTACCCGCATCAGCGCCGCTGCGTGACTTTTCTCTTCATCAGACAAAGACGACTCCATCAAATCCGTGTCAGGATAGAGGCGTACGCTATGCGCTTCACTAAACAGCGTGCGCAAGCCTTTGTCGAATTCAACGATAAAACGATCCAGATTTAACATAACCCTCCCCAAATAAAATACCCCTGATAAAACCACGTGCGAAACTTCATGAAGCAGTTAATTATATGAAAATTAACTGCTTTCAGACGTAACGCCATCATACTCCTGAGTCACAGGCTTAAAACGCCAGGCGAAGCTGCCTGAATCACTTGAACAAAGCCGCTTATGCCTGACATCCTGCTCACGCAAACGGATTCTGATTATGGCGGGATCATCTTTTTGCAATGAAGCGATGCCTTCAGGAATAACAACACTACGCACCGACGTATCACCCGCAACTTTAGCAATTTCACATAGAACACTTGCACTTGCTTGTTTCTGCGCCTCCAGCAGTTGCGCCAACTCATGAATCAAACCCTGCACCAGCATTAACTTCAGCTTTTTCTCTACACTCAACTGGCTGCCGGCTTGCATAAAATCAGCAAACTTTTCCGTCAATTGTTTCCAGCTCTCCTGCTAAGCCGCGTTCAACAGAGTGGTTCACTGGTGCATTTGTTTCGCCAACACAAGATATTTCGCGAATTCCACATCCAACTTGAGCAATGCGATCTCCTGCTCTTTCGCTTTGATTATTTGTCGACCATCGTCTATCGCAGCGCGTAAATGCTCAACTTGCGCATCCGATGCTGACGTATCCGACACCAACACTGAAATCAGCGTCTCCTTCGAGCGGCGAGAACGGCACAAATTGATCTGAATCACTTTTCCTGCAATGCTGTTCCCCCCTCGGCACTGACAATTCTTACCTCTTCAGCAACAATATCGCAGTTAACAGCGCGATCTTTATCGGTCATTTGCCATACATTACCATTGAGTGTTCATAACGGGTTTATAAGCCCGCATCCGTTTTACGCAAACGAGCTGCGATCACACGCATCACATGCAAAGCAAAACCTGGAGTTTGTTGAATCAAAAAATTGAACCGTTTACGATCAATCGCAAACAAGCTGCAATCGCTCTTCGCGATGACCGTCGCAGAATGCGGCACCTCATCAATCAACGCCAATTCCCCCAGCATTGCCCCCGCCTCTGCTATTTCCACCACCCTTTTATGCACGATGATCTCAACTACACCAGTCATCAGCACATAAATAACATCGCCCGGCTCACCCGCTTCGAACAAAGCATCTCCCGCAGACAGCACCTTTAAATCGGTCTCGTGACGAAACAACTGCGCTAAATTCATGACAAAACCTTAATATTTAAAATTAATCTTCAGATTCTATCTGAAAATAATCAACTGCATTGCCTGTGCACCGAAAAATAATACCAGCGTGACCATTGGCAAACTTAAATAAAACCACTTTCAATTTGTCACAATACATCTTATTTAAATTATTCATTCTGTCAATCAAAGTTTGTAAAGCTGCCTGTATAATGGCCGCAATGAAAATTTACCAAGTAATTCGCGAATACTTTAAAGTGACTGATGAAGGTTCACTGTTCGAAACAACAATGATACTGGACTGGAAACGCAGGCTTGTTTTCTGGAGCGGCGCAATCAGTGTAGCACTAGTCGCCATTGCGCTAGCTATTGCCGCCGAATGGGCCAACGGCATCTTTCACAAAATACTGACCATTTCGCCTTACCTGCCCTTGGTGATTACGCCTGCCGGCTTGGCATTGATTGTTTACACCACCAAGAAATATTTCCCGGGATCGCAAGGCAGCGGCATACCGCAAGCCATCGCATCGCTTGACCCTAAAGAAAGCAGTGCCATTCGCGAACGCGTGCTTTCCCTTCGTGTCTCAGCGGGTAAATTCATGCTTGCAGTCCTGTCATTACTGTGTGGTGCATCTATCGGACGTGAGGGACCCACTGTGCAAATCGGTGCATCCATCATGCATAGCCTGGGGAATCTTGCACGCTTCCCCAAACACGATCTGGAAAAAGGGCTGATACTCGCAGGTGCTGCTGCCGGTGTCGCGGCCGCATTCAACACGCCGCTGGCTGGTATCGTGTTCGCTATCGAAGAGATGAGCCGCTCCTTTGAAGAGCACAACAGCACGACTATCCTGATGACAGTGATCATCGCCGGTATCACCTCACTTGCACTGCTGGGCAACTATTCCTATTTTGGTCACACCGATGAAACGCTGGCATTCGGAAAAGAATGGGATGTCGTTGTGGTCTGCGGCATTGCGTGCGGTCTATTGGGCGGCGCGTTCAGCCGCTTTCTGATCGAAATCAACAAAGGGCTTGCCGGACGCATGAGCGCATGGATGCGTACCAATCCGATTGCCTTCGCCGCGGTTTGCGGTTTCATTCTGGCGCTTATCGGACTGGCATCAAACAACACCTCTTACGGCAGCGGCTACAGTGAAGCCAAATCACTGGTCGATGGCAATGCAACGCTTCCTGAGGGTTACGGCATACTGAAAATGGCGGCCACTCTCGTCTCCTATGTCAGCGGAATACCCGGCGGGGTAATGGCGCCCACGCTTTCCGCAGGCGCAGGATTAGGTGCCAATCTGGCATTATTATTTACTAATGCACCTGCCGGGGCGACTATCATTCTCGGCATGGTTGCCTACTTTGCCGGCGTCACACAGGCACCGATCACCGCTTTCGTCATCGTGATGGAAATGACTGACAACCACGAAATGTTATTGCCGCTGATGGCTGCTGCATTTATTGCCAACTTTTGTTCGAAAATTATTTGCCCTACACCGCTGTTCCACACAATGGCACATAACTTTATGTCAAAACCGCTGCCAAAAATTGAGCAGCCTCACGATTAGCAGGACATTCGAATGCAGTTACACTTGATTGAATGATCAGTCCTGTAACAACACCTGTTTCAGCACAGCCTCAAAATTGCCTGTATCAAAGGCGCCTGTCATTTCGTTGCCAGCGCCTGTAGCACGGCTTTGAGCAAAGTGTAGCAATCCGCAACCGATTCGATTTTCACGCGCTCGCCGGGCGCATGAGCACCGCGGATATCAGGCCCGAAGGAAATCATCTCCAGATGCGGATGACTGGCGGCGAGCAGACCACATTCCAGCCCGGCATGAATCACCTGCGAACTGGCAGCCTGACCGAATTCTTTGCTGTATACCTGCTGGCACAGCGCGAGCAGTTCAGATGACGGATTCGGCGTCCAAGCCGGATAAGCGCCATGTTTCAAGGCTGACAGCGCGAAAACTGCGGCGTCAGTGATAAGTTTATCGGCCAATTCACTGGCGCGCTGATCATGCAGCGAGCGCACCTTGAAAGTTGCCTTAAATACGCCTTGTTCGAGACTTACCACCCCCAGATTAACCGAGGTGTCGGTCACGCCGGAGAAGTCCTCGCTGATGCACGCCACACCGTTGGCAGCAGCGCCCAGAAAACCGAGCAACCTGTCACGCCCCCCGCCTGAAACAGCACTACTCGGTGAGTTTTCGCAATCCAGAAGGTGTTTGATCGACAGCGACAGATTCGGATCAACCTGCCAAAAGTGCATCTGCCACGCCTCATAGCGCTGTCTTAGTTGTTCTTCAATACGCACTACATCGGCTGCTGGCAACGAAATGATCGCATATGCCTCGCGCGGGATCGCATTACGCGCTGTACCGCCTTTCATTTCAAGCAGACGAAACGCAGCACTTTCAGACAGCTCAAGCAGCGCCTCGCTCAGCAGCTTGATGGCATTGCCGCGCCCCAGATGAATATCGATACCGGAATGCCCGCCGCACAAGCCCGATACCTCAAGTTTCAGCAGCGCCTTCTCAGCGGGCAGATTTTCCTGTTCGCAGTCATGATGCACCTCCACATCCACCCCGCCTGCGCAACCCAGATAAAAGAGTCCCCACTCCTCAGTATCCAAATTGATCAGCGTCTTACCCTGCAAGGTACCTGGCAAGAGACCGCGCGCACCGTCCATACCGGATTCCTCGTTCACGGTCAGCAGCACTTCCAGCGCCGGATGAATCAAGCCTGGTTCTTCCAGTGCTGCCAGCGCGAGCGCGACACCGATGCCGTTATCAGCGCCCAGGGTGGTATTTTCTGCCACCACCCAGCCCTCCTGCACACTAACATTGAGCGGATCGCGCAAAAAATCGTGGATCGTACCGGAATTTACCTGACACACCATATCCAGATGGCCTTGCAGAATCACACCGGAGCTAGCTTCATAACCTGCACTGGCCTGTTTCCTCAGTATCAGATTTCCTGCTGCATCAACTGTGCTTTCAATACCGTACTCCAAAGCCCATTGCTTCAGATGTTCAATCAGCGCAGCTTCGTGATATGAGGCACGCGGTATTTCGCACAACGTAGCGAAATGTGCCCACACCGGTTGCGGATTAAGTTTTTTCAAATTTGCACTCACAATTTTTCCTGATTTTTTTTGAGCCAGTCCAGCACCCCTTGCCCTGCGACGCGTCCACTGGCAAAACACGCCGTCAACAGATAACCTCCGGTAGGTGCTTCCCAATCCAGCATTTCTCCGGCACAAAACACCCCCGGCAGCGGATCCAGCATCAAGTCATCATTCAGCGCATCGAAAGCCACGCCACCCGCACTGCTGATCGCTTCGTCCAGCGGACGGGTCGCGAGAAGTTTCAGCGGTAGCGATTTGATGGCGGCGGCCAGTTTTTCCGGCTGATCAAAGTCAGATTTGGGCAGCAGTTCGCGTAGCAGTCCGACCTTTACGCCCTTGAGATTGACGCGGCTTTGCAAATGGCTGGACATCGAACGACTGCCTCGCGGATGATCAACTTCAGCTAAAACTCTGGACAGCGCTTTACCCGGAAGCAGATCGAGATTGATGAACGCGCTGCCGGATGCGTCGATCTGCTCGCGCAGAAAACCCGATAAGGCATAGATCAATCCGCCTTCCAGGCCAGAGGCGGTGACCATCAGATCACCCTGCTTTACATGCAACTGCCCGGATATGTCGGTAAAACTGATGGTTACCGATTTGAGCGGCTGCCCTGCAAACTTTTCACTAAAATATGGACTCCAGTTAACATCAAAACCGCAGTTGGCAGGTTTTAGCGGTGCGATGGTTATTCCTCGCTCGACTAACAGCGATACCCAGGCACCGTTTGAACCCAGTCTCGCCCAGCTGCCACCACCCAACGCCAGCACAACGGCATCGGCATGCACGGCGATTTCACCTTGCGTCGAATTAAAACGCAACGCCTTATCCGTCCAGCCCAACCAGCGATGACGCATATGAAAATGCACCCCTGACTCCCGCAAACGCTGCAGCCAGGCGCGCAACAAGGGCGCAGCCTTCATATCGGTTGGAAACACCCGCCCCGAACTGCCGACAAAAGTAGCAATACCCAGATTATGCAACCACTGCCGCAACGCATCCGGCCCGAAAGTATCGAGCAAGGGGGCGATTTGCACACTGCGCTTGCCGTAGCGTGCAACAAACTCACTCAACGGTTCCGAGTGCGTGATATTCATACCGCCCTTGCCCGCCATCAAAAATTTGCGCCCGACGCTAGGCATGGCATCATACAGATCGACATGAATGCCGTTCTGCGTGAGCACTTCGGCGGCCATCAGCCCGGCAGGTCCTCCGCCTATAATCGCTACTGTTTTGTTCTTAGCTGTCTGCATACTTAAGGCTTTCCGAATAATTCATCGGGCAGGTTTACCCCTGTAGAAACTTTTCCCAAAATACGCACAGAACTGAACTCATCCTCGATATTGTCACGATAAAAACGCCATGCTGCACCCGAAGAGCTCAAACTGCGCCAGGTATTTTCACCCACGCCGTTGTACGGTAGCGTGCTGCCATCGTCGAACTGCACTTGCAATAGTCGCGCACGGGCATCATAACCGATGGCCCGCAGCTTGCCTGTATTGATTTTTTTCATGTCCATGAGGGCATTCTGATAATTTACTGGCTCACCGTACCAGGCGATTGGGCAACAGCGGCTCTCGCCTTCAGTCTGTCCGGAATCGTCGGCGCATTGCCGATGCTATCCGGCAACAGGCGACTGGCGGAGGTTTGAAAACCGCTCAGATTGATGATTTGCTCATGCATGACAGAATACCGAATCAAAATTGAATTCTGATAATTGTAACTAAAAGGAAGACAAAGGCAAAATGATGCCCGATTGACCGCTTACGGCTACGAAATGAAACCGGCACATTCAATTTGTAGCGTTCAACGATATTCAAAAACTAGATCCGTGCGCAGCGCCCGGCACGACATGTCATAAGAATTTCACTAGAAACATTTAAGTACTTACCTATAGTTAAATAAGTTCTTAGCTGATAAGGTGTTAAGTGTATATTTACAGCCCCCCCTCGTGTTATTAAAATGGGCGCTGTGAGACATTCAGTATGTGCCAATTGTGCACAAAAAGGTAATGCCGTAAAATATTCGGCAAATTTAAATAAAAACAACTGCTCTATAAGGAGTACGCAATGAAATTTTATTCACTAATTATCGTATTTTTGGCTTCCGCATTATTTAATCAATCCGCCGTTGCCTCTTCCTGGTATTACATTAATGTATATACCGATAGCGCGTTGTATTTCTTTGATAAAAAAACGGTTGAGAAAGGCTATGGAACGGTGACGTTATGGGTTAAAGTTGTCCAAAAAAATAAGCGTGATACTGACGGGAGCTGGGCAACTGCATCCAGGTGGCGTATCAATTGCTCGAAGCGTACTATCCAAAACCTGGCGATGTCCACATATGATAGTGACGGGAAATTTATCGGGTCTTTCCAATCTTCAGACTATGAATCCAGTGTGACTCCAGGCTCAACCGGATATGGTGTGTATAAAATCTCTTGTGCAGCTAATTTTCCAAATGACAGGGATAACAAGAACTATTTCCCCGTGGATGATAATGACATTTTTTCCGCAACACGCAGGTATGTTGAATCAATTCCGGTGTCGAGAGACAGGGCGCCTCAGTAAGCGGTTAAATGTTAACAAGTACGGGCAATGCTTGACACATCAAAATTGTCGTGTGCCATTGCCCATATTTGTCGCCTGTTGCAAGCCGGCATGCCTGACCATTCATGTGCATCGGCGCGTATTCGTTTTTAGCGAAGCTTTACCTGACACGCACGGCGCCAGCTAGCTTCGCTACACCGCGATATTGCAGCACGCTGCCGTCATCTGGCTATTTAGTTTTGCGATTATCGGGCGACGGGCGCACAACAAAACCTGTAGCAGCTTGTTCGGCGGGTTGCCGCGCTTTTTCTGCCGCACGCAATAATGCCTGAGGCACTTTTTGCAGGTCGGGGTCCTTCGAATGGCAAACAGGCGCTTTCATGGTCGTTGCCTGCCCGCCCTGAAGGCGACCAATTCCGGCGCGAATGGCGACAGCCCGGTCGCAATCAGATCGGCATTCACAAAATTGAGATAATCTGCTTCGCTGGGCAAAAATTCGCGGGTAAAGTAGTCTTGCCCGCACCATTCGGCCCGGCTAATGCGTTTGCTCAAATCGCTCGCGCCCTGAATTTACCGGCTGATCGGCTTATAGCGGATGCGCTTCGGTTTCGCACCTTCTTCGCCCAGACGTTTGCGTTTATCCGCTTCATATTCCTGATAGTTTCCGTCGAAGAACACCCATTTTGAATCGCCTTCGCAAGCCAGAATATGCGTGGCAATACGATCCAGAAACCAGCGATCATGGGAGATTACCGCCACGCAACCGGCAAATTCCAGCAGCGCGTCTTCCAGCGCACGCAGGGTTTCCACATCCAGATCGTTGGACGGTTCATCCAGCAGCAGCACATTACCGCCGGAAATCAGTGTCTGAGCCAGATGCAATCGACCGCGTTCACCGCCGGAGAGTTGACCGACCAGCTTGGTCTGATCGCCGCCCTTGAAGTTAAAGCGTCCAATGTAAGCGCGCGCCGGGGTTTCATATTTGCCGACTGTGAGGATTTCATTGCCGCCTGAAATCGCTTCGAACACGGTCTTTTCGTTTTCCAGCGAGTCGCGCGCCTGATCGACATGCGCGATCTTCACGGTGGAACCGATCTTGACCTCACCGGAATCAGGCTGCTCTTTCCCTGTGATCATGCGGAACAGCGTGGACTTACCCGCGCCGTTCGGGCCGATGATCCCGACGATCGCGCCTGCAGGCACCTTGAAGCTGAGATTATCGATCAGCAAGCGATCGCCATAGGCCTTGGAGACCCCGTCGAACTCAATGACTTCATTGCCCAGACGCTCCCCCACGGGGATGAAAATTTCCTGAGTCTCGTTGCGCTGCTGGTGTTCCTGCGAATTGAGTTCCTCGAAGCGTGCGATACGCGCCTTAGATTTTGCCTGACGCCCCTTAGGATTCTGACGTACCCATTCCAGCTCCTGCTTCATCGCCTTGGCGTGCGCATCGAGCTGTTTGTTCTCAGTCGCTAAACGCGCGCCCTTCTGCTCCAGCCAGGAGGAATAATTACCCTTCCACGGAATGCCGTGACCGCGATCCAGTTCCAGTATCCATTCGGCCGCGTTGTCGAGGAAGTAGCGATCATGGGTAACAGCGACTACTGTGCCGGGGAAGCGCACCAGAAACTGCTCCAGCCATTCCACCGATTCCGCATCCAGATGATTGGTCGGCTCATCCAGCAGCAGCATGTCCGGCTTATCCAGCAACAATTTGCAAAGGGCGACGCGGCGCTTCTCACCGCCTGACAGATTCTTAATTACCGCATCCCATTCCGGCAGACGCAGTGCATCGGCGGCAATTTCCATCAACTGGTCAGAACCCGAACCTGCCGCGGCGATGATATTTTCCAGCCGCGCCTGTTCCGCCGCAAGCGCGTCGAAATCGGCATCTTCCTCTGCATAGGCTGCATACACATCGTCTAATTTCTGCTGCGCCTGCATCACTTCGCCCAAAGCCTCTTCGACTTCCTGACGCACGGTGTTGTCGGGATTGAGCTGCGGCTCCTGCGCCAGATAACCGATCCGAATATTCGGCAGATGCTGCACTTCACCGTCGTACTCTTTGTCCACGCCTGCCATGATACGCAGCACGGTAGATTTACCTGAACCGTTAAGCCCAAGCAGCCCAATCTTTGCACCCGGAAAAAAGCTCAAGGAAATATCCTTGATGATCTGACGTTTAGGGGGTACGATTTTGCTCACGCGGAGCATAGACATTACATATTGAGCCATAATAGTTCTGTTGTGCGATTTTGGAAAGCGCATAGCTTACCGCAAACTGCCCCGCAAAAAAACAAAATGGCTCATTTTTAACTGTAGCTATAACTGTCAATCAAAAAAAGGAGCAATACATGGGATTATTCGATTCAATCGCCGGGGCCATTGAAAGTCAGGCAGAGGGCGCTAATCAGGGCGGAATACTAGGTTCAGTCATGAGTTTACTAAACAGTCCGGGAATCGGCGGGATTTCAGGCCTGATCGCCAAATTTAACCAGGCGGGTTTAGGAGAGAAAGTTACTTCATGGATAGGCAACGGACAGAGTTTACCGATTACAGGCGAGCAACTCGAATCAGCACTGGGTTCATCTGTCATCCAGGAGGTCGCGGGGAAACTGGGTATCGACAGCACCTTGGCTGCGAGCACGCTGGCGGGCATGCTGCCGCACCTGGTTAACCAGATGACACCGAATGGAGAACTACCCGAGAATGGTTCGGAAATCGCTCAGCTATTGTCGGGACTCTTCAACAGTAAATCGGTATAAAACGTCGGCCTGAATCGATTAACCGTTCAGGCCGCTCCTTACATACTTGCCTTTCTGCTGCGCGATTCTGTCAGGCTAGGCGCCTGCCGGGGTAGCGCAGTGAGCTGCGAGTTGCTAAGATGTTCTGCACCTATAACAATCAATCAGGAGATTACCAAATGAAAATCACCATGAAAAAGCTGTTGTCGGAACTGAATAAGGATCTGGAATGGGAATACGCAGCAGCCGTGCAGTATGTGCAACACGCTGCGACCATCAACGGCGCGCAATTCGATTCGATCCAAAAGGAGTTGCTGATTCACGCGCAGGAAGAAATGCAGCATGCGGTGATGCTGTCCGAGCAAATTGATTTTTTAGGCGGCATCCCTACGATAGATGTGGAAAAACGCGAGATGTCGGCAGATAGTCTGGAAATGCTTAAACAGGATTTGGCCGGCGAGGAAAATGCCATTGCGCGCTACAAGGAACGCATAGGACAAGCTGAAGCCCTCAAGGAATACGGACTGCGACGCATGCTGGAAGATATCCTGATTCAGGAAGAAGAACACAAACGCGATATCGCCAATGCACTGAGCCGGTAGTTTATTTTCGCAGTGCTGCGTTATTCTCATCATGTTCACATCTTAGCCCTGGGCTTCACGCCCCGGGCTGAATTATGATGCCAGCTTCAGCTACGACTGCCGGGCACTAACTCAGGCGCTGCTATTGCCTGGTAATCTGCAGAACGATGCCCAGCGACTTCCACTGTTTCACATCCTCCTGCAATGCGGCCTCCGTCAACGGATTTTGCAGCAACCAGTCAGCATCCATGGCAAGAGCGTATTTCGTGCCATTAAAATCCGCTTTCAAATCAGGCAGCAGAACGTCGCTGCGATTGCGGTAAAACAGCGCGGCCAGACGTAAGCTCATCGCCAGCAAGCAATCCTCGCGGCCTGTAAGCTGGTCTTGCAACTTTTTCAGACTGCCGCGATGTGCCAGCGCCAGCAAACTCAGCCTGTTCTGTTCCTTCTTTGAGAATCCCGGCATATCCGCATTGGCAAGAATATAAGCGGTATGCTTGTGATATCCGCTGTGTGCGACGCGAATACCCACGCCATGCAAATGCGCAACCCAGCCTAAAACCTGCAGCGCGGCGGGATTCGCATAGGCACCGAAGAACTGACGGGCCAGCATGTTGGATAAATTGGCTACACGCACCACCTGCCTGGAATCGACATGATAGCGACGTTCAAAATGCTGCACAGTGACATCGCGCATGTCATTGTTGTGAAAACGTCCCCACAAATCGTACAACACCCCTTCGCGCAACGCGCTCAACCCCAGTTGCATCGAGGTGATACCTAATTCATCAAAGGCGGCATACATGATTACAAACCCCCCCGCCAGCGCCGGGATGCGATCCGGTCGCAACCCCAGCAGATTCAACTTATGCACATCCCCGACTCTGAGCAGGTGACCGCGCAAAATATCGAGTCCTTCACGGGTAATTCCACTCTTGCTAAAACCGTTCAATTCCAGAATCTCAGCGATCGCCTTGGCTGTGCCGGAAGAACCAATCGCCTTTTGCCACTGGCCTTTATAGTCAGCAACGATATTTTGCAATTCACAGCGAGCGGCAAGCTCAGCCCGGAGCAGATTACTTCTGGTGACTTTTCCTTCCGGGAAGTAACGACTGCTGAAACTGACGCAACCCATATGCAGACTTTCCAGCTTGAGCGGAGTCAGGCCATGTCCGATAATAAACTCGGTCGAACCGCCACCGATGTCCATGACCAGCAATTGCTCATCCGACTGTGGCAAACCATGCGCCACCCCCATGTAAATCAACCTGGCCTCTTCACGACCGGCGATGACTTCTATCGGGAAACCCAGTATCTTTTCAGCCTGAGCAATAAACACGGCGGCATTTTTCGCCACACGCAGTGAGTTGGTACCCACGACACGGACCGCTTCAGGCGGCAAGCCGCGCAATCGCTCAGCGAAGCGTGCAAGCGCCTCAAGCGCCCGCTGACAAGCCGCTTCATCCAGATAATTATCAGCCGTCAGTCCGGATGCCAGACGAACCGGCTCACGCAGGCCATCGAGCATGTATATCTGTTCTTCCTCTACCCTGGCAACTTGTAGTCTGAAACTATTTGAACCTAAATCAACGGCGGCAAGGACGGGGTGTTGTTCCATTATTCTGCTTTTAAAATCTCACGTTCAATTTCTTCAAGGGAGACATGACGTACATCACGGCCCTTGACCATATAAATGACATATTCGGAAATATTCTTGGCATGATCGCCAATCCGCTCAATCGCCTTCGCCACAAACAGAATTTCCAGCGAAGTGGAAATCGTGCGCGGATCCTCCATCATAAAGGTGATCAGGTAACGCATAATGGCACGAAACTCCTTGTCCACCTCGTCATCCTGTCGCACCACTTCGGCGGCCATCAGAACATCCAGGCGGGCAAAGGCATCCAGCGACTTCCTCAGCATCTCCACAGCAATTTCAGAGGCATGCCTGACTTCATGATAACGCGGAATCGCAAGACCACGCTCTTCTAACAATAACTTGCCCATGCGTGCGATTTTCTCTGCTTCATCACCGATACGTTCCAGATCAGTAATTGTCTTAACCACCATCATCACCAGACGCAAATCACTGGCCGTCGGCTGACGCTTCGCAATCACCTGACTGCAGGCTTCATCTATTTTGACCTCCATCGCATTAACACGATGATCATCTTCAATCACGCGATTCATCAGGTCAATATCACCCTCCACCAGTGACATGATGGCACTCTTGATCTGACTTTCTACCAACCCGCCCATCTGCAGCACATGTGAACGTATTGACTCCAGTTCAACGTCAAAGCGCTTGGAGGTGTGTTCAGTAATATTCATGGCATAACCTCACTCGTGATTATTAAACGGTATATTCTAATACAATACTGTGACTGTTTTATGACAACTTATAATACCCGGCAATTAGGCTGTCATTTTCCTGACGCCTTCTGCTGTGCTCAATAACAACACATCAGCAGGACGACGCGCAAACAATCCATTGGTGACTATCCCGGCGATATGATCCAGTGCTGATTCCAGTTCAACCGGATTGAGAATTTTTAAGCCGTGCACATCCAGAATCACGTTGCCGTTATCCGTGGTAAAACCTTCACGCAACACCGGCTGCCCGCCCAGCGCGACAAGTTGGCGCGCGACAGAACTCTTAGCCATCGGAATCACTTCAACCGGCAGAGGAAATTTACCCAGCATATCCACCAGCTTGCTGGCATCACACAGACAGATGAATTGCCGGCTTGCGCCCGCGACAATTTTCTCGCGAGTCAGCGCGCCGCCGCCCCCTTTAATCATATGCAGGTGATGCGTGATTTCATCTGCACCATCCACATAGACCTGTAAGCCGCCCGCCTCATTGAGCGACAGCACCTCAATGCCATGTCCCCGCAAACGCGAAGCTGAAGCCTCGGAGCTTGCCACGGCACCGCGTATCCTATTTTTGATTTTGGCCAGCTCATCAATAAAAAAATTGGCGGTTGAGCCGGTTCCCACGCCCACAATACAATCTGCGGGTACATATTCAATCGCTGCGATAGCGACTGCACGCTTTAAATCATCCTGACTCATCATGCTTTTTCTCCTTGCGTTATTTTGTTGTAATTATTGCAGGAAACAGCGCTGTCAGGTGAAGTCATCTGCATGCGACTAAAAAACCCCTGCTGGCAAGCGTTTTTAATTGGTGTAAGATACCGCAGCGACTTAAAACCAGACCTCAGGAATGATGATGACAACAACCTTGACCCTGCATACCACTCCTTTCAATGATCAAAAACCGGGTACTTCCGGTCTGCGCAAGCGTGTCCCGGTATTCCAGCAAGCCAATTATCTGGAAAATTTTGTACAGGCCATTTTCGACAGCATACAGGCACCTGCCGGAGCCACCCTGGTACTGGGCGGAGACGGACGTTTTTACAACCTTGAAGCCATTCAGATCATACTCAAAATGGCCGCAGCCAATGGCTATGCCAGGGTACTGACAGGACAGGGCGGTATCCTGTCTACCCCTGCCGCCTCCTGTTTGATTCGCAAATATGCAACCTTCGGCGGCATTATTCTGTCGGCAAGCCATAACCCCGGCGGACCGGAAGGCGATTTCGGCATCAAATACAATACCGCCAACGGCGGCCCGGCGCCGGAAAAAATTACCGAAGCCATTTTTGAACTCAGCAAAAAAATCAGCCATTACCGCATCATTGAGGCATCCGATGTGGCGCTAGACACGATCGGGGAATACACCATCGGCAAGATGCACGTCTCAGTGATCGACCCTGTCGCTGACTATGCCGAATTGATGGAATCACTGTTCGACTTTGCCGCCATTCGCGGACTGCTCGCCGGCGGATTTAACATCAAATTCGATGCAATGCATGCGGTCAACGGCCCTTATGCGCGTGAAATATTCATCAATCGCTTAGGCGCACCGGTAGCCAGCCTCATGAATTGCGTGCCGCTGCCTGATTTTGGCAACGGACATCCGGACCCGAATCTGACTTATGCGCATGAACTGGTCGAGATACTCTATGGCGAAAACGCCCCTGATTTCGGCGCCGCATCTGACGGCGACGGCGACCGCAACATGATACTGGGCCGCCACTTCTTCGTCACGCCGTCAGACAGCCTGGCAATTCTGACGGCGAATGCGAAACTCGTGCCCGGCTATCGCGCAGGCCTCAAGGGGGTTGCGCGTTCTATGCCTACCAGTGCGGCAGCCGATCGCGTTGCCAAAGAGCTCGGCATTCCCTGCTATGAAACCCCCACCGGCTGGAAGTTTTTCGGCAATCTGATGGACGCGGACAAAGTGACCTTGTGCGGCGAAGAGAGTTTCGGTACCGGCTCCTCACACATCCGCGAAAAAGACGGTCTCTGGGCCGTATTGTTCTGGCTGAATATCGTCGCTGCACGCGCGCAGTCAGTCGAGACTATCACCCGCGAACACTGGGCGCATTTCGGTCGCAATGTATATTCGCGTCACGACTATGAAGCCATTCCGACAGAGGTTGCCAACGGTGTGATGACGCACTTGAAAGACAGCTTCGCATCTTTGCCGGGGCAAAAACTCGGCAGCTATACAGTGGAGCGCTGTGATGATTTCAGCTATACCGATCCGGTCGACGGCAGTATCAGTACAGGTCAGGGCATCCGCATCCTGTTTACTGACGGCTCGCGCATCGTATTCCGCCTGTCCGGTACGGGAACAGAAGGGGCAACTTTGCGCATCTATCTGGAAGCCTATGACCCTGACATTAACAACCATCACCTCGATGCCCAAGTCGCGCTGTCTGAACTGATACAGATTGCCGGTCAGTTATCCGAACTGGTTACGCGCACCACCCGTGTCCAACCGAGCGTGATTACCTGATTGAATAATTCTTAGTAGATCAATCGGCTTGATAAGACTTAGCTGCAGGCGAACTCGCTTGACAGCTAGCGCAGGGCGGGATAATTCACGCGGCCTGAAAGTTCCCGCCGCATGCCTGCCGCCTGCCGCGCCAGTCACCGTGCCTTAGGCGCCAGTCTCAGCGCCTCCGGTTCCACTCTTAGCGCCTTAGGCGCCGGTCTCCATGCCTCCGGTGTGGGTCTGACCGCCTTAGGCGCCGGTCTCAGTGCCCCCGGTGTGGGTCTGACCGCCTAAGGCGCCGGTCTCAGTGCCTACGGCGTGGGTCTGACCGCCTTAGGCGCGGGTCGCCGACTCTTAGGCGCCACTCACCGCGCCCGCCGTGCCAGTCCCGCCGCCTGCACCGGGAGTCTGTATTTCCCGCTGTCAGTCTCAGCGCACGCACCGTGACTGTGACCGG
>Ga0316220_1000594_pt1 | contig 50086 bp, 25 predicted proteins | sample TBH18005metaG_FD_203632 | JGI IMG/M metagenome (GOLD analysis project Ga0316220, IMG submission 203632) | Freshwater microbial communities from Trout Bog Lake, Wisconsin, USA - TBH18005 | ecosystem: Environmental > Aquatic > Freshwater > Lake > Hypolimnion/Profundal zone | place: USA: Wisconsin... | reverse complement strand
ATTCGGAGGGCGCGGCGTCCAGATGCGCCTTGATCCAGGCGAGCGGCACCCCCTCGACCGTGTCGAGCCGCTTGACCTTTGCCGCGGCGCTCAGGGCGTTAAACTCTTTGATCACCTGCACGTCGCCATTGAGCTTCTGCGCGTAGAGCACCAGCGCGCGGTCGATCGCCGCCTGCGCCAGCGGCTTGCGGATGTCGAGCACCTCGTGGTTGGGCTTCTCCGCCTTGCGCAGCACCTTCGGGTCGGGCAACTCAAGGCCCTCCTGCGCCCAGGTCGGATGCTTGTGCCATTCCGCGATCTGGCTGACGTTGGGAAACTTCGCATGGAAAATCTTCTCGAACTCCTGGGGGCCGAGCACGCCGCCGCCGGACTCGGTGGCGATCTGGGCGACCAGTTCGGGCACCGGATACTTGAGCGAGAGGATGTAAAGCCGGCGCCCGGCCAGCGCTTCGCGGGTTTCCTGGAGGGTTTCCTTGACCGTGCCCAGGCGCTTGTCCTCTCCGTATTCACGGCCGATCAAGGCATAGAGGTTCCCGGTGGGATAAAACGCCCCCACCGCAAAAACCACCTCGACGTCTTTGGGCAGCAGGCGCAGGGCGGAAACGATGCCGTAGCTGTCGAGGTGAAACTCGCTATGGCGTTCAGCCCAAGCTTTCCTCTCTTCGGGGTAGCTATGGAATTGGAGGTGTTTGCGGGTGTCCAGCGCTAGTCCCGCCGCGCGGGCGATCGCCACGGGCTGGCATGCCTTGGCGATGGCGGCCCCGTAAGGGGGCAGCCCCATGTCGGTTTCCTTGTAGTAGGGATTGGCGTTGAGAATCACGGCTACGCGCTGGCCGATGATCGGGTCTTCGCCGCGCGGATAGCCCGTGCCAATGCCCTGGCCGCTTCCAGTGCCGTTGCCGCCCCCGCCGGCCCCTTCTCCGTTCCCGTTGGTGCCGCCTCCCGTCCCGGTTCCTCCGGCAAACCGGCCCCCGTCGGTTCCGGTTCCATTGCGCGCGCCGGCGGCGCCCGCTTTGCCGGCGATTTCTGCGAGCGCGACCAGCGTCTGCTTCGGAGCGGCGGGCGCGGAAAAGGGACTCATTGCCGAGGTGGTGAGGATGGAGGGCTGCATCAGGGCCGAGACCGGAGGCTCCGGCGGGCGGAGGGTTTCCAGTCCGCGGGCGATGGATTGCGCGCTTGCGCCGGGCTTGCCCTTGGGCGCGTCCTCTTTGCCGACAAAGCCGAGTTCGGCCATGATCGGCGCGGGCTCCGGGATCGAAACCCGGATCACCGTGCAGCCCACCAGCGCCACCAGCGCCGCGTGGATCACCAGCGAGGCGCAAAAACCGGGGCGCTCCTTTACCGCCGCCACCGCGCGCTGCCATGACCGAACCACCCAAAGGACCATCCTCTGGGCGAACCGGCGCTGGCTCCGGCTCCGGCTGGAGTGGGTGCTCCCACCCTCCGGTTTGCTCGGGTTACGCGTGGCTTTCATAACCCCATATTACCGGGATGGGGCCGCTGTCCCAAAAAAAACGCAAAAAAAGATCGCCCGCCGCGGCTGGCGTTTTTAGCGCCGTCGAATCAAGCCGCTCAACCGACTCACCCGCGGGTCCCCCCGGTCCCGGCAAGGCGCAAAAGAAGGAGCATCCGCCTCCGATGGTTTGCGGCATCGGAGGCGGAATGAACTTGCGCCACGCCGGGCTTCCGGCCGGGATTCCCCCAAAGTTAATGCACTTTGAACTTGGTGTATTTGGCGCTGCAGCGCAGGTAAAACTTGCTGTCGGTGTGCGTACCAATCCGGCCCATGCTGCACGTGGGCGTGGCATGGAGGGTATACTCACCCGCGGCGCGCGGCCCCTGCACCACCACGTCGTTGTCATTGGTGACCGGGTCCTCCGAGCAGACGTTTCCGACGTGATCACGGGTCGAGTTGGTCTCGACATACCAATCGCGGGTTCGCAAGGTGCTTGTAATGGTGACCGAATCGCCGGCGGCGATTTGAGGCAGCGTGAACACCCGATCGAAGCTTGCGTTGCGGACACTGACCGAGTTGCCCTCGACGTTCAGGGTGATGTAGCTCAAGACCGCAGTGCCGTTGACGGGATCGCCCATGTTATCGATGGCGTTCTGGACCAGATCGGTCGTGAAGTATTTGTTGCCATAATCATCATACGTCTTGCCGTCGTTCTTGGCGTTGCCCCACATGTGCCAGCGCTCGTCGGTCCCGTTTGCGTCCCCGGTGGGGGGCGTTTGCTGGGCTGGCTGGCTCGGGGCCTGCTCGGGGGACCCCGAGTCGCCGCTGGGTTGTTGGATTACCGTGTCGGCGGTGTCATCGAAGCTTTCTTCGGTGATTTCGGTGCCTCCTCCTCCTCCGCTGCCGTCATCCGGAGTCGGCGTTGGCGTCGAGCTTGGCGTCGGCGTTGGCGGCGGCGTCGGCGTCGGGCTTGGCGTCGGCGTGGGACTCATATTGGCGACGTTCAGCCAGTAATTCCAACTGTTGTAGGGGGGCTTCCACCAGGTGCCGCCGACTCTGGTAAGTCCGTCGCCGTTGCCCCCGCCCGCGTCGAGGTCTCGCCCGTATTGCGCGGCTCCGGCCATCGGCCAGACCGGGCCGCCGTTGACTGTCCAGTGCGCGCCAGGAAGCGGTTTGACAAACCCGCCCGGATACCCCAACCAAACCAAGGAGGTCTCGCCGGATTCCCCGGCGTTCCAGTTGTCGGTTTCGTGGTTGTTGATGCCCTGGTAGTTGTGCGTCAGGTCGAGCGTGATCGAACCGTCGGTGGTATAGGTGACGGTGGACCCGCCAGTGGTAGCGTTCGGCGTCCAGTCGGAGGTGTGCGAGGCGTCGTTGTCGGAGGCCGTGCCGATATAGTCCTCCTCGGGATCGGGCGCCCCGTTGCCACTGGGGAAATGCTGGTATTTGTATTCGTAATGCATCGTTCCGTCGGCGTGGTGTTCGCGGTGCATGAAGTAATCCTGGTCCACGTTGGCGGGCGGGTCCCCGATTTTGATGGTGCCCAAAACGCCGCATTTGGAGAGATGCTTCATTTGCTGCTTGTTGTTCTTGGTGGTCCCGTCGTCGTCCCCGTCGTCGTAGGTGTTGGTGATGGTCACCGTTTCCGGGGTGGCGGTCGAGCCGGAGCCGGAGACGATGACGTTGACGCCCGCGCCCGAGGTCGTCCAGTTAGCGCCCGGCGCCGCCTCGGTCACCGTGTAGGTTCCATCGCCCAAGCCGCTGACGGTTTGCGTCCCGGCTCCGTCGAAGGCGAGGTTCTGCGGGGCGCCGGTGCCGGAAACAGTGATGGTGAAGCTGGTCGAAGGCGGGGTGCCGGAAATAATCCTCACCACCTTATTGATGATGAAACTCCCCGAGCCGCCGGTATAGACGTTGACGATGTTGACGCTCTGGGTCTGGCCCCCCGAGACGGTGACCGTCTGCGGAGACCCCGCCACCGCCCAGCCGGGGCCGGGCGGATCCTCGCTGATGGTGTAGGTGCCATCCCCAAGGCCGCTCCACGCGACGGTTCCACTGGGGTTGCCGGTGCTGCACGAGGTGGACTGCGAGCTTTGGCCGCTCGTGCTGAAACTGGGCGAGATCGGTGGGAAGTGCCCCCCATCGGCCGCGGCGCAGGTCTTGTGGATCTGAATCGAGTTGTTGGAGCTACTGGTATAGACGTTGGAACAAGCGGCGGAGTCCCCTCCGGCGTGGCCCGGTTCACGGGTGTCGGAGACGTGGACGCTTTGCGAGAGCGGCCCACCGCGCCAGCCCGCGCCCCCTGAACTCTCGGTGACGGTGTAGTCTCCGGGTTTGAGGCTCCCGAAGGAGGCGCCGCCCCCGGTGATCGGCACATCCTGGCTTTGCGTGCCCGACGGCCCCGATACGGTGATCGTAAACGAGCCGGCCGTGGGCATGACCGTGGTCGAGTTGCCCGGTGAGACGCTCTTGGTGACTGTCAGGTGGCCACTGGCCGTATAGTGGTTGGTCACCGTGGCGCTGGCCGATTGATTGTGGTCTCCGATCACGACGGAGGCCGGGCTGATCGACTGGGTCCAACCCGCGCCGGGAGAGGTTTCGCTGATCGAATAGGTGCCGTAGGGCAGATTGTTGAAGGTGGCGGACCCGCCGCCGGAACCGAAACTTGCGCTTTGGGAAGCGGCGCCCGATACCGAGATGGAAAAGGAACTGCCGGTGGGGGGCGTGTCGCCCGTCACCTCCTTGGTGATCGTGATGGAGCCGTTATCCGGGGTGTAGGTGTTCACCATGGTGACGCTCGCTGTCTGCCCGGCTTCGACGATGACCGTTTGATCCCCCGCGCAGGACCAATGGGAGTCGCCCGGGGAATCTTCGTGGATCACGTAGGTGCCAACCGGCACCGCCCCGGAAGTCCACCCGCTTCCGGCGGAGACCGCTCCGTTGGCGCCCATCGGCCCCTCCGCCGACACGCCAAAGCTCATCGGCGGCGCGCCGTCGCCCTGCACCACTTTCGACACCGAAATATAGCCGGTCGGGGTGGTGTAATGGTTGGTGATCGTCACCGCAGCCGAACCGCCCCCATCGGTCAGGGCGATTCCGCCGTCACCCCCGGAAATAGCGGGCGCGTCGAATCCGGCAGGCAGGTCATCCTCGTAAACCCAATAGTTTCCGGGGGGAAGCCCGCCGAAGGTGTAGTTGCCGCCGTTGACGGGTAACTCCGTGTATCCGGAATAGCCTTGATCGCCGTAGATCGACACGCCGTAACTGGTGCCCGCCGGCGGCGTGTCCCCGGTGACCACCTTGGTGACGGTGATGACCCCGTTATGCGGGGAAAAGGTGTTGATGATGGTCGTTGAGGCGGCTCCCCCCTCCGTCACCGGCAGCGCCTGGTCGCCGTCGTTGCTCCAGCGGGGGTCCGAAGGCAGCGTTTCATGGATATGATAGAGCCCCGCCGGGACGTTGTTCCAGGTGAGGCTGTCGCCGTCGGCGATGTTCCCGGAGAGCGTCACCGTGCCGCAGGTGAGGGTAATCGGGAACTGCTGTTTAGTGTCGATGCCGGTGACCACTTTCGACACGGAGATGGAGCCGGTTGCCCCCGTGTACTGGTTGACGACGTTCACCGTTGCGTTCTTTGAGGCGGCTCCGAGGGTGACCGGGGCGCTTGGCGCAATAACGGTCGCAAAATGCGGGCCGCAGTCGTCCTCGGTGACCGTGTAGCTTCCGTAGGGCAGTCCGGTAAAGGTCCGGGTGCCGCCCTTGGCGGTGAAGAGGGCCGTCTGCGAAACCGGACCTGTCACCCGGACCGTGAATACGGCGTCGCTGGGCGGCGTGTCGCCCGTGACGGTCTTGATGACCGTCAGCACTCCGTCGTCGGGGGTGTAAGTGTTCGTGCAGGTCACGATGGCCGTGGCGCCCTGGGCCACGGAAACGTTCAGGGCGCCATTGTTGCTCCAGTGGCGGTCGCCCGGGAGGTTTTCCGTGATCGTGTAGTTCCCCGCAGGAAGTTGATCCCACGTCACCGGCTGCGAAGTGGAAACCGAACCGGTCCGGCTCGTCGGACCGGCAAGGACCACGTCAAAGGACTGGGCGGTGCTGGTGCCGGAAACGACCTTGTTGAGGACGATGGTGCCCGTGGCGGGCTGCGTGTAGGTGTTGACGATCGCGGTATTGGTAGTGGCGCTTGGCACCACCCGCACCGACTGCGTCACCGGGGCGGCGCTCCACCCCGCCGGCGGCGTCGTTTCAGTGAGGGTGTAGTCGCCCGCCGGAACGTCCACAAAGGTCAGATCGCCTCCGGGCGAAACGATGCTTCCGGTCAGCGCGCTTGCGAGCCCGGTGCCGCTGAGCGTAAAGCTGAAGGTGTCCGACGGCAGCGGGCTCGTGCCGCTGTTGATCGTGCTCTTGTGGAGGTGGACCTGGCCATTGGAGCCGCCGTTGTAGGTGTTCAGGATGGTGGCGGTGGCGGTGCCGGTGACCGGCACCTGGACGGTCTGGCTGCCGTTGGTGACGCTCCAGTCCGAACTCAACGCCTCTTCGGTAACCGTGTAGTTGCCCGAGATCAAATTGTTCCAGGTCAGGGTGGCGCCCCCGGCGCCCGCCACTTGGGTGGTGGTGCCCGATGCGCCGGCCACGGTGATGCGGAAGTTGGCCGTGCCGGGCACCGGCGCCGTGCCGCTGGTCGCCACGCTCTTGACCACCTGCAAGCAGCCGGTGTTGATTGCGCCGGTGACAAAGACCGTCGCGCTATCCTGGTTGTTGGTGTAATCGCTTTCCGCCATGTCGGTCGAAACCGTGGCGGTATTGACGATTCTCTCCACGTGGTCGGGCGCGCTCACAACGACGATGAGCGAGCATTCTTCCAGGGCGGCGAGTTGCGGGATGTCCGCCGAGAGATTGTTTCCGTCCAGAGTCAGCACGCCGCCGCTGCCGGGCATGCTCACCCAAAACGCATTGCTTGCGAGCAAATCCGCCGGGATCACGTCGGAAAGATGAACGTTTGTCGCCGGCGTAATCGATTCGTTGGTGACGGTGATCCGGTAGGTAAAGGTCGAACTCACCAGCGGGGCAAACGTGGAAGGCATCTTGATGACCGAAATGTCCGTCAGGTTGAGGGTGTTCTGGACCGAGGCGGTTTTGGTGATCGTGCCGCTGGTGGCGGTGGCGGTATTGGTGAGGGTCCCCGAGGTCGTCGCCGTCGCCTGGCACTTGAGGAGCGTCTGCACCGTCGCGCCTCCCGCCAGCGTGGGAATCGAGATCGTCAGCGTATTCATGGCGTCGTTGAACGCCAGCGTGGTCCCGTCCGGATAGCCCGTCGGCACCAGACCCGCCAGAATGTGCGCATGCGACATCCCGTTGACGTAGCGCATCGCCAGTTCGCCCGGAATCGGGTCGGTGAGCGTGACGTTGCTCAGCGGCACGGCCCCCGGGTTGGTAATCGCCACGGTGTAACACACCATCGCTCCCGTGGTGAGCCTCGCGACGTCGGTCGTCTTGGTCAGAGCGAAGTCGCCCGCCGGCGCCACCACCGTGGTGGCGGTGGCGTAATTGTTGGTCATGTCGGTGTCGGTCGGGCAGGCCACGTAGGCCCCGTTGACGAAGGTTCCCGAGGTCGTGGGCTGGGCGGTAATCTCGATCACCATCGATTCCGTGTAACCCAGTTGCGAGTTGGCCGCCGTGGGGTCGGCAAAGGCGATTTTGACGCTTTGCCCGACCTGCGTCACGGTCAACACCTGCCCGTTGGCGGTGTTGTAGCCGCTGCCCACATACGTCATTCCGGCGGGCAGGATGTCCTCGACCGCCAGATTGCGCGCCGGCAACCACCCCTGGTTGGTGACTTCCAACACGTAGTGGATGTATTCGTTCACGTTGGCCGTGGCGGGGCCGCTCTTGGTGATCGACACGTCGCTGTTGACGATGACCGTGTCCGAGGCCGTGTTGTTTCCAAGATTGCTGTCCAGGTCGCAGGCAACGGTGGCTGTGTTGACAAAGGTGCCCGAAACGGTCGGCTGCACCTGAATATCGACGATGCAGACGGCGGTGGGCGGGAAGTCGGGGCAGGCGATGGAAACCGTTTGTCCGTTGATCGTGACCGTGGGCGAACCGCAGTCCTGATAGCCTTCGGTCTCCCCGTCCCCGCTCCATCCGTAAGTCGGGAGTTCCACGGGACCGGGAACCACCGAAAGCACTTGCAGGGTGTCGGGAATGGTGTCGCTGGCGGTGACCGTGGAGGCGTTGGCGGTGCCGCTGTTCATCAGAGCCAGCCGCCACACGAAGGTTCCGTCGTTGTTGACGATGTGGGATTTGTCGATCGTCATGTCCGCCGGGCCGGGCGGATGCACCAGAACCGTCCAACTGGACTCGTTGTTGCTCGGGTCCGTGTCCCACGAGGTCGTCGAGACGTCTGCCGTGTTGGTTGCGGCTCCCAGCGCCAGTGCTGTTCCCGATACGCTCAGCCAGACCGAGGAGTTCCCCGGCATATCGCCGATGTTCCAGGTGATCGAAGTCGCGTCGGCCACAGGATCGGAGCCGGTCCCCTGCCAGATACCGAAGGAGGTGATATTAGCCAGGTCGAAGCTGATGGACGGGGGAAGCGTGTCCACCAGTTGCACATTGCGCGCGATATTGGGTGAGTTGTTGTAGACGCTGATATTATATCCAATGACATCCCCCACCAGGCAGGACGACGCCGTGGCGCCCTTGGACACCTGCACATCGACCCCGCTTACGGTGACCGTCGCCGAGGAGGTGTTGTTGGCGGGGTTGACGTCGACCGAATCGGTGGCGACGCTCGCCGTATTGACAAAGGTGCCGGTGGCTGAGGCGCTCGGCACGGCTTTGAGCATGAGCGCCTGCTCCTGCCCCATTGCCATGTCTCCGACCGGCCAGGTCAACACATTGCCGCTCATGAGTCCGTCCGCCGGACTTTCGTTGCCGTCCCCGTCGACCAGGGAGTAGCTAAACGCCGTCGAAAGCGTGTCGCTCACAATGACATTGAGCGCGACGGTCGAGGTGGAGGAATTGACGACATCGAGGCGGTAATAGACGGTCTGCCCCAGATCGGCCGAGAGGCTCTTCGTCCACGCGGTCCTGTCCAGGCTGGTCCTTTTGTCGATTCCCACGTCCGCCACGCCCACGGTGAAGGTGCAACTGGCGCTATCGTTGCTCGGGTTGATGTCGCCCGGAGCGTTGACCGTTGCCGTGTTGACGAAGGCACCGTTGGTCGATGCGGTAAAGGGGATCGAAAGACTGGCGTCACTGTCCGGGGGCAGGTCTCCGAGCGTCCAGGTCAGGTGCGCCGTTTCGCCGGCGTTGGTGCCGGTGATCGCGATGCCGCCCCCCGTGCTCGCGGCCACGTCCGCAAAATCGTAGGCAATCCCCGCCGGCAGGGTGTCGCTCACCGTCACGTTGCTGCCTGTGACCAGAGGCGAATAATTGTGAACGCCGATCAAATAACGGCCCGTGTCCCCGAGCGAGAAGTAATTGGTAGGGTTCCATCCTCCGCCGCCGTCAGAGTATTGCGCGTCTTTGGTGATCCCCACATCGAGCATGGTGGTGTTGTCGACTTTCAGGACCGCCGAGGCGGTGTTGTTGAGGAGATTGGTGTCGAGCGAATCGGTGGTTGCCACCGCCGTGTTGACCCACACGCCGGGCATGTCGGCGTTGCCCCAGAGTTGCATCCAGTGGTACCCCAGAGGCGCGTAAGCGGGAATGTCTCCGAGATTCCAGATGAGCGTGTCGCCGTCGAACGCAATCCCGCCCGGAGCGGGCGGGTTGGCCGGGTCGTACACCGGGAAGGGCGCATTGTAGGTCACGCCGTCCGCGCAGAAGTAGGAAAGCGTGAATGCGGCGGGAATGGTGTCGCTCAGGATCACGTTCCGGGCGGTGAAACCGCTGCTGTTGCCCACGCTGATATCGTATCTCAAGAAGTCGCCGTAGTTGCACTCGCTAAAGGTGCCGCCCATGACCGTTTTTCCAACCACCACATCGGTTCCCACGACGTTGATCACACACGAGGACGTGTTGTTGGCCTTGTTTTCCTCATAAGAGTCCGTGGTAATCACCGCCGTGTTGGTGATGCTGGTGACGACGTTGCCCGTGGTGAACCCAAGGGTCAGGGCGTTGGCCTGGCCGGGCACCATATCCCCGACGTTCCACGTCAGGACGTTTCCCGAAACCGTAGTGCTCCCCACGCCGCCCGAATCGGGCGCCGAATAAGTCATGCCCGCGGGCAGGGTGTCGGTCACGACCACATTCTGGGCGATGCGGGTGCTGCCTACATTCGCAGCCGTAATCGTGTAGGTGCCCGGCGAGGAGCCATCGTATAGCCACGCGTCGCTTTGCTTGTAAACCTGCACATCCGCCGCATATTGGTCCGTGACCGTCAACGTCGCGGTGGAACTGTTATTGGAGGCATCGCTGTCGACGGCGTCCCCGCCCGTGATCGCCACCGTCGCCGTGTTCGGGAAGGTGCCCGTGACGGTCGGCGCGATCGAATAGGGGAAGGTCATCGAACCGCCCGCAGGTAGCAGGTCGATGGTCCAGGTCAGCACCGTATCGTTGGTGGGCGAGGTGGTTTGGGCGAAGGTAACCCCGTCGGGCCAGATGGCGCCGCTCAAATCCTGCACCGCAAGCGCCGCGGGAACCGTGTCGGAAACTACCACCGCCGAGGCGTCGGCCACGGTGTTGTTGACGATGATTTGATAATCGACCCCCTGGCTCAGGTCAAAGGTTGCGGCGCTCACCAACCCCCAGTAGGGAATCGAAATCGCCTTGAACACCGAAACGTCGGTCGTCGGCTCATTGAAGACCTGGACCGTCACCGAGGACTGGTTGTTGGCGGGGTTGCTGTCCGCGAGCGCCGAGACGGTGGCCGTGTTGGTCACCGTTCCGGCGACGGTTGTCGCCATCGGGAAGGCCAGGCCGACGTAACCGCCCGCGGGCAGGGAGCCAATGCTCCATGTCAGCAGTCCCGATTCGTCCACAAGAACTCCATCAGGCAGGTTTGCCTGGTAGGCCGGGTCGAGGATCAAGGCCGCCGGAAGCGGGTCGCTCACCATCACGTTTTGCCCTCCCACGCTGCTCGTATTGCTGACCCACAGCGTGTAGGTGAGCGGATTGCCAACGGAGTAAATGTCGGCGTCCGCGCTCTTGACGATGCTCAGATCGGGCGCGATGACGTTAACGGTGGCCGATGCCTGCTGGTTGAGTCCGGGGCTTGAGTCAAAGGCGCAGGTAATCGTTGCAAAATTGGTCACCGTCCCCACCGCGTTCGCCGTCGCAGTCACCTGAATCTGCTTGTAATCGTCGGTGTTCAATTGTCCATCGGAGCCGGTCACAAACCAGGTGATCGTCCGGCTCTCGGGATCGTAATCGAAAGCGGAGGTGTCTCCGTAGAGTTGGGTGATGCCTTGCAGATCGACCTGCGGGGGAAGCTGATCGCTTACCACCACAAAGTGGGCCGCGTCCGTATGCGCGTTGGTCGCGGTCAGGACGTAGGAGATGATATCGCCAACGCCATACACCGCCTTGTCGGCGCTCTTGGCGATCTCCACGTGGGCCGGGGTGTACGGAAGGAAATTGGCGGTCATGGTGGCCGAGACCATCATCACCATGCTTCCGGAGGGGGAGAGGAGCGGGGCCACCGACAGGTCGCCGGGAATCAGGATGTTGGGGGGGACGCTGGCCGTCGTCCAGCCCATGAACCGGTAAGCCGAGCCGGTGCTGACCGCATCCACCCCATAGGGCAGTGAGGTCCCAATGCTGGAAACGCCGCCGCCGCTCAGCGTGGTCAATCCGGAGGGATTGCAGCGCAGCGTCAGTGTGGGCCGCGGCTGGAAATACGCCGTTGCCGTGCGGTCGCCCGCCATGTAAACCCCGACATAAGGCGTCAAGACGGTCGAAAGGACGGCGCCGCTTGCCGAGTCGGTCACCACAAACTTGAGAAATTCCCATCCGCTCGCCGCCGTGGCGCTGACATTATTGGTGGTGTACATCGGCACCGTGTAGGCACCCGCGACCGGGCTCGTAATCCCCGAGCCCGCCGGAGAAACCACCACGTTGAGTTGGACGTTGCTGTTGAGCCGCTGGAAGGTGTTGGTCACCGGCACGGCGGTGGTGCTCCCGTTGGAGACGCTCCAATTCCCGGTTCCGGTAACAAAACACAGGTTGGGCACGACCGGTTCCTCCACCAGATAGTTGCCCGCGGCCAGATTCGACCAGCTTGCCGTGCCGCCCGCCGTTCCCGTGATGGTCTGCGAGGAGGTGGCGGCGGACGGGAGCGGCCCCGTGATCCGAATGGTGTAGCTGCCGGGCAGCGCGGGAAGGGCGCCGGTGCCGGAAGAAAACGCCACCGTCTTGGTAACCGTCAGGGTTCCCTTCGGATTGATGGCGTTGTTGATGATGGCCGAGGCGGTGTTGCCGTCGCTCACCGGGACCGTGGCGCCGGTGCCCGTGATCGCGTAGAACCCCACTGGCGGATCGGCGGGCTGGGTCTCGTTCACCACGTAATCGCCGGGCGCCAGGTTGCTCCAGGACGCGGTGCCGCTCCAAGTTGTCGCGCCCGCAGGGCAGGTCAGCGTGGCCGTGGTGCCCGCGGGGAAGGACGGCCCCGTAATGGAGACCTGGATGCCGATCGGTCCGGCGGTCGGGCCGACGTTGGAAGAAAAGTTCTTCACGAGATTGAGCGAGCCCCATCCCGTGTAGGTATTGGTGAGCGTGGTGGACGCGGTGCTGTTCTGGGCAACCGAGATTCCCACGCCCGTCCCCGAGACGCTGTATTTCCCGCTCGGGACCGATTCGCTCACCGCGTAGGTGCCCGAGATCAGCCCGGTCCAGGTCAGGTCGCCACCCGGATAGCCGATCGTCTTTGAGTCCCCGCCCGGATAGGAGGGGCCGGTGATCGTCACCGAGCAGAGATCGCTCAACGGCGGCACATCCCCCGCATAAAGCTTATGCACCGTCAGGATGCCGTTGTCGGGGGTGTAGGTATTGGTGACGGTGTCCGAGGTGGTCGCTCCCGCGGACACCGCGCAAGCGCCCGTCCCGATGACGGTGAAATGAACCGCATCGATTCCCGGTTCGTCCACGGAGTAAAGCCCCGGCGTCAGTCCCGTCCACGATACCGTTCCGCCGACGGAGGGAACCGATTGGGCCGAGGAACTCCCGGAACTGACCTGTGTGACCCGGAGGGTGTATCCGCCCGCAGGGAGAGTTCCGCCCAGTACCACCACCTTTTTCACCACGGTGAGCGTGCCCGGCTGGGTGAAGGTGTTCGTAATCGTGCCCGTGACCGCCGGACCGTTCAAGATGACCGGGGAACCATCCCCGATCACCGAAAACCCGCCCCCGGGATCGACTTCATGCGCCGCGTAGGTGCCGTATGGCAGGTTGTTCCAGGAGACCGTGCCGGTTCCCCCGCTCGCCGCGCCACCCGTAAAGGCGATAGTCCCGAGCGCGGTGCTGCCGGACCCGAGCGCCGTTCCCGTCAGATAGAACTGGAAGGTGTCCGCGTGCGTGCCGCCGCCGACAATCGCATACGTCTTCGAAATGGTTACGGTCCCGGTCGGAGGGGTGTAGGTGTTGGTGACGGTCAGGCTGGAAGTGCCCGTTGCGGCCACAGAAACCGTCGTGGCCGAGTAGCTCACCGAGTAGTTGGCACCAGGGTTCGCTTCGGACACCGTATAAGCGCCCGCCACCAGCCCACCCCAGGAGAGCACGCCGCCCGAAGAAGAAATCGATTTCGTATTCCCCGAGGGATAGCTCGGTCCGGCGATCGTGATCTGGTAGGTATCCCCCGACGGCGCCGGGCCGCTGACGACCTTGGTAATCGCAATCGCCCCGGCATCCGGAGTGTAGGTGTTAACGACAGGCAGCGTCGTGGTGCTGCCCGAACCGACCGTGACCCCGCCCACCCCGGAGGACGAGAAATGCGAGTCCAACCCCGGTTCGTCCAGGGTGTAGCTGCCGGGCGTCAATCCGGTAAAGGTCACCGAACCGCCCGTGGCGGAGGCGAGGACGAGGGTGGAAGAGGTAAGGGCGGGCGACGGACCGGTCAGGCGGAAAACGTATTGGGTGCCGGCGGGCACCGTGCCCGAGGTGACCGCAACCGTTTTGTTGACCTTCAACGCCCCCGGCGGATTATACCGGTTCGTGACGGTCCCGGAAACCACCGCGCCGTCTGTCACCGTCACCGTCGCCCCCGTGCCGCTGACCAGATAATCGCCCCCCGGAGAGACTTCGTTGAGCGTGTAAGCGCCCGGAACCAGTCCGGGCCAGGTGAGGGTTCCGCTCCAGGTCGCCGACCCCGCAGGCACCGTGACCGTCTGGACCGAAGAGGTTCCGCCCGCAAGCGCGGTCCCGCTCAGGTAAAGGCTGAAGTTCGTCGCCGAGGCGATCGGCCCCGCATTGGAAATGAACGTCTTGGTCAGCGCCAGGCTGCCCGCCGGAGTGTAAGTGTTCGTGATCGTGCCCGAGGCGATCGTGTTCTGGGCGACGCTGAGGACGGCCCCATTCCCCGAAACCGCGTATTTCGACCCCGGATTGGCTTCGGCCACGGCATAGCTGCCGGCGGCGAGCCCCGTCCACGAAACCATTCCGCCGGGGTAATTCACGGTCTTCGTGTTTCCGGACGGATAGGACGGCCCCGTCAGCGTGATTGAGTAGCTGTCGCCTGACGGCGCGGGGCCGTTAACAATCTTGGTTACCTGTGCAACCCCGTTGTCGGGGGTGTAGGTATTGGTGATCGTCATCGCGGCATTGCTGCCCGAGCCAATGGAGACCGTTCCCGTGCCGCTTACCGCAAAATGGACCGGATCGACCCCGGTTTCATCGACGCCGTAGGTGCCCGGAGTCAACCCCGTCCAGGTAACCGAGCCGCCCGTGGCCGACAGAATCACCTGGGTCGAAGCCGAAGAGAGAGCCGTGCCGCTCAACCGCAGCGCATAAGTCGTTCCCGCAGGCACCGTGCCCGAGGTGACAACGACCGCCTTGGTGACCGTCAGCGACCCCGGCGGGTTGTAAAGGTTTTGGATGAGCAACGAGGATGTCCCGCCGTCGGATACCAGCGCCGTCCCGGTGCCGCTCACCATGAAATTGGTGCCGCCGGTCGCGATCGACTCGGTGACGTTATAGGAGCCCGGAGCGAGGGCGGGCCACGTCGCCGAACCGCTCCAGGTCGCCGTTCCGCCGGGGAACGAGAGCGCCACCGGCGCCGCCGTGCCGCCCACGCTGATGGTAAACGTGTTGGCCGGAACCGCCCCGGCGTTGGAAGTCAGATTCTTGGTGACCGCGAGCGAGCCCGCGGGGGTGTAGGTGTTGGTCGCCGAAACCACCATCGTCGTGGCGTCCAGGACCAACACCGGCCCGAACCCCGCGGAGGTGAATTTCGCCGCGGCGCTGGCCGGGGTGATCGTCTCGCTCAGGGCGTAGGTGCCCGACTGCATCGACGGCCAGGTAAGCGTGCCTCCGACGCTCCCGAGGGTCTGCGTGGTGGCGCTCAACGAAGGCCACGGACCGGTGAGGGTGAGCGCATACTGGGTTCCCGCCGGAATCACTCCCGCCCCGGCGACCACCGCCGCCTTGTTGACCTGGAGGTTGCCGCGGGGCGGCGTATAGATATTGGCAACGGTGCCGGTGGTTGTCGTGGTGTCGCTGACCACCACGGGCACGCCGGTGCCGCTGATCGTGTAATTGGAGCCGCTCGCAGCGATTGATTCAGTGATCGTGTAGGAGCCCGGAGAGAGATTGTTCCATGAGGTCGAGCCCGTCCAGGAGGTCGTCCCGCCCGGGTAATGGATGGTCTGGGGCAGGGCCGTCGATGGCCCGCTGATGGAAAATGTGTAATCGTTGGCCGGCACCGGCATCGTGCCCGAGGAGGTCACGGTTTTGGTCACCGCCAGCGCCCCCCAGGGGGTGTAGGAATTGGTCACCGTTCCCGTGAGGGACAGCCCCGGAGAGACGAGAAAGTTCGTGCCATTGTTGTAGGTGACGTTGTAATGGGTGCCGACGCCCGTCTCAATCAGCGAATAGGTCCCCGGAAGCAGGTTGTTCCAAGTCGCCACACCGGTGCCCGTCAGCGTGATGCTAGAGCCGCTCACAAACGAGGGGCCGGTCAGTTGCAAGGTGTAGGGATCGCCCACCGGCGCCGCCGCATTGGCCGCCTTGGTGATCGCAATCGAGGAGGGAATCAAATTGAAATTGGCCGTGAGGCTCTTGGGCTGGGTCAGGGTTACGGTCCCGTTTTGCGCGGCGTTAAAGGTCAACCCAGTGCTGTCGTCGGTCCAGCGCTGGAAGGCATATCCGGGCGTGCTCAGGGTGCATCCGTAGGCAACGGAGGTCCCGGCGTCGTAGTATCCGCTGCCGCTCAGCGTGGCTACTCCCGACGGGTTGGTGTTGAGGGCAAGGAGCGGGTCGTATTTTGCGCTGATGACACGGTTCATGGTCATCGAGACCATCAGGCTGTTGACCCCGAAGGTGCCTCCCGTGGTATTGGCGCTGTCCATGAAACCCATAAATTTCCACATCGGCGGCGCCGGCGGGAACGGGGACGTCCCTATAATGTCCCCCTGGGTTGTGATCGTCACGGTGCTGCCGGAGACGTAGGTTCCGGCTCCCAGGGGAGCCAGCGTGGCGGGGGCGCTCACCGGGTCGAGCGCGGTGGTCAGGGAGTAGGTGCGCAGCATGTTGGCCGACAGCAGGTGGGGTCGGTCCATGTACACCGAGGTGCCCGTGAACGCGCTCCCGTCGAGACTCCAGGGCGCCCCCCAGGAGCCGTAGGCGGTGATGTAGTTGGCCGCGGCGGTGGCGGAAACAGAAACCGAGCCATAGAGCGTCTCGGGATAGGTTCCCACCGCAGGGACGACCGTCGCCGCGGTGCTCGTCGGGCTGACCACCACCTGCAACAACGGCTTCATGTTGGCGTACAGGGTCCGATCCTGGTCCATCACCACGGTGAGGCTCTGGCTGCTGCCGCCGGTGAACAGCGACCCGCCCGCCGTGTCCGCGCTCCAGTATCCCCAGCTAAAGCCGGGCACGGGGCTGGCCGCGGGGGCGGCGTTGATGGTCACGCTCTGGCCGGCGTTGTAAACGCCCGATCCCGAGGCCGTTCCTCCGGTGACGGGATAGACGAGCACCACCAGCGTATGGGTCGTGCCGGTGACGGGCGGGGTCGGCGGCGCGGTCACCGTCGAGGAGACCGTCGGCCACGGCGTCACGGTGGAACTGGCCGGGGTCGGCGCCGTCATGGCGATCATCGGCGCAAAGCCCAGGTCGTTGTAGCCGTTGTTGGTCGGGTTGGCGACGTTGCTGGGCTCGTCCTCCGGCTTCCCGTTCGCCGTGCAGGTGACCACCTGCGTGAGATCGGTGACGTTCTGGTAACTCTCCCCAGGCCAGGGGCAGGTAGGGAAACCGTATTTCAGGTAGGGCAGCAGGTCGTTGGTGCTTGAAATAAGGGCTCCGGGATGGTCCGCGGCCCAGGCGAACTTGGCGTTCTGGATGGCGCGCAGATGCTCGGTGCATGTGCGCCCCTTGGAGCGCACCATCGCCTGATGGTATTCACCGAGTCCGAAGTAGGCGACGATTCCCAAAACGGCGACGGCGATCAGGAGTTCTAAAAGGCTAAAAGCGCGGGTGCGGCGGGAAAGGTTACACATACCAGTCTACTGGGAGCGTCTGCCCATCGGGACAAGATCTTTTCCACATTTTCGTCTCTCTATTTGCACTTAGCATCTCTCTTCCAAACAACGAACAGGTTTTCGACGATAATTTGGCTCTCACGAAGGCACAAAGCACACGGAGAGGAACCCAACGGAATTTCTCTGTGTCTCCATGCCTCCGTGAGAGAATTTCCAAGTCCTCTTGGTTCCGGCTCTGCTGGGTTTAGGTCATTCCCGTTTGGAGTGGCGCGATGAAAACAGCTATTGTTCCGAAGCGGATAACAGCCTTATAATGCCGACATGTCGCGCAAACCAGTAGTCAAAGAACATCCAAGCAACGCCAGCGATAATGATCGAGCCAACCTTATTATTGCGTGGCTAAAAGAACAGGGGACGTCTTTCGGTGCCAAAGCCATTGCCGCGGACACGAAGCTCCCACTCAAGGATACTATTCGGATCCTTAATGCCCTGGCGAGCGACGGGCACAGCCCGGTTATGAAAACGCGTACGGGGCGTTTTGCGCATAACCTTGCCTTGTCATTTCCGCCTTCGGCACCCGAGTCTCCCACCGCGATCACGCCTGGTAAACTTACGCGCGTAACGACGTCGGAGGTCGATAGCGGCGGCACCCTTGGCCCGGGGCAATCATCAGAGTTTTCAGCGGCGCGGCGCTACCTGGCCGGAACCCGGATGCTGGTTGCCGGGGCCACCGGCTGCATGGTGTTATTGGGTATCGAATTGCGGCTGTTGCGAACGAAGTATTGCCCCAAACCAGGACGCCCACAGAAGGATTTCGTCGGACAAGAACGAGTCGCATGGGACACAAGAGTGAAAACCGAACTGGGGATTGGCCACGCAACGGCAAGTCGGTACGAGACCCTCGCGGCCGCGGTAATCGAGCAAGGGGCGTGGGAACTATCGGGTGCCGACCTCCTGGATCGTCCTCTCATGTCGTTGCCGGAAGCGCGCCGGACGGAGATATATGGTGCGGTGGAACGAGTGGCAGGAAATCGAACGGCCAGCCAGTTGCTTCGCGAATGCAACAGGCCCAAGATGCCGAAAACCAAACCCGCATTGTCCCCGTCACCCGACGAAAAAGAAAAGGCCATGCGGACGTATCGCGACCTTATGGCAAAGCTTGAGCATGCTCTGCAGCACAGCGATCGTCTCGTCCACTTGCCGCTCAATAGCGATACGGAAAATGACATAAACCTGCATGGCCTGCGGGACAACCTGCAAGAACTGCTCCGGGTAACGAGGATAGCGATTGCCACCGTGTCGTCGCGACGGAACCCCGGAATAGAATAGGAACCCCAGCCAGTGGAATCGGTGTCGCCCCCGTGGAGACGCGTGGCGCACGGAGCCGGGGCGGCGGACCAAGGAGCATCAGAAACAATAGGGTGCGGACGCAGAGATCAGTCCGCGCCAAAAACAAGTTGAACCCCGGCATTCCCCACCCGCGTGGGGATAGGCCGTCGGCCCCTTCCATCCTTTCTTTCAAGCCTCTTTTTGCGCGCCTTGGCCACGGGACAAGAAAAAATGTCATACACTGTGTTTGATGATCAAACCAGCTACGACCACAAACCGACCGATTGGCCTTGAAACCGAATACGGGCTGCTTCTGCCAGGCCACGACTCCGGCATTTCGACCAAAATAATCCGTGACCGGATCTTTGAGTGCAAACAGGGCCTTCCCGATCAGGAACCTTACAACTTTATTTCGCCGCATGGAGGCGGAGGTTTTCTCCGAAACGGCGGCCGCGTGACAGTGGAATCCGGTCACTTGGAGTATTCGGCTCCGGAGTGCGGTTCGATTTTCGGTGCAGTCGCCTACGATATGGCAGGCGAGTTATTATTCCAGAGGGTGCTTTCCTCCTTTGCTGGAGGCCATCGTCCGGCGATCGTGAAAAACAACATCGACCACCACACCGGCGCTACGTGGGGATGTCACGAAAACTACCTGATGGACCGCCGGGTCCACCTCGACCTGGAGATGCAGGGCCTCCTCAGCTTTCTCGTAACCCGCCAGATCTTCGCCGGCGCAGGTCGGGTGGGAGGACTTCGACGCGGCAAACAGCAGGATTCGGTGCCGCCGAAGTTCCAGATTTCCCAGCGGGCCGACCACATCCTTCATCCGATCCACCACCAGGCATCCACCCATCGGTCGATCGTTTGCAGTCGCGATATTCCATACTGCGATGACGCCCGATACCGACGACTGCACCTGATTCTTGGGGACTCAAACATGAGCCCGTTCGCCACCGCCCTAAAGCTGGGAACCACCTCTTTAATGCTTGCCCTCGCCGAACTGCAGGGCCCGCTGCGCCAACTGCCCGTCCTGGACGACCCAGTCGCGGCCTTGCGCCAGATCTCCCGGGAAGCCACGGGACGCTCGGTTCTGCCCGTGTTCCACGGCGGGGCGATTGATTCACTCGAACTCCAGTACCGCTGCCTAAATCTTGCACAGCGGCACCTGCGCGGACTCTCGCCGGAGGCCGATTGGACTCTTGACGGATGGAAATCCGCCCTCGACGCCCTCGACACCGCGCCCGAGTCGCTGATCGGTGCCGTCGACTGGGTTACCAAGCGCTGGATGCTGGAAGAGTTTTGCGACGCTGAAGGGATGTGTTCGGAAGTGGCCCACCTGTGCTCATTTGACCTCGCCTACCACTTCATCAACCGAACCCGGGGGCTCTTCTATTCGATCGCCCCGCCGAACCCGTTGGTGGCCGGTTGGAACCAGCGTGCCTTTGCCGCCGCCGAAGCCGCCGTCTCGACGCCCCCCCGCGATACGCGGGCATTTGCGCGCGGGACGTTCGTCTCGCGCCTGCTCGATTCTTCGCCGGACGCCGACGGAAGTGACCACGAAGTCCACTGGGACTCGGTCCGGCTCGGAGACCGCTTTCTGCTTCCCATGTCTGATCCGTGCTGCCCGTACGCCGCCGATCTGCCTCCGCAGCCAGACTCCGCCCCTTCGGCTCGCACGCGGGTGCCCCGCCGCATTGGCCGCCGCGCCCCCCGCGGAAAAAGGCGGCAGCAGTCCCGGACGGGCCGGGTTATATCTCATATTGGGTCGGTTACCCCGAAACAGATTGAGAATGCCAAGGCGCTATGATAAACGCATCAAATCTTGATGGACGGTTGAATGCCAACGAAACTCAACAGCCGCCGGGCTTTTTTCCGCCTTCCCGGTCCGCTCTCCATTGCGCCCGGCCCCCTGATTTTACAGATTCGGGTTTCTTCAGGCGACTATCCTCCGATGATCTTCCATGCCCACACCTCCAATTGCCGATGCGGAACAGGATTCGCAGACAAGACCATGAACCAGACTCAACTGCTCGCCTATCCGGGACAAAGCCGACCCGAATTCCAGAGCACATCGCCAAAACTATGGATATCTCGAAAGAGTCCGCCCGGAATGAACGCACCCGCAACGACAAGCTCGACCGGCCTGCTCGCGCACGAAGCTACTCCAAATAATGGCTGTTATAAAGTTCAGGCAATCTGCATTGTGAGACACTCGACTCCATGAAACGTTACACAATCCAACTGGAAATCGCGGGCTATACCGCGATGTGGACACGGCCTGACACTGGTTCGTCGCCAGTGTCCTACGTCGCGCCAACGTTCAGCGCCGTGAAGGGCATCTTTGAATCCATTCTGCGCTGGAAGTCCGTTCACGTTTGCCCATTGATGGCGGAAATCTGCCGGCCAGTCCAATTCCACCGCTACGTCACCAACTACGGCGGGCCGCTCCGCGCCTCCGGCTCGATGGCCAAAGGTGCGTCGTTCCAACTGTTCTCGATTGTGCTGGTGAATGTCTGCTACCGGCTTCATGCCAAAGTGGACTGGTATCGCGGGCAAAACGGCGAGCCCGTGGTTTCTCCCGATGGCCAGTGCGCCCCGCACGCTTTTCAGCACGCCTTCAACCGCCGACTGGAAAACGGTCAGTGGTTCTACACACCTTGCCTCGGCTGGAAGGAATTCGCGCCCGATTATGTGGGGCCGTTTCGACCAGAGACGCGGGTTTGCGAAAGCGAGAACCACGAGATTCCCTCCATGCTGCGGATGGTCTTTGACCGGCCGCAGCATGGGCAAATCAAGCCAATCTACAGCCAGGCGTTGAAGGTCGAGAAGGGGGTGCTGGTCTATGCTTAACGAATTGTCCCAGGTCGTTTCGGCGTTGGAGCGGGTCGGAATCGTCACAGCCTCGCGGCACCCTCGCATCAACCCGATGGGAAAGAACCGCGAGTTGCTGGTGGTGCGGCTTGATGACGAAGGGGAACCGTCCGACGTGGCGTTCATCCCCGGAGAGAAAGCAACTACGCTTTTCCGCATCGAGCATGGATCGGCAGGTTCGAGCTTCCCCGGTTTCAACCTCCCTGCGCCGCTGTTAAATCTCGCAAATATGCCGGCTGGCGAATTGAAGACCGCGTTGGAGCAGTTGTGCGCACTTTGGAAGAAACGGAATTCGCCGACGGGCCAGATTCTCGACATCGTCAAGACGCTTGCCAAGTCATCCCAGCCCCGCCGGTTCACGTTAGCTCAGTGCAAGCAGTTCGAGCGGTCGGTTGTCGATTTGGTTCAGGAGCTTCAGCCAATCTTCGCCCAATTGCCGCCCGAACTCACGAACCTCACCCGACTGTCGCATATTGTTACCCAAGCAAAGCTCGTTTTGCCGCAGTTCAGTCAGAACGTGGCAGACGCGCTGGTTTTCACCGCCGCAACGGCGGATCGCGAAACGCTTCTACTGGTTCAGGAGGCGCTGTTTGGCGTGCTCGACTGGAAGCAGCGCGGCGTCGATTTCGCCTCGACGAGCTACTGGACCGATAAGGCGAAGCAGGATGAGAATGCCAACCAACCGGTCTATCTCGATTTGGCCGTTCCCGCTCAGCATCACAAACCTGTGGCGCACCCGAAAACCAGCGAAGCAATGAATGCAGTGCTCGTCAGAGCTGCCGATGAATCTGACGCCGCACTTCAGACAGATGTAACAGCACTTGACGCATTCACCGGCAAGCCAACTCATTTACAAGACAAGTTCCCAGCGCCCAAGATTGCCGAGCTTGGCAACTTGAAGCTATTTTCCGTAAACACGAACGAAGTGCAATGCTTGCTTCGTTACGGGCTTGAAGGCTCGCAACAATTCCCCGCGTCCGCCGATTCCGTCCAGCGCATGAGCGACGCCTTGCTCTACCTAGCCCACGAAAAGAAGAAGGGGATCACTTGCCAGCCCATTCCCAGCGCGCAACCCAATAAGCGCGATCTGCTCATCGCCTACTTGGAGGAAGCGCCTGACTTCGGCGAAGCGGTGGCCGATTTGTTTGGCGGCGAAGCCCAGAACTTCAGCGACGCGGACTTCGCGGCGAGAACGCAACCCGTTCTCGAAGCTCTGGAAGGCAGGTTAAAGACGAATCCGAGCCTGAAAGTGCGCCTGCTGGCGCTCTGCTCTATGGACAAGGGTCGCAAGCAAATCAGCCTCCATCGCCAGTTCCTCGTACAGGACGTCGTACGGGCGACTCAAGCATGGAAAGCCGGAGCATCCAACGCGCCATCCATCTCCATTTGGTTTTACGATAGGAAAACCAAGACGACGGTCTGGAAGTCGCATTTCGTTCCCCACCCGCTCGACGTGTCGTCGGTGCTCAACCGTGTCTGGAGTTCCGACCCCAAGGCAGACTTCCGCTCCTCCTTCCAGCGGGCGATTACGGCATCGGATGCGTACGATGTGTTCTTCGCAGACGGTTTTTTGTGGAAAAACAAGACGCGCATGTGCCTTGCGCTTCTCTTGAATCGGATGGCCTCAGTTCTTGTGCGCCTCGGTGCCGTCAAGACCAGCGGAGACTGCGCTTCGTTGAGCGACTCGGTTCGCTGGCAGTGCGCGAAGTCTGTTTCGCTCTTGGGGATATTCCTCAATCAACTCGGTCAATCCAAAGACACATTTATGAGAGACACCATCTACCAAGTCGGGCGGCTGCTGGCCTTGGCTGACAGCCTGCATTTTTACTACTGCAAATGGGTTCGCACCCCGGAAGATAAGCGAAAACAGAACAAGGTCGAAGCGCCATCTGAATTGCTCGGCAATTCGGTATTTAATCACGCCCTCGACAATCCAACCGGAGCGCTGGCTCGGCTGGCAGAGCGCATCAAGCCGTACAAAGCGTGGGCAGATACGTTTGATGGAGAGGAGGCCAAGCTGGTTCATTGGATTATGCGGCAAATGGGCGAGTCAGAACGGCTTTGTAATTTGGAGGCTCTCTCCCAAAGGATGACGGACACCGACAAGGCAACGCTCCTGCTCGGATACCTGGCCGATCACCCAAAGAAAGAAATTGAAACCAAGCAGACGAAAACCGCCAATTGATCATGAACACAAAAAGCACCAACAACGTTCCGCGTATCACGGGGCTTCTCATCCTCGAAGTCCGAAAATCCAACCCCAATGGCGACCCCGAGCGGGAAAGCTCGCCGCGCCAGCGTCCAGACGCCAAAGGCGAAATTTCACCCGTGTCGGTCAAACGGAAGCTGCGCGATCTCGTTCTCGAAAAGGAGGGTCTTGTCTGGCAGCAACTCAAAGCCAAGCTGGGAATCGAAAACGACCTGAAATTCAAAATCTTGGAAGATCGCGACATTCAGCGCTCCGTTATCGCCAGGCAGCTCAAAGAGGATTTTGCAGGGTTTAAGAGCACCTTCTGGGATGCCCGGTTGTTTGGAAATACGTTTTTGGAAGAGAAAGGCCGGGACACGATTCGCGCTGGCGTTGCCCACTTTGGCGTTGGCACTTCAGTTGCTCCGATCGAGATCGAATTTTCGACATGGACAAAGAAAGCCCCCGCTGAGAAAGGCAAGTCGCGCGGCATGGCGCCCATGGCGTTCCGTGTCGTGAAACATGGCTTTTACACGGTGCCGTTCTTCGTAAACCCAAACATGGCCCACAAGACCGGTTGCGATGGACTGGACGTAAAATTGATGCTCGAACTTCTTCCGCTGGCCTACGCTCACACTCGCTCCGTTGTAAGGACGATGGTGGAGGTTGTTCACGCACACGTCTTCACGCACGCCAACCCGCTCGGCTCTCTTTCCGATTTTGCGCTGCTCGACGCGCTGACACCGCGCAAGAAGTCCGAACCCGACAAGCCCTCTATCTCGCTCGACGACTACACAATTCCGACTTGGGCAACAATCAAGGACCAACCCGTGCGCACCGGTGCCCAGAAGATATTCGGACAGTGCGGCGAGTATCGCGACTATGCGGTTTACGGCGAGTGAGCACTACAGCTCCATTCCAGATGCTTCTGGCGCATAGCGCACGACGGGGTGCGCCAGAGCAGAGTTACGAGGCGCACGTCGAAAACGTGTGCCGCTTCGCTGCCAAGTTTGCGCATGAAGCGGGATTACATTCAGAGAAGTGGAGAGCAACATTTCAAACCGTGGTCGAATCGGCCGCAGCTTACCACGATCTTGGCAAGCTGGACGAAATCTTCCAAGACATCCTTTGCCGGAACCGTGCGAATCGGGAAGGCTTCAATCATGTTGAAGCCGGCACCGCGCATCTTTTAATGCAGAAACAGGGCGAAGCGGCCTTGTGCTGCTTTTCCCATCACATCGGCCTGCCGTCATTGCCGAAAGAGATGGCGCGAGGAGAGGGCCGGTTGTTTCTGCGGGGGGAAGATGATCTGAATGGCGTCGGCAAAAAGTCATGGGAACGGACCAACGATCTTCTCGATCTCTACCTCGCTCAACACCACAGCATCTTCGTTCCCCAGGAGGCCGGTCGTTCGGTGAAGTTCAGCGGTTTGGTTCGTCGGCTCGCGCTTTCCTGTCTGGTGGATGGCGATCACAGCGACACCGCCCAGCACTATCAGGAAGAGCGCGAGTTGGACGGACTTCCGCTTCGGCCGGAGGAACGATTGGCCGCGTTGGATCGCTTCGTGGAAAGCTTGGCGCCGAAGCAAACGCCGGAGTCGCAACGCGAAAAGGATCGCCTGCGGCTGCGGCAAGAAATCTACCAGGCTTGTCGCGACCGTGAGCTTGCGACGAACGAAAGGATCGTCACTTGCGATAGTCCCGTCGGCACAGGCAAGACCACTGCTGTCATGGCCCATATGCTGCGCGTTGCGGTCGCGCGCAAGCTGCGGCGGCTGTTCGTAGTTTTGCCGTTCACGAATATCATCGACCAATCCGTCGACGTGTATCGGCGCGCTCTGGCGCTTCCGGGCGAAAATCCCGAGGCTGTGGTCGCCGCCCATCATCATCGCGCGGAGTTCACCGGAGAAAACTGGCGTGACCTCCGGCAGCTCGCGCAACGTTGGGAAGCGCCCATCGTGGTGACGACGGCGGTGCAGTTCTTCGAGACGCTGGCCGCCAATAAGAGCGTGTCGCTCCGCAAATTGCATCAGGTGCCCGGATCGGCCATCTTCGTGGATGAGGCGCACGCAGCCATGCCCGCTCCCCTCTGGCCGCAAGAATGGCGTTGGTTGCGGGAGCTTTGCGATGACTGGAACTGTCATGTTGTCCTGGCCAGCGGTTCGTTGTCGCGCTTTTGGGAACTGACTGACTTTGTCCCGGCGCAAGAGCAACGTCCCATGCCCGAGCTTGTTAGCGAGAACCTGAGAGCCGATGCAGCCGGCTTTGAGGCAAAGCGCATTTGGCTGAAAACACGCTCTGAGCGTTTAGCGCTGCCAGAACTGGTGGACTTCATCGGCGAGAAGCCTGGTCCGCGGTTGGTGATCTTGAACACCGTCCAATCTGCCGCCATTCTGGCGGGCCACCTTCGTTACGAACAGAAGCAAGGTCTAAACGTGGAGCATCTTTCCACAGCACTCTGTCCGGCAGACCGCGAGATCACTTTGCGGCGCGTAAAAGATCACCTTCGGTCGGGTTGGAAAGATTGGACGCTTGTGTCTACCAGTTGCGTCGAAGCCGGCGTGGATTTTTCTTTCCGCACCGCTTTTCGCGAAACCTGCGGACTGACCAACCTTCTTCAAACCGCCGGTCGCGTCAGTCGGGGCGGAGAGTACCAGGATGCCGAAGTCTGGGATTTCCGGCACGACGAAGCCGGTTTTCTGAGTTTGCATCCGCAATTCAAAACTTCCCGCAAGGTATTGGCCGATTTGTTCGCCAAGTATGGTGTTGATCTTGGGCCGGAGCATTGCACCGAAGCGTTGCAGCGTGAGATCAACGCCAGCTTCGGTGAGCCAGAGAGTCTGGTTGAACGGATCTCAACTGCGGAACAGGACGCGGACTATCCGCAAGTAGCCCAAGCCTGCCGCCTCATCACGGCGGATACACACACGGTGCTCGTGAGCCAAGAATTGATCGCCCGCTTCCTCGCGTTTGATGACAAGCAGTTCCCCTTGCCTCGCGAGGTGATGCGCAACAGCGTGCAAGTTTGGTCGAACAGACTGGACAATTTGTCGGTCACCCGCCCGCTTGGCTCCGGCGACGAGTTGGTCGGCATTCAGCCGGACGCCTATGATGGCTTCCTCGGCTATATGAAAGGGTTGATTCCGTTGCTGGAAGGGCAGCGGAAGGGAGGATTTGTATTGTGATTCGGAACAGACCCCAGCCAATGCACCAAACCCTCCAGCGGCTGATCGACGCGGCGAGCGCGCGTGGGCTGGGCGTGTTTGAAAATAGACGTTCAAAATCGGTCCAATCGAAGAGAACGGAAGCCTCGATAAAGAATCCAAAGTCGTGGCCCCGATCCCTCTGAGCCTCCTGAACGATTTCCTTTACTGTCCCAGACGGGCGGGGGTGAAGGAGGTGGAGGGTGTGCGTAGCGCGAATGTGCATATATTGCAGGGGGATAGGGCAAACGGAATGGGTGTCGCTGAGGAGTCGGCTTCTGGACGAAATGAAAAAGGAAGAGGATTCCATCCAGTTTTATTTTTTGGTCGAGAAGGCGGTGAGGCGAATCGAACATCGAGGGATCGGCAAGCCAGTGGATTTGATTGAACCCCCTTATTTTGTGAACCAACGTCCGCGAACTCTATGCGGCGGCTTTTCATGCGGGGTTTCGCGGAAGAAGCAACCCTCTCATTCTGAGCGTATTGCGAATGTTCTTTGACATTTAAATCCTGAATCCGAAACGAAGAGTTGAGGGTTCGCGGAAAGGGTGCTATAAAGCATCGTGGTCACTGGCCAGCCAGGGATCGCAGTCGCCCGGCGAGCAATCGCCGGGCGCGGATTGAAACCTCGTTGAGCAGCCGGTGCCAGGTGCCGCGGGGGTCGCCCGGCGCGCAATCGTCGGGCGCGGATTGAAACAACGGTAAGCGCGCGCATCTCACGCTCAAGGATGTCGCCCGGCGAGCAATCGCCGGGCGCGGATTGAAACTCCAGCCGGAACTACCCGCCCCGTGCCATTTTGTCGCCCGGCGAGCAATCGCCGGGCAGGCGCTGCTGTTCCAAAGCAAATACGGGGAGAGATCGACACGGCCAAGCCGCTACCCACAGCTTCTATTGGCTCGCTTGACCGGCCTGTGCGGTTGCTGGCAGAGGGCTGCGGCGAATCGGAACTTTTCCTACAAAGGTCCGATTCAGAGCGGAGCCCGACGAAATCCGTCGGGGCCGCCAGGCGATGCGTCTGCGTATCTTTGCGTCAGATATGAAAGGCGCACGCCCCTTCGTCAGCGATTCCGAAATCCATGCATTTCTCTCCGCCATCACAGGCCGGTTTGCAATTCGCAACCGCGCCGTTGCAATTTTGGGCCTCAAATGCGGCAGCCGGATCACCGAGCTTCTCAGTCTTCGGGTGGCCGATGTGTATCGCGACGGCCGCTTCTTGGATCGGGTTTGCTTTCGCCGCCGCACCCGGAAGGGAAAGGTCGAAGGCCATTCGCTCCCGCTTCATCGCGCCGTTAGGATGCCGCTCGGACGCTGGCTGGTAACGATCCGCCGAGCAAATCACGGCTGCCTTGATCCGCACGCCCCGTTGTTCCCGAGTAGGAAAGGGGCGAAGGCGATCGGCCGCAAATCGTACTGGTCCATCATGACCAATGCCGCCCGCCGCGCTTGTATTCCCGCCGTCGCGACGCACAGCATGCGTAAGACAGTTGCCCGCCGCACCTACCAGTCGAGCGGGCATTGCCTGCTTGTGACCGGACGGGTGCTCGGACACCGATCGGTGGTCACCACCGCCGCCTACCTCGGCTACGGCTTGGATGAGGATGCCGACCGGGCCGTTCTTTCCCTGTAGTTTCGCTTCTCCCCGACGTGCCCGGTTGGAGGTCAGCTAACTAACTCCGACCCCACGGAGTCTTCCATTTTTGGTATCCCTAAATGGGGATCAAGCCATCAATTACCGCACAGCGAGTGCCATACTGCCAGCCTGGCGTCGCCACCGCCAGCCGCAGCCAAGCCGCAGCCACTCACCCGAGGCCGAAGTGCCTGCCTCGTATCTTGCGCCACCATGAAAAACGCAAGCAGGACCCAGTGGTTGATCGACAGCAAAGGCGCAGGTCGGAGGGAGGCAGTCGCCTCGACGTTGCGAAAACACGGAGCATTTCTTTTTTGGCATCCGAGAGACGTAGACCGCGCCCTGAATGCAGGCGAAGCCGATGCGACCATCAACGATTTGTGCGACTTGATTGCCGATGCGACTGACGGTTTCCCGTGCCCGTCGGCCGATGCGCTTAGCGCCGCGGTCCGCGGCGATCGCACGCTCATCGAATCGTTTCTGTTGTCCACGGTGCGGCGAAGGGTGGTCCGCTTTGCGCCGACCGGCGAGATCCCCTCTCCCTCCTGGTCGCTTGAAGCCGGTTGGGATTTTCTCGCCGATGCCGCCGCCAGTTACCGTCCGGTCGGGAGCGCCGATGCAAGCCAGTTTTTCTCGTGGGGCTGGAACGCCTACTTGTGCCGCCTTGCACCTGTGCTGGGACGCCGCTATCTCCTCCAGCACCGGGCCAGTAATGGGATCGAGACTCGCACGGATTCGGTCGCCCCAGAGCTTTGGTGGCACGACAAGAGCCCCCAGCAATTGGACCGCGTGCGAATTTTGGACGCTCTGCGGTCTGCGCTTTGCACCCCCGAACGGTACGAACTTTTCTATTCGGTCGCCTATGAAGGAGGAAGCGCGCGCCAGTTCGCCCGCAAAATCGGAAACAGCAAATCCGGGGTAAGCCGCAATATCTCCGCCCGAATCGTTTGCGAGATGAAGACGTTCCTCGCTGACCCAAGCAGCGCCGCAAAAAAGGCCGCCGCCGGAAATTTCGGCAATATAGCCCGCTCAACCGCAGCCCTCTTTTTCGCAGAGGAGTTTCGTCGGGCCGTGCCGCCGCCAATTGGTTCTTCGGGCTCCGCGCAAACGAAATGCATCGTTAACCCGACTCACTAATCCCCGTCTGCCGGCCCCTCATGCTATAAGTATCTTCGGAAAGAATGAATCCGATATTCACTCCGATTGCCAAATTCAGCCCGGAAGCCATTGCCGCAGCGTGCCAATTGCTGCCCGACGAACCGGCGCTCCATGGGATCCGAATCGCCGGGCTGGCGGCTATGGAAAGCCAAAAACGACTCTGGCGTCCGGTGTTTTACAAGGAACAAAGAAGCACAGCCCAGAACCTGTACGCATCGCTGACTCTTCTCGCCCGCGACACCCATAACCTTGAGCACGCACGCATCAGCAACCGGCACGCATCCCGATGCGCGGTGCTTCTGGATTTGATCCGACAATTGCACCGCACGCAGTCCGATACGACCCGCGCTGAAATCGCCGCGGTCGTCTACTATCAATCGCAGCGTATCGCGGAGAATGCCCCTGAACCGATCGAAATGGACACCCCGGAAAAAATTGTCGCGTTTTCGAGATTCCAAGACGGCGCACACGATTTCTTTGATTGCCATCGGACTCTCGCCCTCTCGCTTTTAGGTTACGTGCCATCCGAATTCTTCACTGCGCTGACCGCTTCCGGCTTCGGAGACCATCTCACCATCGGCTCTTTCACCCAATCCCACTACTCGAACCACTGGCTATTGCACGATCCGCAGCAGACGAGGAACAACTCCGATTCGACGTCCGGCAAACAAGCGGTGCTTATTATTGAGTCGCGACCGGATCAGATCGATTCTATTCTTTCGATAGGCTCCGAATCGTTCACCCAATGCAGGTTGGATCGATTGTCCTCGGGGCTCGCAGCTTTTGCTCTGGGGGAAACGGAGTCATCGACCCAATGGACAAACCTGGACGGGCCGTAAGGACGGCCAGCAAGGATTGAAGCGAAAACCAAACGATCCGAGGCATTTCCTAACCACAGCACTAATCGAAGCAAGAGCATGCCATTGTGGTTCAACAGTTGGGGGGAGCTTCGCCACAAAGCGCTTCACCGACTGGTAAGAGCCGGTAAAGGCGCTCTCCTCCAACAGATCCTGATATATGCGCTTGGCGGTCAGACCCGCCTTGATTTTCGACCGAATCGCCTCGCTCAGAGAATCGCACAGACTCTTGCGGCCAGCCTCTTTTTCGGCGCTTGTGGCGCTCAGGAGAGTCGGTGCGCCAGCCTGCTCAGCCCCTTGCGAGCCAGAGGTCGCAATGGTGGTACATTTTGAACCCGGCTCCCCATCGGAGCCGGGGGTCGAAATAGCGGTACACTTTGGCGGACTCGCCTCCAAACCTCCAAATACCGCCCGACGGTGCGCCGATGCAGCCCCAACTCGCGCGCAATGCGCCGCTGGAACCACCCTTTTTCGTGTAAACTGCGGATCGTTTCTTGTGAAGCCACTTTCAGGACGTTGGACATGCCGCATTCCAACCGCCCTCAAGCGTAAGCGTCAAGCCGAGCGCATCTATCCAGAATCCTGCCAGCATTCACAGGATCCGGATAGATGCGCTCGGCTTGACGCCTACGCCCAAGAAAGCAGTTTTCCGTTTCAAAAAGTGGCTGGTTTTGAAGCCCTTAATTTCGACCATCACTGGCTGGTTTTGAGCGACCGCCGACATCGAGAACTGCCGCCGCCACGGGATAGATTCCTACGCCTACCTTCGGGACGTTCTTACGACGCTGCCGAAGTCAACCAACTGAAAAATCGCCGACCTTACTCCGACCGCATACGCCCGAGCGCTTTCGAAGCCGACTATGCGCCGCGCATTATAAACGTCATAGCCCCCCAGCTATGACGTTTATGTCACTTATGTCGAATTTCCGCCCCACCACGTTATAGGTGCTCCAGTTGACGCTTACCCTCAAGCGGTCAGAAAAAGCTATTTTTCCCTCCGAAAACGGTAGCTTTTGAAGCCCTCTATTTCGACCTTTGCTGGTACACTTTGACCCACAGGCGACAAAGAACTCTGGGATCTCTCCAAGCACGTGCGCGATGCGCTCTTCAAAAAGCGGAGAAGACCAAATCTAATCCGAGCGTTTTGGAGCCAAACACACCTCAATTTCCCGGCAGTTTCCTGATGTGTATCTAGTTTGGAAAAGTCAGTAAGGCAGCACAGTCTCAAGAAATGTAGATTTTCCACCTTCAACCGCTTGAATCACCGCGGGCTTTCTGGCGTTTCGCCGGTTGTCGATGGTGATGCTGCCTGTGATCCCCGGAAAATTCTTCGTCGACGCAATAGCGTCCCGTAGGGCGGCACCCGCGGTGGCGCCGGCGCGTTTGATTGCGTCAGCTAGGAGCACCGCGCTGTCGTATCCCAGAGCGGCCATGTCGTCCGGCTTTGAACCAAACTTCGCCCGGTACGCAGCCAGAAATGCCACGATACTCGGCTCCGGGCTTTTCTCCGAGAAGTGGCTGGAGTAGAAACAACCGTCCAATGCGTTGCCTGCCACCTTCAGCAACGGCTCGCCCACCCACCCATCGCCGCCAAGAAACGGCGTCTTAATCCCCAATTGACGTCCCTGCCGGGCGATTAACGCGACCTCCGTGTAATAACCAGGTAGGAAAACCGCATCGGGTTTCGCAGACTTGATAGAAGTAAGCTGCGCCCGAAAATCCTTGTCGCCCGTGCAATAGCTCTGTGCTTTAACAACCTCGCCTCCGTGTTTGGAAAGATAGGCGACAAACGCCGCTGCCAATCCTTTGCTGTAATCCTGCCGTTCGTCGGTCAGGACGGCGATTCGCTTGAACTGGCGCGACAGCGCGAACCGGCCCATTACCTCTCCCTGAAACGCATCGATGAAGCAAACGCGAAAGATGTAGTCTCCTGTCTCCGTAACCTTGGGGTTGGTCGCCGCCGGCGAAATCATCGGCGTCTTTGCCTCCTGACAGATGGGGGCAGCCTCCAGCGATTTCGAGGAAGATACCTCGCCAAGAATCGCCACAACTTTGTCGCTATACAAAAGCTTGCGGGCAACGGTCGCCGCCTCGCCGGCCACCGAGCGGTCGTCTTGAACAATCAACTTAAGCCGCTTCCCAAGCACTCCGCCCTTGGCATTGATCTGCTCAATCGCCAACGCCGTGCCGTTGCGTGCACAGACTCCAAAGCTTGCGCTGGGACCGGTAATCGATGTCAACTCGCCGATCCTAATTTCATCCCCGCCATACAAAGCCGTGTTTGACGCCAAGACGCCAGCCAATAGGATTCCATAAAAACTATTCATCACAAGCCCCATAAAGCGCATCAGCGCCACTCAAGCTTTTCGATTCTCACATCAAAACCTTCAAGTCGAGCGTATGTTCTCCGCAGAGCCTCAATGACGGCGGTCTCAGTCTTTTCAATCACCGTGACCACTCCCATGGCAAAGCCGTGGCGTTCCTTCTCTTCCGGTCTTTTCCAATAATAGAAAACGCGCGCACGAATTTGAGGCGCAGAATTTTGAGAAATGGGCGATTCAGACATATCTAACGGAGCGGAGTGTTGTTTTCGTAAGGATTCAGCGGTCCCACCGCGTATTGGTCCCGAGGGTAAGGAATGAAATCCGGATGATGAAATTGCTGGGCTACTTCGTCGGCGAAAAACGCTCCGAGAGGCGTAACTTCAATCGACTGCACGCTTTTCCTAAGCAGCCCGTGCTTCTCAAGTGCGGCGATCTTGGCTTTGAACACATAGTTGAGATCCATGCCGGTAAGCCGGCCATAGTTCCCGCGCCGCACGCTTCGGTTCTTGATCGGAAGGATAATCCCCCAACGAAGCTGGTCCTCCGCACTACGGCGGTAACCGCGGTTGATTGGCAGGCGTCCGCTTTCGATCAGAGAATAGTACTCATCGAAGTTCTGAGTGGCCAATCCGAACCGGTCGCGCAAGCTGCTGAAAGCAGTGAGGCCGATGCCAAGCTGATCAAACTGAACACAGCACTGGTTGTGCGCATAGACGGAATAGTCGCCCGCATGCCGCGAAAACACGCGCCGAAGGTGCTCCGTGTAACCGTAGTGTTTCAGCATCAATATCGCCGACTGCTTCATGACGAACTGATCTTCGTTGCATGGATATTCCTCCGGTCTATGCTCGACGTAGTTCTTTACCGCACCCTGGTGGTCTCCGTAAGCTTCAATCTTCAGGCGATAAAGCTGAATTTCGTGAACGCCCAGACTGCAGGCTTCCTCGACGCAGTCCAACCAGTTCTCCACGGTTTGCCCGAGGTACCCGAAGATAAACTCGATATTGACTTGAAATCCGGCGGCGAGGGAGTCCTTGATGGCCTGGAACGACTCCTCCCGTCCATGATGCCTGCCCATCTTCTTGAGCACTGCCGGATTCAGCGACTGAACACCAATCGTTAGGCGATCGACGCCGTGTTTCCTAAGCAACGCCAACCGTCTTTCACCATCGGGGCCGATCAGCGTGTTGGGATCCACGTCATAGTTGAACTGCCGGCAGATGGACAGGTCGACGCGCTCGGCAAAGCCGTCGAGAAAACGATTTAGTAGATCCAGTGTCAGGTAGGTTGGCGTTCCACCTCCAACAAGAATGGAACGCGCCTTGATCTTTTCAACGCCTAGGCGATCGCGCCAAATATCAGTCTCCTTAAGGAATGCTTCGATGTAACGCTTTTTCTCCTCAATTCGCGGCCCGAGCAGCAGCGGGTAATGGCAAAACACACAATGCGAGTTGCAGAACGGAACATGCGCGTAAATATCCATAACTCCATCCTTGGGCGGCGTATAGTCTTCCAAGAGTTCAGCCTCGCCCATGGGCGGATACATTGTGATCGGCGGGTAGTGGACCGACGGGTAGAAGTCTCCGTCTTTTTGAATTAGACCCAAGTCCCGGACGCGATGAAAGTCTTGGACTCGTTCGCGTGCGGCTTCAATCAGCGTAGCGCGATTCGGCGATGGCGCGATAACGGGAGAAGGCGCCGGGTGTGAACGCAAGAGTCTGGGATTAATTGCCGGACGCGTAACCGGCTCCAACCGGGCCCAACCGGATTGACGATCGAGGTATGTGGTCATATTCATAAAAAGTGCCCTGCTGCTATTGAAAGTTGCACAATACGGCGACGCGCTCAAAGCTGTTAACGAAGGCTGTCCCTACACTACGCTTCTCTCTATAGTTATGTTTACTCATAACGCAATGCATCGATTGGATTCAGCGAGGCGGCCTTGCGCGCCGGATATAATCCAAAGAAAGTGCCTACGGCCGCCGAAAAGGAGACCGCGATAAAAATAATCGTCGGCTGGATAACCGCATTGTAAGTAGTGAAATTGTTTACAGTTTCAACAAAGAGCATGGCGAAGGCAATTCCTATGACGCCGCCAATCACACTAATGGCAACCGCCTCGGCCAGAAACTGAATCAGAATGTCCGAATCGCGCGCTCCCACCGACATCCGAATGCCGATCTCCCGCGTGCGCTCGGTCACCGACACCAGCATAATATTCATAATGCCAATGCCGCCAACGACAAGCGAAATACTGGCGATAGCGGCCAAGAACACAGTCATTAGTGAAGTAGTCTTGGTAACGGTGCGGATGATTTCCACTTGGTTTTGGACCGTGAAATCGTCGCTGGCGGCTTTGGCGAGGCGGTGCGACTCCCGGAGAATGACCTTGATCTCGTCCTGCGCATCGTCGATCTCCTTGGCGCTTGTCGCTGAGGCGGTGACGATGTCGATGAATCGTCCGCCCTTAAGCCGGTAGAGCACCGTTGTAACGGGTGCGATGATGATGTCGTCCTGGTCCTGGCCCATCCCGCTCTGTCCCTTGGCCTTGAGCACTCCTTGCACGATGAACGGGATGTTGCGGACTAGAATTTTCTTCCCCACAGGATCCTGACTTGGAAACAATTCATCCGCAACGGTTTTTCCAAGCAGCGCCACCTTGCGATTTCCGTCGACATCGTTCTTGTTGAACAACGAACCTTTCTCGGTGACCCAGTTCTTCATCTTGAAGAAATCGGGGTAAACGCCACAGCATTCGGTGGCCCAGTTCTTGCCGCCGCCAATGATTTGGCCGCCAGTACGCACGATAGCCGAGACGGCGCTCAGTTTTCGAGCGTTTCGCCGGATCTGGTCCACGTCGTGGACAGTCAGCCGGTTGTAGCTGCCGGCGCCCTGATTCATTCCGCCGGTGCGGCTCGACCCGGGAAAAACGATAATAACGTTGTTCCCGAGAGAGGCGATCTCTTTCATGATCTGCGCCTGGGTCCCCTCGCCGATCGCCGAGAGAATAACCACGCCACTTACCCCAATGATAATGCCAAGGGATGTCAGCAAGCTGCGAAGCTTGTTTTTTAGGATTGCGCGGAATGCCGCCTTAAGGAGGTTGTCGAAGAACATAATGTACAATAATTAGCCGCCGGCGGGTTTGGGAGACGGCGCATGTTTTGGCGCTTCCATCGCTGCCCGGCCTGCGTCCGCCCGATTTTCCACGGGGACGTCGTAAAACAGCTCGCCATCGCGCAAACACACAATGCGCTTTGCATATTGCGCAATGTCCGGCTCGTGCGTTACAAGAATAATAGTGATTCCCTCGCAGTTAAGCTCTTGAAAAAGCGCCATAATCTGGTTCGATGTATGTGTATCCAGGTTGCCTGTGGGTTCGTCAGCGAGAATGATCGCGGGATGGTTCACCAGCGCTCGCGCGATCGCGACACGCTGCTGCTGGCCGCCGGAAAGCTGATTCGGCTCATGATCTATACGGTCCGCAAGCCGAACACGCGCCAAGGCATCCACCGCCATTTTGCGCGAGTCTCTGTCCCTAGTCCGGTCATAAACCATGGGCAGCATGACATTCTCCATCGCCGTGGTGCGCGGCAGCAGATTGAACCCCTGAAAAACGAAGCCGATCTTCTTGTTTCGAACCGCCGCCCGCTCGTGCTTGCTGAGGCTGCTGACAAGGCGCCCGTCAAGGTAGTAATCCCCGGACGTCGAAATATCAAGGCAACCCAGCAGGTTCATTAATGTCGATTTCCCAGAACCCGACTGCCCCATGATCGCAACAAACTCTCCGCGTTCAATCGTCAGATCCAGACCACGCAAGGCGTAGACCTCCGTCTCGCCCATCACGTATGTCTTCGTTAGCCCTATAACTTCAATAACTGAACTCATACATTCAGCATGCCACACTCATCCAAAACTACGGACCTCCCGGACCGGGTCCGCCGGGCCCTCCCGGCGGGGGGCCGACAAGTTTTCGATTGCCGCTCTTGTCAACCTTCGCTACGTCGTCGTTTGTAACCACAGCCGCAACTACTTGCATGCTTTCATGGAGAGGACCTGACGACAACACCTCCGTGTTAGACCCGTCGCTGATTCCCAGCTTTACCTCGGCAACGCTCAACCGTCCCTTTTCATCCATATACCAAATCTGCCCAGTGTTGTCGTCCAGATCCGCGGCCCTGTCGACCGCTGCCTTGATTTGAGCGATTTTCTGGTCGGGCATGTGTTCGAGCCGTGCGATCAGCACTTTGTCAGGCACAAAGCTGAGCGCAGTCTTTGGGACACTCAGGACATGATTCCTCTGCCCAATCACAAAATCTACTTCGGCAGTCATCCCTGGCAACAGAAGGTTGTTTGTGTTGTTCACGGAAACCACGACTGGAAAGTTGACCACGTTGGCCAGCTTCTCAGCGGCGAGCCGAATCTTTTTTACGTTGCCGTAAAATGTCTTTCCTGGGTAGGCTTGGACAGTAAACTGAACCTTTTGACCGTTCTGAATCTGCCCGATGTCGCATTCGTCGACAGCGACAAGAATTTCCAAGTGCGATATTTCTTCGGCGATCTCAAAGAGCCGCGGCGTCATGAAGTTGGCGGCCAAAGTCTGCCCTTCTTCAACATTTTTTACCAAAACCGTCCCGGCTATCGGCGATCGGATGGTGCCATAGGCCAAATTCAGCTTTGCGCGCTCAAGGTTGGCTTCGTCCACTTTCACTTGTCCCTCCATAGCACATACCCGCGCTTGTGCCACCAGAAAATCAGATTCTGCGATCGTCTTCTTCTCAAACAGCTTGCTGTCCTTAGATAGATTGATCTGCGCTTCCTTCAGTTCGGAACTCGATCGCGTGAGCTGCCCCTCACTCCGCACCACGTCGGTCTTCAGCGGATCCAAATCCACAATCGCAAGAACTTGTTCCTTCTCGACATGGTCATTGTAATCGACATAAACTTTCTTGACCGACCCCGAAATTTGGCTGCCCACCTCGACCTTTGTTATCGGGCTCAGCGGTCCGCTGCTCGAGATCGTCTTTTTGATGTTGTTATAGGTCACACTGACAAAGCGGTAATCCGGCTTTCCAAAAGTTCCGCTTGCAATCGGAGCCAGGAGAACAGCCAGCGCCGCGACGATACTGGCGCCGACAAATACGGGTAGTGCAATATGTTTGCGCATTAGGAAGAAAGTGACCTGCTTACACCAGCGGCCCCGTGCTTATCGTAAGATTGGTCTTGGTTAAAAGTTCCTCGATAAATTTAGCATTGGGAGTGATGCGCTTCTTGGTATAAATGGGAAAAAGATCTGCCAGTTCGGGCGGAGTTCCGTCGTGAATGGTGATCGTATTTGCGCCCGCCTCCAGCCCCGCCAGCAACCCGCCATGTTTGGCCGTTTCCAGCGCGCTGGTCGTGGGCATGAGCCGTTTCGGATACAGAATTCTCATCAATGCCATAAAATTAAGCGCCATTTCCACGTCTCCCTTCGGCTCTTTGTGGAAATCACAGGCTTCTCCTGGAATAAACACCGTGCAACTCATCATGGACAGGTCGTCGCTTCCAACCAGATACAGGTCGTCGACGATGTCGTCGATCGTCTGGCCGGGCAGGCCCACCATGTTGCCGCTCCCCACCTTGAATCCAACTTCTTGCAAAAGGTGCAGGCACTCCATCCGTCTCTTGAGAGTGTCGCTTGGCTTTAGTGCCCGGTAAAGCTCTGGGTTTGAGGTTTCAAACTTCAGGACGTAGCGTTCCGCCCCTGCGTCCTTTAGCCGCTGGTACTGAGCCATTGTCAAGTTGCCCAGACAGAGAATGATCACAAACTTGGGGTGGCACGCCTTGATCTTTCTCACGCATTCCTCGACAAATGTCACAAAGTTTGGAGACGGGTTCTCGCCCGACTGCAACAGCAAAACCCGCCGCCCGCAGCCATAAAGAAAATCGGCCATTTCAAGAACGTGGCACTCGTCCATCGTGTAACGCTCGATATTCGAACCACGCGACATGCTGCAGTACCTGCACATCTGCCGGCAGATGTTTGAAAGCTCGATAACGCTGCGAATTTCCACCTGTCGCATCGAAAAGGCATCGTCCCGCCGCTCACGGGCCAAAGCGAACAGGTTTTTCTGGTCGTCGTTGCGAAGAAACATCGTGGACCGAAGCAACGCACGATCAGTATCGCCGCATCTCAACCTTGCGATAAGAGCATCGGCGTCTTGTTTCATTGGTTGGCAGTTATTCTCCATATGCATAGGTTCGATAGCTCTCTCCGCGTCTACGTTGCGCATAACAGTCCCACCCCCACCATTGCGATGGCCGCCCCGAAAACCGCCGGAACAGCGATTTTTTCCCCGAGAAAGATTGCCGAGAGAGGAAGCACGAAAACGGGCTCCGTGGAGATTAACGTATTGCCTACGAGCACTCCAGCGTACTTGATGGCGACCAGCGAAAGCCAGAAACCGCCGAAGGTTACGATCACGACCACGAGCGAAAAGAGGCCGGCGATTCTAAGGTTGCGAAAAGCCCTCGCCCATTCGCGGAGCTGCCCGCCCAGCAATCCGACAAATGCAACACCGGCGGTGGCCGCCATCATGCGAATCAAGGTCGCCTGAATTCCCCAGGCATCGGTTCCGAGGCCTTTCTTGGCCACCACCGTCGATATCGACATGCACAGGACCGAAAGAATTCCAAGAACGATGCCCTTCATGCGGGTGGCGGGCCCTGGTTCTGCAAGGTTGCTCCAAAGGATAAAGCCAACCCCGCCGATTACCAACGCGGCGCCGATCCAACCTGTTGCGGTAAGACGCTCGCCGAGAATAGCCACTGCCAACAGCGCCGTCAGCCCCTGGCCTGCCATAAACAGAAGCACGAGCAACTGCGCACCGATCTCTCGCAACGCCATAAAAAACAGCGTATCTCCGACCGCGATTCCGACCACTCCGCTGGCTGCCAGCCAGCCCCAATCACGGGCTGGAATTGCGTCGCTCCCAATCAGAAGCAGTATCAGCCCAAGAAAGACAATGCTCAAAAGCCCTTTGGCCAGGGTCATCGCCATTGGATGCAAGCTGTCTCCCAGCTTCTTAAGCAGAATTGCGGCCACGGCCCAGGAGCAGGCACAGCAGAGAGCTGCCAGCACGCCAAGGATCGTGGCACTAATTCCTGGGACCCCAATCATCGGTGCGAAAGTAAATTTCATTGGGGGGGCTATTACTCCCGCTCAAACACCAACATGTAGCGTTGGGGGATAAACTGAGCGCGGTCCACCAGGCGGAAGCCGTAGTGTTTCAATTGCGCAATTATTAATTCAGGAGCAATTCCGGGGCCGTAGTAGCGGTTTTGATTGTCACTCAGAATGGCGTTGTCCGCGATCACCAGGCGTCCGTTCTTGCAGAGAGCCTTCTTGATTCCATCAACAAACCCGTCCCGCACATATTCCATCGAGATAAAGTAAGCCGCATGATACATCGAACAAATGTAGACGAGATCCACGCTGTCGGGCGGCAGTTTCGGATCGTTATCCCGCGCGAGGATCGGACAAACATTTTGTTGAGCATGCTCCTTCGCCTCAGCAACAACACTGTCGAGTTGAGCCTTTTCCGTGTCGACGGCGAATACCGATCCGGTCGATCCGACCGCGTCGGAGAATCGGAACGTGAAGTAGCCAGCGCCGGAGCCAAGGTCAGCAATGCGCTCCCCTTTCCTAATTTTAAGAAAATCCAACATCGACTGGGTCTTCTCCCATTGGCTGCGAGCCGGACTGCTAAAACCAAGATACTCTCCGAATGCAATCACTTCACTTTTGGCCATTGGTGAGTTGTCGGTAATCGACAAATCGTTTTGTTCCACGCCCTCTTTTGGCTTACCGCTGCGTGCAGCGTCTTCGTCGTCAAGCACTCTGTCAAGGAAATACTTTGTTTTCAGGTAAAGCTTCAACTTCTTGAAATTGTCAGCCGAAACAACTTTACAATACTCCTTGTCCGGCCACCACGCCGACATCGCCCTCTTCTGCTTTCCGGTTGCGACGGCATAACTGCACAACCACTGGAAAGCGCTGTATTCATCTCCAAAGCGCTCTTTCGGAACAATCGAACCAAAGGCATCGGATGCAGCGCGATAATCCTGCTGCTCCCCGCTCTCCAGCGCTTTCAAAAACAGCCGGGCGGCCTTGCGCCCAGGAAGGGTGAAGCCCGGATCGAAGACGCAATGCACCAGCGCCCTTCCTGAGGTCACGGGCACCTCCAGCGGATTTGATGACGACGACACCGGCGCACCGCCCTGCGGGATCGGCATCTGCTTGAAAACCAAGACATACCGCTGCGGGATGAATTGATAGGACTTTACCAATCGGAACCCATGGTACCAAAGCTGTTCGACGATAAGGTCTTTCGAGATGTACGGCCCGTGATAGGGAAGATTTGAGTCTTCAATAAGCGCATTGTCGACCACGACCAGCGAACCGTCCGATTTCATATTCTTCCGAATGGCCCCTAAAAACGATGCAAGTTCGGTGTCGGTCGAAAGGGCGTAAACGTTGTGATACATCGAACAGAGGTATGTCAGGTCCGCCTTTCGGTCGATCTGATAGCCTGCTTCGGTGCCTCTGACGCACTGAATGTTTTTTACTTTAAACTTCTGAATCAGACCTGTGACGTAATTGATGTGGCTCGGATTCGTCTCGATCGCATATACCGCCCCGCCATCACCGACTGCTTCCGAGAATTTAAACGTAAAATAACCGGGACCGCAGCCTACGTCCGCCACGACATTACCTGGCTTGAGATCGAGGACATCCATAATCTTGCCTGTCCTCTCCCAGTGCTCTCGCCACGGATTATTGAACAAGATAAAGTCCTCAAGAAAACGAAAGTATGGCTCTTTCTTTGGCGTCTTTTTGTGCGCCCATTCTTCAAAATGATACTTCATTTTAAGGTAGTCTTTGAGTGTCTTGAAATCGTTGGCGGCAAAATACTTGTAAAACTCCGCCGAGACGCGGTCGGCGGTCATCTTCTGCCGTTCTGCTTCGCCCGCTAGCTGGTAATGGCAGATCCAGTCAAGAGCAGTGTACTCACCACCGAAGTTTTCAACTGGAGTAATCCTATCGTAAATGTAAATCGCCTTTTGAACCGGCTCGGTCTTGCCTGTGGAGAGCGACTCGTAGAGCAACTTGGCAGCGCTAACTCCACCGGTGGTGATATCGAAGGAATCGAGGCTCCCCAAATGAATCAAGGAGCACTTGGATTTGATAGCAAGGACATGGGTGGGCTCCGGCATGATTTGTTGCGCGCAAAGCAAAGTCTGCGACGCAACTAAGGCGATCACGCCGCGTGCAACCCAGGCAAGAGTCGATAAATCGAGCAAGGATTGTTCATTCATTGGATCTTCATGTAGTTATGGGAGATGCGGTGCTTTGAAGATATGACGATCTGCATACTGAGTTTTGCAACGAATCTTTTGAGGCTTTCGCGGGTTTACGGCTTTCCAACGAAATTCGCAACGAGCACACGAGGCTTGCTGGCGATAAACGTGTAGCGCGCAGACGTGCCTACCACCTTTCCGTGTTCGCTCCAATTTACAAAGCGGTAGTGCGGGTAGGCAGATGCGGTTAGCGTTGCCGCCTTTCCTCGGGCATGCAGGCCCGCGCCGCTCACCTTTCCTCCGTTTGTCGGAGAGATCATCGTTACGATCACGGGCGTGGTTGAAGCGACTCTGACGAGAATCGGTTTGTTTACTCGCAACGCCGATCCCAAATCCAAGATGTGCGACCCGATCAGATCGTGGACCACAAAGCCGCCAGGAACGGCTCCGTCGTCTCGTTCGATAAAGTAGTGTCGAATCCCTCCGTTCATTCCCTGGCCATTGTGCGTCACCCACGCGGATTTCCTACTGCTTGCAAGACCCGCAATTGTGCAGAATGTCTCGACATAACTGTCGGGGTTTCCCTGCAGGAGCGCCTTGATGGCTTTCCAGTCGGCTATGGTCGCTCCAGGGCCGAATTCGGCCAGGGCAGCAGCCCGCATGTTGGCCGAAGAACTATACGTTTTCCTTGTTAGGAAATAGGCGGGCGCCGGCGATTGCTGCGAAATGTAGGTCTCCGAAACAGGCGTTGTCGAGTTCGCAACCACGTCCACCCAGCGGGTGTCCGGCGCAGTCCATCCAGGTACGCAGCTAAAGCTCACCGCGCAAAGTCCCGGGGCAAGTCCAGAGACGGTAGCCCCGCTGTTTTGCCACACTCCGTTTCCATTCACCTGCCACTTGGCCCCTGCGCTCACGACGGACGAAGGCGATAATGTTACTTGCAAGGAGTTTTCCGAGCCATTCGTGCCGCTTTCCACAGTAATCGTCATCGAATACTCATTGTCGCTTTCGTCGCTCTCGGCCACTTGGTTCTGGGAATCGACCACCATTCGGAACGTGTGGGTTCCAGCTGCAAGCGTGCCGATCGACAGCGGCGTCCAGGTGACGTAGCCGCTGCCGAACGGGCTGGCTGTCGAGGAGTTAAAGAGAAAGTCGTCCTTTTGAACTCCGTCAACATCGGTGACGATATGGAACGGAGTTGTGACGCTGCTGGGGCCGTCGTTTGCAAATGAACGGTTGCAATAGAGCGTGTCCGTTGTGCTGAAAACAGGACTGTGCGGGGTCACGCCGCCTGGATCTGTCGTCACAATCACCGGCCCCGCCCAGCCGGACGGCGTATACGGGTGCAGGTTTGGCAGCGTCGTCAGCTGGTAGGTTCCGGTCGCGGTAGCAGTCTGGTTTGTGTTTACCGTCAGGATTTGCGAACCGGGCGTAATGTACCCGCTGACTGTGTTGAAGCTAACCGTGTGGCTGCCAACGGAAAGTCCAGTAACCGTAGCTCCGCTGCTTTGCCAGCTCCCACTGTCTGCCTTCCACTGCGCCCCCGCGCTGACAGCTGCCGCGGGCGAAAGGGTGACTTGCAGATTGCCCGTGGTTGCCACAGCTTGATAGGTTCCCGTGAAGGAGGTGGTTTGGCCTGCAACCACCGCTAGACTTTGTGATAAAGGTGGCGTGTAACCGCTGATCGAGGAGAAGGCAACCGTATGATTACCGTTCGATAATCCATTCACCATAGCGCCGCTGCTCTGCCAACTCCCACTGTCCACCTGCCACATCGCCCCCGCGCTCACGGCAGCCGCAGGGTTGATCGTAACCTGAATCGAACCAGTCGAGGTTATCGCAACATAAGTTCCTGTCACGCTCACCGGCGTCGGCTGATTACCCGGAGTGCCGTCGGTTACGGTGACCGTCTTACTAGCTGGCGTCGTCCAGCCCGTGATGGGCTTGAACGAAACAGTGTGTGAGGCCGCCGTCGTTTGGATCGGAGACGTTCCGGTGGACCATGTGCCGCCGTCGATGCAATATTCCGCCCCAGCGGAAACCGCAGCCGCCGGGAGCATTTGGACAGCAATGGCTCCTCCCTGAGCGTACACGGATCGACAACAAACCCCTAGAAAGAGCATCGAGACCAAGATTAGGATGATTTTCTGGGCAACTAATCCCCTGTATGTCGCGTTGTGCATTGATTTTCTCATAGGATCACATTTAAAGCGGTCGCAACTAAAGCACAGTCCACGATCTCTGTCTTCTTGACTACGGAATAACTTTGTTCATTACGGCAGGATAATTCAAGAATTGGATACTTTTTGTAGACTCAGGCTACTCTCCTCACTTGGGCAGCGGGCATGCGTTCGATGGCGGACTCGATTTCAGCGATTGCGGTCATTCCTTGCCTCATCGCTTTCTTGGTTTTTTAGGCAAGTCCCCGCGTAACAACTCGTCAGATGCGATCTCAAGGACCTCCTCGGGCATGAAAGGCGATGGTGAACCCGTGCCAGCCCGCCATTGACTGGGCGTCACCTTCGCGTGTTTGCGGAACGCGACATAAAACGGCGAAAGCGAGGCAAACCCACAGTCCCAAGCGATAGTGGCAATTGATTTCCTGCTGCTACGGAGCTTTTCCATAGCTATCGATACCCGCAAGCGCGCCAGCCAGTCGGTCAGGCTGATCCCAAGATATTCCCGAAACAGCGCCCGCAGCCAGCGTGGGGAGATGCCGAGTTCCGTCGCGATGTTTTCCGGAGCGGTGCGGTCGGAATCGGCGAAGTTTTTTTTCAAGAAGTCAACGGCGCGGACGAGCGTCGCCGGCAGGGCGCACGAGTCCGGTGTTGCATTGAGACAGAGAATCCGGCTCTCCAGCGAAAACGCGAGAGCAATGGCCGTTTGGAAAAGTCCGTCGATCTGCCGACTTGACCGACACTCAGTGTCTTCCAGCGCTCCGGCGACCTGCGCGGGCAGGACCGTCCGGTACCCGCCGTCCTCGAGGATCCGTTCTAGGTTCGAAATGGCTTCAGCCCGGCTAAAGGAGGGACCGACAATGCCACTCATCAGGAGCAGCGCGACCGGCCTTTTGGCCACTAAAAGCGGCAGCGCCGCATGCAGAATCCCTGCCGCACAGGTGTGCCGAACGATCCTGCCGGGTTTCAACGGCTGTGCACGCAATGAAGAATGGATGCTCAGGCAGTGGGCGGTGGCTTGGTCGGAAACAGCGACAAACGCTCGGCAGAAGGGATGACCACTGGCGTGCTTCAGAATGACTTCCGATGACGGCGGCGAGAGCGGGGCGAGCCAGATTCGAACTCCGGTGGCGTCCTGAAAGCCACCAAGAAGGTCTTTTACAATGCGATCGCCGTGGAGTCGATCAAACAGCGCCGAAGCATGAGCGTCCAAGTGCCAATGTGCCATATATTACGTTGTATTTTGGCCGATCATCACGAAAAAACTGGTTTCATTGTTTTTCTCCTTTCCCGAGCTTCGCCTGAGCGGGGAATCACGTCTCGGGCACCCTCTCTGTTGCATAGCAGGGGCGCGACCCAACGTGGTCTCGCCAGAGGCACCGCCGAGTGCCCATGCAAAAAGGCGACATCGAACCCCGCCCGAATGGGCGCCTATTCGAAGTGGCCTCTTCCAATCGAAATTTAACCATTTTCTGGCAAGACCCACAGGAACCCACGCTGAATTATGTTTGGTTTGCTTTGTAGTCAGATTCTGCATTTTTGACTCTGATGAACAAGAAGAAAAACTGGCCTGTCTAAAAAAAGAGTGCAGGACAGAATTCTTCCGTCAGGCAGCAAGAGGCAGCGAGTCGTTTCGAGCGGCGACGTTGTTGGCGCGATCTTTCCAGAAGGCGGCGATGCGCTGGCTTTGATGGATACAGCGGAAGGCCACGATTTTTTCGGCACCTGGGGTTGACCAAAACATCTCCGATTGTTTACACCGGGAGCCAACCACCGTCTTGCATCCGGCTTCGATGACGCCCGAGCCGATTAAATAATCCTAACGCGCCCGCGAGTGTAAACTGCGGTTTTGAAGGCTCAGGATTACGGCGAAGCAGCAGGTCTGCCTCGGGTGGGAGTTCTCCGAGCCATTTTCCACCCAACCCAGTGGCGGAAGATATAGGTAAGCAGCAGTGTCCAGCGCTGCAATGGGTTCCATCGCTCCGCGATGAGGTGAAAACGACGTAAGGTGTTGCTTACAAGGGCGATAGATTGCGTGATCACGGCGCTATCCTCGTGCTGGAGGCTCACTTTTACGGTCCGCTGGCCGCCATGGCGCATCAGCCGAGCCACTCCGCCCAACAGGGCTGGGCGGCTGGTGATCGCTTCCCGGTGATGCGCTCCATCGTGGAGGCGCGCATAGAGGTGCCACCATTTATAGACTAGAGCCTGTCCGAGGAGAAGTTTTTTTGAAAAGGGGCGAAAAGTCGTGGCGTTTGTAGTCCAAAAAGACCACAACATATTGTGGTCGGTTCGACCTGTTTTTCTGATTGGGATGGCAGGATGCTGATATTCAGACACTTTTGAGGCGATAACACTATTTTCAGGCACGCTTCTCTTGTGGTGTCCCCGGCAAGCGGGGGGGCGCGGGTCAGGCGGCGGCCCGCCGCTCACTCCTCCAGGGTAATCGGGCAAGCACCCAGAGGTTGGTGGGAAAGGACCGCCCAAGCTACTTGTAGTTGTCGGTTTTCAAATCCTTTGGCCAGCGGAGTGCCACCCAGGAAGCCGTTTTTAAGAATGCTCACACGCGCTTCGGTTTGTGCTCGCCGGCTCAGCGAACTGCAAAAGCGGGCATCCTTCTCCATGCGCTCAGCCAGTTCATTGGGATCTCTTGGACAGATCCCGTTGAAGGCTTTCTCTTCTTGAAGCATGCGGCGGGTGGCCTGGCTTTCAAATCCCCGGTCGGCCACGACCCCGCGCAGCCGTTCCCCGCTTCTTTGTTTGATTACCGCGTAGCGGCTCTGGAGCCATTTTGCATCCCCAGCGCTTCTTTCACATTTCAACTTATGGTCGAGAATAAACCCGTCGCGCGTTTCGGCCAGAAAAAGGCTGTTGCCGAACTCCACCTCCGCCCCGGCTTTGCCGCGAACGACCACATGCAGGTCGCTCTCGTAAAGGCTCAATATCTTTTTCGCATTGGCGACCTGGCGCTCTCCAATGATGCGTTCGTGCGCCTGACGCCGGGCGTCGGGCAGTTGCTCAAGCACGTTGTGTCCATGCGTCGCAGAATCACTTCGGCCTCCTTGCGGCTCAGATCGCTCTGATGCCAGCGCTCATCCAATTGGTCGCGGTAGCGCCGGGCGTGTTCCTCCACCAGCTTGCTGAGGTTCTTGATCGCCCGCAGCACCTTCTTGCGCTCCTTTTTGCTGCCCGCTTTGCGCCGGCTGCTCGCGCTCATCCCCATCGAAAGCGCGTTGATTTTCCTCAGGAAATCCTCCGGCTTGGCAATCCGGTATTTGAGCCCATGGCGGCGGATCGTCAGGATGCTCTTTACCAGCCGTTGCAAAGACTCAACGGTTACACAACACTAGGGGGCTGCGCTGGCCCGCTTCTTGCATTTCACCGGACACTTGTGCAAAAGGGGGTCGTCGAAGGTCTCATTATACTTGGTATCCGCGGCGGTGACACGCTCGAATTCAAAAAGCGCGGTATTATAGCCCAGCCGTGCCTGCAACTCGGTCGTGTGCGCCTGGGCCAGGGCCACAGTGGAATTGAGCACATCGAGCTGCGTCCCCGCGCCGGCGGCCAGGCGCTCGCGGGCGAGCCGCACGGCTTCGGTAGCTTCTTCAACGTTCTTTCGCTGGCTGGCGATCGTTTCTTTGGCCTGCTGAAGATTGGCCCACGACTGTTGCACTTCCAGGTCCACCTGCTGCACAGAGTCCTCGTAGTTGATCCGCGCCTCAGCCATCTGGGCCTTGGCCTGTTTGATGTTCCCGTAAGTTGCGAAGCCATCAAATACGGCCCAGCTCCCCTGAATGCCGAAGAACCAGCCGTTGACGGCATCGGAGAGGCTATGGGACTGGTGATTATTCTCGACGGTGAACCCGGCCAGCGCGCTGACAGAGGGTTTGTAACCGGCGGCGGCCACGGTGATGTTTTCGACGTTGATGAGGATATTCTGCCGTTGCGCCTTCAGGAAGGGACGGCGCTGGCGGGCGAGTTGCAGACCCCGGGCGAGGTCGGTGTAAACGGGCGGAATGGTCAGCTCGCCGACGAGAGCGAACGGCTCGTGCCCCGCCGACAACTCGTTGGTTTCATAGCCGAGGGTCTTGGCGAGTTGAAGCTGGGCGATGTGGTAATTGTTACGGGCCTGGATGAGGGCGGGCTGGGCATTGGCCAGCGCCACCTCAGCCTGGAGCACATTGAACCGCGGCACCGCGCCGGCTTCGAAGCGGTTCTTCTGGTCCTGAAGCTGCGACTCCAGCAACGTGACCTGCTCCTGCTGGACGCCGATCAGCGCCTTGTTCACCAGGACGGTGTAAAACTCCTGGCGTACGACCGCGATAATGCTGTCCACGGCGTCGCGCAGCTTGAAGGCGCTCTGGTCTTCAACCAGTTTTGCGATGCGGATACCGGCGCTGAGCTGGCCACCCGAATAGAGGAGCTGGCGGGCCTGGAGCGTTACCTCCCAAGTCTTGTTTTGCACGAAGTTCTGCGCAGCCGTGGAGGTGGAGGCGGACGTTGCAGGCGGCGTGGGCGAAGCAGGCGCCGTAGGCGCGGAAGCACCCGTTCCGGTGCTTCCGTTGGCGACTGCAACAGGCGTAACGGAAGCTGAAGCGCTACTGCTGGTGCTGTTCGAAGTGCTCGATGCCGTCCCCGACGTCAACGATTGATTGCTCGCCGCTTGGCCAACGCTGAGGGAGCGATCCTGCTGCTGAAGCTCGCTGGTCACCGTAAGCTGTGGAAATGCCTGGGCGCGAACTTCGATGACCTGTCCCCGCGTGCGCTCGATTTCCTGTTCCGCCGCAAGCACCATCGGATTTTGCCAGAGCGCAAGCTGCACCGCCTCATCGAGCGTAAGTGGCCGCGCAGCGACGTGGGCGCCGAGCGGCACCGGTCCCTTCCGCTTTAACGAGACAACGCTCTCACTAGCCAGCAAGAGTGAGCCGGTCAGTGCAACCAAGGGAAGCAGAGGCAAAAGTTTCATCAGGGGATTGAGGCTATGCGACTCAGGCGCACAGTCAATGCGTATCAGAGATTCAAAGCCGTCCCATGGGAATCGCTCGGAAGCCGCATGAAATCAGGGTTCGAAATCCTATGGGATGGAACGTGGCGGGGTTTTTGTCTCCTATTGCTCGCAAACCCGCGTGAATACAGAATTTCCCCAGTGCTGTCCCATAGGCGCAAGAATTCCGACTCCGATCTTGGTTTCAAGCCGGTTGGCGGGTGGGTTCGGCGATTTTCGGTTTAAAAGTTCGGGGGGCGCCTTTCTTGTATAGTTAGATGACGGCGATGCTGTCCCACAGCCAATTTAGCCAAAGCTAGGGAAATACGCCTGTTCGGGCGTGGCTAATGCCCGGAAGCTGCCGCCTGCTGTCCCACAGCAGCGCCGCAGCAGGTCGGCCAGGTCCAGATGCGGCCAGAGCGCGGCGCGAAGGATCGTGAAGAGCCGGGTGAAACTGCTGCCCCAGTTCGAGACGAATGCCTGGTACCGCAGCAGCAGGTAGCACAGCAGCGCGCTCCATATCTGCCAGCGCACCGCGTTGGCGCTGTGACCCAGGAAATCGGCCAGCTTGAGGGTTTGCTTGATTTGCTTGAAGAACACCTCGATCGACCATCGGCTGCGATAGAGGTTGGCCACGCTTTGGGCGCTCCACTCATGTTGTTGGTGAGAAACTCCATTTCCCGCTCGACGCCGTCGACTTCCACCATGGCGCGCACCCGGCGCATCCGCTCGGGGTATTTTTGGCGGGTGCCCTCGTTGGCGGCCAACACCTCCTCGTCGGCCAGGATTTTCGGGTTTTTGTTTTCGCGCCGCTTGAGCACCTTAAACTGGTGGTTTTCCTTGGTGCGCGTGACCCAGAAGATGCCGCGCAGCAAGAGGTCGTAAAGGTGGGGGAAGTCCACATAGGCGCGGTCGAAGACGACGATTTCGCCAGCCTGCACGGC
>Ga0316220_1000593_pt1 | contig 50267 bp, 27 predicted proteins | sample TBH18005metaG_FD_203632 | JGI IMG/M metagenome (GOLD analysis project Ga0316220, IMG submission 203632) | Freshwater microbial communities from Trout Bog Lake, Wisconsin, USA - TBH18005 | ecosystem: Environmental > Aquatic > Freshwater > Lake > Hypolimnion/Profundal zone | place: USA: Wisconsin... | reverse complement strand
ACGTCGGGACTCTTGTGATCTCCCTTGCCGTTTCGGGCCAAGTTTTAAAAATTTTGTCAGTGCTTGGACGGCCGTCCGGCTACGACCGGCTCTTCCATCCGGAGGCCAGCTCGCGTCCCACGCCGGCAAAGTCGCCCACCAACTCGCGGGCACGCGCCAGCGCAGCATCCACATGTGGCATGTTGTTCTCCGGCCCCAACTCCGCCAGCAGATCCGAGCCCTCCAGCATCTTCGCCGGCTGCTCCCGCGCGCCGCACAGCAGCAGCGTCTTGCCCGCCTTCTTCAGCCGCTTGGCGAAGGTCAGCAGGGCGTGCATGCCCGTCGCGTCCAGCGCCGTCATGTTCCGCAGCCGCAGAATCACCACATCCCCCAGCCGGCTCAAATCGCGCGTCTCTTCCTCCAGCTTCTCCGTCGTTCCGAATAAAAACGGCCCGTGGATGCGCAGGATGCTGACGCCCGGCGGAATATCCTTGTTCTGCAGAATGTGCGCCTGCCCCTTGCGCAGGTAATCGGCCGTCACCGGAGACACCGTCGTCGTCTCCGCTACGCGGTGGATGTACAGCAGCGCCGCCAGCGCCATCCCCACGCCCACCGCCACCGTCAGATCCGCCAGCACCGTCAGGCTGAACGTCGCCAGCCACACCGCAATGTCCGTCTTCGACAGCCGCAGGATCGTCCCGATCTCCCGCCACTCGCCCATGTTGTACGCCACGATAAACAGCACCGCCGCCAGCGTCGTTAGCGGCACGTACTTCGCCAGCGGCGCCGCCACCAGCAGTATCAGCGCCAGCGTCAGCGCGTGCACCATGCCGGAGACCGGTGTCTTCGCTCCGCTCTTGATGTTCGTCGCCGTCCGCGCTATCGCTCCCGTCGCCGGAATCCCCCCGAACAGCGGCGACACGATGTTCGCCACCCCCTGCGCCATCAGCTCCGTGTTCGAGTTGTGCCGGTCACCGCTCATCCCGTCCGCCACCACCGCGCTCAGCAGACTCTCCACCGCCGCCAGCAGCGCCACCGTGAACGCCGACGGCAGCAGCGGGATGATGTGCTCCGCCCGCAGCGGCGGCAGCACAAAGTGCGGCAGCCCCTGGGGGATCCCCCCAAACCGCGTCCCAATCGTCTCCACCGGCAACTTCAAAATCACCGTCGCCACCGTCGCCGCCAGCAGCGCCACTATCGACCCCGGCACCCGCCGCGTCACCTTCGGCCAAACCAAAATGATTGCCAGCGACAGCGCTCCCAGCAGCACCGTCTCCACACGCACCGTCCGCCCATACTCCACCAGCATCCGCATCTTCGGGATGAACTCGCTCGGCAGCGCCGGTGTCCGCAACCCCAGAAAGTCCTTGATCTGCGTCGAAGCAATCAGCACTGCAATCCCATTCGTAAACCCGATCGTCACTGGCCGCGGTATGTACTTCACCGCCGTCCCCAACCCCGTCGCGCCCATCACCAGCAGCATCACCCCAGCCAGCAGGCTCACCATCGCCAGCCCGCCCACCCCGAACTTCATCACGATCCCCGCCACAATCACCACAAACGCGCCCGTCGGCCCGCCTACCTGCGTCCGCGACCCGCCCAGCGCTGATATCAGGAACCCCGCCACCACCGCCGTGTATATTCCCGCCTGCGGCGTCACCCCGCTCGCAATGCCAAAGGCCATCGCCAGCGGCAGCGCCACCAGCCCCACCGTCACCCCGGCTATCCCGTCCTGCACCAGCAGCCGCCCCGAGTAGCTCCTCAGGCACTCCACCGATCGCGGCATCCAGTTGTTCCGTACCTCTGCCATCGCCTTGCTTCCGCTCCTTACGTCTCGAACGCTGGTTGGAGAAACACGTCCTCATCTCTTAGGATACCGGATACAACGCGCAACACTCGTCGTACCATCTAATCCAATGGCAAAGTCACCGGACACCTCGCGCTGGCTCCCCCCCGCCGCCCGCCTTGCCGCTGGCCGCGCCGCACGCAAGCACACTCCACGTACCACGATCGCCGCCTTCAACCCCGTCGCGCGCATCCACGCCGCCGCTGCTACGCTCTCCGCCGCCGAACGCGACCGCGTCCCCGCGCTCCTCGCCCTCAAGCACCAGCGCATGAAGTCCACGCCCTTCGCCTTCTTCCGCGGCTCCGTCGCCGTCATGGCCTCCGACCTGGCCTCCACCCCCCACTCCGGTCTCCTCACCCAGCTCTGCGGAGACGCGCACGTCAGCAACCTCGGTGCCTACGAGGCCGCAGACGGCCTGCTTGTCTTCGACATTAACGACTTCGACGAAACCGCCCGCGGCCCCTTCGAGTGGGACCTCAAGCGCCTCGCCGTCAGCATCCAACTCGCCGGTCGCCAGGCAGGCTCCAGCCCCGCCGTCTGCGACTCCGCCGTCACCACCTGCCTCCGCGCCTACTCCGAACTCATCGCGCAATTCTCCCAGATGCCCGCGCTCCAGGCCTTCCGCTTCCGCGTCCACCGCCTCGGCGCTGTCAAGCCCGTCGCCCGCGCTCTGGACATGGCTCTCCGCGCCACTCCCGCTCACACCATCGCGAATCTCACCTCGCCCGCCCCTCGCTCCACCGCCAACTCCATCGCCCGCCGCTTCCGCACTCGCCGCCCCGACCTCTGGCGCGTCACCGGCAGGGAAGCGCGCGATGTCCTCGCTTCGCTCTCCGCCTACGCCGAAACGCTCCTCCCCGAGCAGCGCCACCTTCTCGCGCGCTATCGCCCTGTGGATGTCGGCTTCAAGGTCGTAGGCACCGGCTCCATCGGCATGCGCGACTACATCGTCCTGCTCGAAGGCAACGGCCCCGCCGACCCGCTCTTCCTGCAAATCAAGCAGCAGACAGCCTCCGCCTACGCTCCGCATCTCCCGCCCGCGCCTGCAGTCGAACTCCACCACGGCCGCCGCGTCGCCCTCGGCCAGCGCCTCATGCAGCTCCAGTCCGATCCATTCCTCGGCTGGACCTCCATCGCCTCACGCCACTACCTCGTCCGCCAGCTCAACGACCACAAGGCCGCCATCGCCATCACCCGCCTCAAGGGCGCAGCCCTCGTCGCCTACGCCGAGCTCTGCGGCGAGCTCCTTGCCCGCTCCCACGCCCGCGCCGGAGACGCCGCCGCCCTCCACGGATACATCGGCGGCGGCAGCAAATTCACGCAGGCCATCCTCGCCTTCTCCCGCGCCTACGCCACCCAAACCCTCGCCGATTGGCAGTCCTTCACACGCAAGAAATAACTCCGGAGCCATCGGCCCCGGAGTCTTCGTTTCTGCGGTAGGGAACTGGTTACTTCTCGACGCCCTCGATATCAAACGTCAGCGTTGCATCATCCCCAATCGCCGCGTCGCCGCTTTTCAGCACGCCGTTCCACGTCAGCCCGAAGTCTGCGCGATGAATCGTCGTCGTCGCGCTGAACCCGCGGTGCGGCTTGCTGTCCATCCCGATCTGTGACTTGCTCACCTCGTCCAGCTTCAGCGTCACGGGCTTCGTCACGCCATGCAGCGTCAGGTTGCCGGCCACAATCAATCCCTCGCCGGCCTTCTTCACGCTCGTGCTCACAAACGTCGCCGTCGGATTGGTCGTCGCGTCAAAAAAATCCTTGCTGCGCAGATGGTTGTCGCGCGCTTCCACGCCCGTGTCCACGCTGGCCACATCCACCACCGCCGTCACCGAGCTCTTCTCCGGATGCGCCGCGTCGTACACAATCTCGCCGCTCTGCACTCCGAACCGTCCGCGCACCGTCGAAATCGCCATGTGCTTGATGCTGAAGTTCACCTGTGAGTGCTTCGTGTCCACCGCGTACGTCTGCGCGCGGCAGGGAAGTACCGCGCCCAGCGCCAGTGCCAATATCAACAGACTCTTCTTCATCTTCGTTTCTCCTTGTTGGGTTGATGTTGCTGTTTGTGTATTAGTCTTTCCGCAATGCGCGTGGCACTACCGTGATGCCCCACGCGTCGCGAAATCCCTCTTCGCCGGCCACCTCGACCGGCTGAAACCCTGCCGCGCACATCCTCGCGCGCACCTGCTCCACGTCAACCGCCGTGGGCAACTCCAGCTCCCACGCCAGCAGACGCGCATCCTCATTGGATGCCGCCGGCTGCCCAGCGGCCCACACATTCAATCCCACGTGGTGGTGGTATCCGCCCGCCGACACGAACAGCGCTCCCGGATAGCTCCACGTCACCACATCCATCCCTAGCGCCTCGTGGTAGAACCGCCGCGCCTCGTCAAGATTGCCGACCGCCAGATGCACGTGCCCCACCCGCGTTCCCGCAGGCGCGCCCGTCCACTCCGCCTCCGGCAGCTCGGCAAACTGCAACGGCAGCGTCGCGCCCATAATCTCCCGCCCGCGCATCCGCCACGTCTCCCGCGGACGGTCCGCGTACACCTCCACGCCCAGACCATCCGGATCCGTCAGGTAGATGGCCTCGCTGTACAGGTGGTCGCCTGCGCCAAATTCCACCCCACTCCGTATCAGATGCCGCACAAACCCTCCCAGAGCCTCGCGCGTCGGCAGCAGATAGGCTACGTGGTACAGTCCCAGTCGGCTGCGCCGGCCCAGTGCCTTCACGCCGGGCTGCTCCACCAGTTCCACCACTGCGCCGCCGCCCCGCGGCCCCAGCAGCAGGGAACTTCCTGCTCGCTCCTTCACCTCCAACCCCAGCACCGTCGTGTAGAACGCCTCTGGCCGCGCCAGATCGCTCACCAACAGACGCACACGCCCCACGCGCGTGCCCTCCGGCAGCCGCTCCGCTGCGTGGATTCCCACCGTCTCTGGCTCCATCACCGTGTTCATGGTTCACCCCTCAAGTAGATGTTATAACACCCATCTGATTACGGCAACCAACGCCCGGATGCAAAATCTCTAGTCCTGCTTTCTTGTCCGTACCAAAGCCAGCGTCTCCACCACTTGCCGCAGCTCCGCTTTGCCCACTCCCTTGAACTGTTGCCGGTGCAGCTCCGCCAGCGGCTGCTCCAGCTTGTCCGCGATTCGCTTTCCTGCCGCCGTCAGGGTCGCCGCCACCTCGCGCCGGTCCTCACGCTCCCGCTTGCGCTCAAGCCAACCCGCAGCCGCCATCCGGTCCAGCAACCGCGTCACGTCTGGCATCGCCGTCACCAGTCGCGCCCCCACCTCGTTCCGGCACAATCCCTTCGCTCCCGCTCCGCGCAATATCCGCAGCACGTTGTACTGCGCCTGCGTCACTCCGTTCGCCTTCAGCAGATGGTCCACCTTGCGCGACAGCACCGCCGCCGTCCGCAGCACGCTCAGGTACGCCTCCTCCTCCACGCACGCAAACGGTTTGCTCTGCTTTAGTTCTTCTGTCAGGGTTGTTGGTCCTCTCCGGCTCATGTCTCTAGTCTCTCAAATCTTTCCTTACATTCAATCCCAATAATTGTTCAGACCTCGAACCCTTGTTGTCGTACCAATTCGGGACGAATGCGCCCCCTTATCGCAATTTGGCACGCAACAAGCAGAATATTCTTTACTCCGAAACTTTTTCCATCCAACCGCAACTAACTTCATCAAAGAGGGTACAAGCAAGTGGATACAGTTGTGCGACCGGTGTACGTTCGTCCGGCCCGCAGAGGGAGCATCATGAGACGTTTTCTCTTCCTTCTGCTCACGGCAGTGGGCTTTGCTGCATTCTTGGTTGCCGCCGAGCGTCCCGCGCTCGCCTATGTGGATCCCGGCTCCGGCCTCCTTACCCTGCAGGCGGCCGCTTCCGTCGTAGCCGGCTTCGCCTTCTTCCTGCGTCGCCGCTTCCGCGCCCTCTTCGGGCGTTCCCCCGCACAATCGCCCACCATGCCATTCCGCGCTAAGTCTGCGCCCCAGGAGCCTCAACCGCGGAAGGTCTCATGACCTCTGCCTCCAACGCCGCCACCTTTCGTGACCCTGCCGGATCTCTGCATCTGGAGGCCGACCGCGCCGTCCGCGTCATCCACCCGGCGTCCCGCCGCAACGTCTTGGAGTTCATCCGTTCGCCGTTCTACCTTCGCCTCGTCAATCGCGGCGACGCCGTCGCCACCGACGTGGACGACTCCCCCTCCGGCCTCCGACTTCTCCATCCCCGCATCGAGTTCCCCAGTTACCCCTGGGAGTGGACGCCCTCGCAGTTGCTGGCCGCCGCCGAACTCACCCTCCGCCTGCAGCACGAGGCCATCAATGCCGGCTGGTCGCTCAAAGACGCCACACCGCTCAATCTCCTCTTCGACGGTCCCCGCCCCGTCCTCGTGGACATTCTCAGCTTCGAGCCCTTGGATCCCACATCCACGCTCTGGCTTGCTTATGCCCAGTACATCCGCACCTTTTTGATTCCGCTCGTCCTGCGTCGCCTCCTCGGCTGGCCCATCTCGCACACCATCTTCAGCCGCGACGGCCAGGCTCCGGTGGACATCTACCCTTTGCTCACGTGGGGGCAGCGCCTCAGCCGCGACGTGTTTTTCCCCATCACGCTCCCCGCGCTCCTCGACCGCTTCTCGCGCTCCAATGCCCGCGCCGCTCACGCCGCCACGCACAACACTAATCCGGAGTTCGTGTGCAACCTCCTGCACCAGCGCCTCGACGCCCTCGCACGACGCACGCGCCGCGCTGCCGCCCGCGCATCGGCCCGCATGCCGCAGGCCTGGGCCGCATATCCCGACACCGCCGGCCACTACTCGTCGGTAGACCTCGAGCAAAAACGCGAGTGGCTCCGTCAGACGCTGGTTGAGCTTCGCCCTGACCGCGTCCTCGACGTAGGCGCCAATACCGGCGACTACTCCCTCATCGCCGCCGCGTCCGGTGCCTCCGTCGTCGCGCTCGAACGCGACCCCCTCACCGCCGAACGCCTCTACCGGCGCACCCTGCAGCTCAACCTGCCCATCCAGATTCTCCGCGCAGACATCGCCCGCCCCACACCCGCCACCGGATGGGAGAACACCGAGACCGAGTCCCTGCTCGACCGTCTCGATGCCCGCTTCGACCTCGTACTGCTGCTCGCCGTCGTCCACCACCTCCTGCTCATCGAGCAGGTTCCACTCACCCGCATCCTGCAACTCTGCCACCGCCTCACCCGCTCCCATCTTGTGCTGGAGTGGGTTCCCACATCCGACCCCATGTATCAGCAGCTCCTGCGCGGCCGCGACGAACTCTACGGTCTCATCAACGAAGAGGATCTTCTTCAGGCTGCCCACGGACTCTTCCGCCCACTGCGCCGCGCCCAGCTCCCCAACGGTCGCGTACTCCTCCTCCTCCAACGCATCTGAATCGGCCCGGCATGCGCAAGAAGCTCCTCCAGTCCCTCGGCTTCGCTTCACTCTACCTGCTGGTCAACTACGCTGACCTGCTCGGAGGCGGGCAGAACGTACGTCTGCACACGCCCTTTTCCCTCGCCACCCTCTGCCTCGCGCAGGTGACCGACATACTCCTCGTCGCTTTTGTCGTTTTCCTTGCCCTCGCGCCGATCTCTCTCACCGGCTTCTACCCGAGCGTTCAATTCCTCCTCGCAGCCGCCGTTCCGCCCTTCATCCTCTTCCACGAACAGCCGCTCTATCCGGTCGCGATGCCGCCCCACCTGCTGCAACTCATCACCATCCTTTGGATTCTGCTGCTCATCCATCTGCGCCTGCGCGCCGGCAACCTCTATCGCACCGTCATCCACTTCGGCAGCGCCCTCGCCGCCGGCTTCGCACTCTTTGCGCTGCTCAGTATCGCCCAGCTTCTGTGGCTCGTCTGTTGGCATCCTCCGCAGCAGCAGATTGTCGCCGCTTGGCAGACCACCCCCCAGCCGCCTCGAGACCACCCCCTCATCCTATGGATTGTCTTCGACGAGCTCGCCTACGACCAGACCTTCGGCCACCGCGACACCTCGCTTGCGCTGCCCAACTTCGACCGCCTCCGCGCCATGAGCACCCTCTACACCAACGTCCAGCCCGACGGCTCGCGCACCGTCCGCGTTCTGCCCTCGCTGCTCAGCGGCCTCACCGTGGACGACTGGAGCCTAGATCTTCACAATCGCTTTCAGGTCCACTTCACCGGTGTAGATGGCTGGCACCAACTCCCCGGCTCCGCCACTTTATTCGGAGATGCCCATCGCCTCGGCTGGCGCACCGCCGTCGTCGGTTGGTACAACCCCTACTGCGCCATCTACGCCGACGCCCTCGACTCCTGCTACTGGACCAACACCGACGAACTCACCGGCTCCATGGCCGCGCAGGACTCGCTCACCCATAACACCCTCTTTCCCCTCGCCCACATCCTGCGCCGCCGCCTCTCCACGCAGACAGCCAGCCGCGTCCTCGACACCGACGAGGTCCAGCACCATCTCCAGGGCCACCTCGACCTTGAGGCCCATCGACTCAAGCTCCTCAGCACCGACCAGGCCGATTTTCTCTTCTTCCACGTGGGGATCCCGCACGCCCCCAACCTCTGGAATCGCCGCGTCAACACCTACGTCCATTCCTGCGATGCCTCCTACCTTGACTCCCTCGCCCTCGCCGACCGCCTGCTCGGCGAATACCTTGACATCCTACAGGCCTCGCCCCGCTGGCCGCGCACCACCGTCATCGTGCAGGGGGACCACTCCTGGCGCACCAATCTCTGGCGCTACTCCGCCACTTGGACCGCCGAAGACACTGCCGCCAGCCACAATCGTTTCGATTCCCGCCCCGCGCTGCTCATCCACGCCGCCGGCCAGTCGCAGCCCGCTTCCGTGGATGCCCCCGTCCCGCTCCTCGGCGTACACGCAGCCATCCAGCGCGCCCTCGCCAATCAGCCGCCTGAACTATAGTTTTCATGTTGCAGGGGAATAATGCCGGGGGCTACCTTCTCCACGCCATCTTCGCTCGGTCCACATCCGGCAGCTTCTTGTCCGGATCCACCGTCACCGCAATCACCGGCGACAGGCTCTCCACGCGCAGCGTCACCGTCTGTTGCTGAATCCATGTCTCGGCCGCCAATCGTTCGCGTGTCTTCTTTCCATCGGCAAACCGGAACTCCACCACTGCCGGCAGCACCAGTTGTCCGTGGTTGCTCACCGTCACCTCGGCCGAGCCAGTCTCCTGCTTCACGCTGTCCACGCGCAGGTCCAGCGTCCAGTTGTGGAAGTACCATCCCTGCCAGAAGTAGTCCAGGTCCTCGCCGCCCTCGCTGGCCATGGCGCGGAAGAAGTCACTCGGCGTCGGATGCTTGAACGCCCACGCCGCGATGAATCGGCGGAACGCCTCGTCGAATCGATCCGGCCCCAGAATCTCTTCGCGCAGCAGCACCAGCCCCAGCGCACTCTTGAAGTACGTTACCGGATGCCGATATGTCTCCGGTATGGCGTCCGCCCGCGTCATCATCGGTGGCGCAAGGGCGTCCACCATCCACGGCACCATCTCGTCTGCCGGATTCCCCCCGCCCGGCGCAAACTCCGAGTCCCGCTTCGGTCCGTATACGCCGCCCGCGAACTCGTCCGACTCCAACGTGTCAATGAACGTGTTGAACCCCTCGTCCATCCACGCCCACCGCCGCTCGTTGAATCCCACCGTCATCGGAAACCATGTGTGCCCAATCTCGTGCGCCGTAATCCAGAACAACGTCTTGCCGGCGTCCTCCACGCCGTCAAAGCACATCCCCGGATACTCCATCCCATCCGTCGGCCCCGCCACGTTGATTGCAACCGGATACGGAAACACATACCAGTGCCGCGAGAACCGCTCCACCGCATCCTTCAGATACTCCGTCGAGCGCCCCCACTTCTCCGCGCCCGCGCTCTCCACCGGATAGAAGCTCATAGCCAACGCGCTCGTTCCCTCAGGCAGGTCAATCTTCGCCGCGTCCCACACAAACGCACGCGATGCGCTGAAGGCCACATCCCGCGTCCGCTCCATGTGGAACCGCCACGTCTTCACTCCCGTCGCCGCTGGTTTCGCAGCATCCTGCGCCACATCCTCTGCCGTGCGGATCATCACCGTCTGCTCGCTCCCGCGCGCCAGCGCCAGCCGCGCCCGCTGCACCGGAGTCAGCACCTCCGCCGCGTTCACCAGCTCGCCTGCACCAGCCACAATCATGTCCGCCGGAACCGTCACCGCATAATCAAACGTTCCATACTCCAGATAGAACTCCTGCTCCAGGTACGGCAGTGTGTCCCATCCCCGCACGTCGTCGTACACGCACATCCGCGGATACCACTGCGCCATGTCGAAGATCTCCCCGTTCTTCGTCGCGCCCCAGCTCGTCCTCCCGCCCCACTCCCCGGGCTCCGTAAAGTGATACGCAATCCGCATCACCGCCTTCGCGCCATGCGCCAGCGGCTTGGCCAGCAGAATCTGCATCCGCGTGTCGCTCACCACATACTTTGCCGCCGCGCCATCCACCTCCACCTGCTCCAGCACATTGCCTTCGGTGAACTCCTGCTTGCGTCCGGGGTCCCGCGCCGCCCGTGCGTCTTTGCGATAGGTGTTCTGGTCCAGCTGTAGCCACAGGCTGGTCAGTGGGTCCGGGCTGTTGTTCATGTAAGTGATGACCGCCACGCCGCGCAACACCTTCTTCGCCACATCCAGCGTCGCCGTCAATTGGTAGTCCGCTCGATTTTGCCAGTACGCCGGCCCTGGAACCCCGCTCGCCGACCGGAAACTGTTCGCCCCATCCTGCAGCGTCAGCGGCGCAAACGTCACCTGCGGGTCGTAGTTGTTCTGCGCTTGCGCCGCGCCGATGCCCATCCCCACAAGCAACAGAACTCCCATCAGCCGCCGACTTGCCGCCATCGCAACCTCCACTACTTCTTCTTGGCCGCCGCCTTGAGCTTTGCGGAGGGCTTCGCCTTCGTTGTCGTCGCTGCCTTCTTCGCAGGCTTCACGCTCTTCTTTGCCGCACTCTTCTTTGCAGTCGGCTCAATGGCCTTCTTCTTGGTTGTGGCCTTCTTCGCCTTTGCCGCAGCTTTCTTGACCACAGCCTTCTTCGCCGCAGGTTTCTTCTTCACGACCGCTACCTTCACCGGAGCAACCGCCGCAGCCTGATAGTCCTTCAATCGGTATCCGGACTTCTTCATCATCGCCGCGGCTTTCGCCGCCAGTGCCGACGCACTTCGTACGGCCGATGCTCCCAGCGCCAGCGACGGAAGTTTCAGCCACTCCAGCAGCGCCTCGAACGACTCTTTGTTTGCATACACCACGCCATCGCTCTCGTTCACGCCCGCCAGCCAGCGCACGTCGCCGTCGTTCCAGAAGTACTCACCTCCGGCCGCCGCCTGCGCCAGCGCGTCGTCGAACGCCGCCAGCACCCGCACTCGTGCCGCCCCGTGCCAACTCTCCTGATGCTCCGCGCCTGCGCGCTCCTCGCTCTCCGCCAACGCCTCGCGCAGATGCAGCGTGTCAAATGCCTCCATCAGCGCACCCAGCCCCGGCTTCACCAGCGGCATCGCCTTCAGCGCTGCATACGCCGCCACCGGAACCGACCGCGCCACACTCTCCATCTTCAACACCGCCAGAGTCGCCACAGCCTCCTGTGCCGCCGCCGAAGCGCGCAGTTTGTAGAAGCTGTTGTCGCCACTCTTCACCAGATGCGGCATCTTCTCCGCCGCCGCCGCGTAGAACTCCGCCACTCCGGTCGTGAACGCCCACGTCCGGTCCGCAGCCTTCGCCGTCTTCTTTGCGCTCACCTTGTCCAGCAACCCCGCCACACTGTTGCGCTCCAGCGCACGCCCCAGCGCGGCAAACACCGGCCGCAACTGGAACCGCTCGAACTCCTTGCCGACACTCGCCACGCCGCGCCCGTTCAACTGGTCGCACAACTCCAGCCACGGCTGGTCCCATGCGTTCCACATCTCGCGCCAGTCCAGCAGCACCGCGTACTGGTATCCGCGCAGCTCAAACGTCATGCCGTCGTGGTACAGCTTGCTGGCGCGCACCAGATGCTCCAGTCCCGTCGCCGTGTCGCGGTAGGCCAGCACCGCGTTGTCATCGCTCGTCACGCCCAGCCCTTCACTCACCCGCCGCTGCCGCAGCTTGCCTGTTCCCTTGTCCAGCGCCGCGGCCGATATCCGTATGTTCCCTTTGCGGCCGTTGTAACTGTTGTTGTACAGAATCAGCGCGCGCTTCCCGCCCCGCTGGTTGGAGTACGCAAACACGTTCTCGTCCACCATGCCGTACTCGTCGTAGAAGTCGTACAGCACGAAGTTCTGGCTCTCGCTGAACAGCCACCGCTCCTTCAGCAGCGGCGCAATCTCCCGCAGGTGCCGCGCCATCAGCCCCTCGTCGGGGGTCTCCTTCATCTTCGCCTGCTTGAACTCCATCCCGTACCGCTCGGTGAAGCCCTCAATCTGCCCGTGTCCGAACATCGGCAGACCGGGCAGCGTGGCAATCATCGTGGTCACGCCGAAGTACTTGTCGCCCGTGCCGAACTGGTCAATCGCCGTCTTCTCGTCCGGATTGCTCATGAAGTTTACGTACCGCTTCAAAATGTCCGGATCGAACTCGCACGTCTTCTTGATCACCGATCGGTACTTGGCGTTCTCCTCGTCACGCAGCATGTTCATGAAGGCGCTGTTGTACACGCGATGCATCCCCAGCGTGCGCACAAAGTACCCCTCCATCAGCCAGAACGCCTCCGCCAGCAGCAGCGTCCCCGGAACCTCCACCGCCACGCGGTCCACCACTTCGCGCCAGAACTCCAGCGGCATCATCTCGTCGAACCGCTGCTGCGCCACCGCGCTCTCCGCTCGCGACGGAATGGATCCGCCCGCGCCCGGCAGCGGGAACCACAGCCGCTGCACATGCCGCTTGGCCAGCGTCATCGCCGCGTCGAACCGGATGATGGGGAACATCCGCGCCACATGCAGGATCGTCTGCGTCACCTGTTCGCGCACAAACTCCTGGCTGTAGTCCAGTTGCGCCGTGTCGTTCCACGCAAACGACGTCCCGTCGTTCCCGTGGTACACATACCGTGTGCGGAAGTCGTTGTAGTGCCGCAGCCGGAAGACCACCGCCGCGTCCGTGCGGTCGTAGTACTTGTCCTCGATCTTGATCTCCACGCGGTCGTCGCTGCTCAGGTTCGGCCCCTCGAACTTGTACGAAGGGAAGGGACTCTCCGCGCGCTGCAAAAACCAGTCCGGATGCTCGATGACCCAGTCCGAGTCCACTCCCATGTGGTTCGGAACCATGTCGCTGGCCAGCCGCAGCCCAGCCTCTCGGGCGCGCTCCTTCAGCACCCGGTAGCCCTCGTCCCCGCCCAGGTCCGCCGCAATGTGGTAGCTCTTCAGCGAGTACGCGCTCGCCACCGCGTCGTGCTGTCCGCATAGTTGCTTGATGGTCTTCGAAGCTGTCGAACGCTCCCACAGCCCGATCAGCCACAATGCGTTGATGCCGCGGTCCGCCATCAGCCGCAACTCCTCCAGCGGGATCTGGTCCAGCCGGTGGATGTGCCACTTGTACTTTTGCGAGAGCTGCTCCAGCCACACGTAGGTGCTCTTGGCAATCATCACCACATTCGGCATCCAGTCCTGATCCGTGCTGAACGCCTCGTACTCCTCGTGCGCTCCGTGGATGCGCCGCCCGCGCAGGTACTTATTGAAGGCCGTGTACTCGTCGCCCTCGAATCCGTGATTGCTGCGCCCCTCGCTGTGCCCGTGCTTGCCCCGCTCGCCTGGATGGTACAGCAGCCATAGCGCGCGCTCCTCCTCCTTCAGCGTGTCAATCGCCAGCAGCAGCCGGTCCAGTTCCCCCAGATGCTCCGCCCAGTGCACGCGGATGTACTCCAGTTGTCCCGATATCGAGTCCGGCGACGCCAGCATCGGCGCCATCAGCACATCCAGCAGCGACCCCTCCGCCGGACGCATCTTCGGCCGCGTTGCAAAGTACGTCGGCAGTTGCAGCGTCACGCCCTCGTACACCGTCGTCCGCTTCAGTTCCTTGTCGTCATACAGTTTGCGGAACGTCGCGAACGCGGGGTTCAGGTTAGTCAGCCACAGCAGCATCATCTCTTCCAGGGCCGCCTCTCGGTTCGGCATCCCCTCGCTCGCCTGCGCCAGCCAATCCTTCTCCGTCACTTTGCCGCGGTAGATCTCGCTGTTCGGAAACTGTGCCGTGAACTCCGTCAGCAGCTTCTCCACATTCTCCACGCCGGTGGTCCGCGCCATCCAGCGCAGTTCGTCCGTTAAAACCCTCGGATCGATCTTCTTCCGGTACAGCGCCACCATCGCGTGGCTCAACTCGTCAATGATGCCCATGGAGAACAGTGCGCCTGCATGCACACGCGTCCGCTCGTCCTTCTGGTCCTCGCGCAGCTTGTTCAGTTTTTCGGCCAGCCGCCGGCTCGCCGCTACATCGGCAAAGATGACGTTTCCCGTGTAGCTGAACAGCACCCCATCCACCGAGGCCGCATCACGTATCCCGCGCGCTATGTGAAATTCCATGTGTTCCCCGAGCCCGCACCCAGTACGCGGCGCCGCGTCCGTTTGCGTGGCTCTAGCATACAGAAATTAACCCCTTGCGGTTTTCCCTAACCCCTTCGGATGTAACGTATTGCTATGGCCGCGCCGCCCTTTTCCATCCTCCCCAGCTCCCACGCCACCGCGCGCCGCCGTTTTCCCGCCTCCGAAGCCCTCGAAGCCCGCCTCCGCCAATCCCTCCGCGGCCAGGTTCACTTCGATTCTGCCCACCGCGCCCTCTACGCCACCGACTCCTCCAACTACCGTCACGCTCCCATCGGCGTTGTCTTCCCGCTGGACGCCGACGATGTCATCGCCGCCGTCGCCGCCTGCCGCCACTTCAACGCTCCCATCCTCACTCGTGGTGCCGGCACGAGCCTCGCGGGGCAGGGAACCAACGCCGCCGTTATCCTCGACTTCTCCCGTCACATGCACCGCATCGGCCCCGTCGACCCCGTTCGCCGCACCGTCACCGTCCAGCCTGGCGCCGTGCTCGACCGCATCCGCGAGACCGCCGAGCAGCACCACCTCACCTTCGCCCCAGACCCCGCCACCCACTCCCGCTGCACCATCGGCGGCATGATCGGCAACAACTCCTGCGGCGTTCACGGCCTCATGGGCGGCAAGACCGTGGACAACATCGAGTCCCTCGACATCCTCCTCTACGACGGCACCCGCCTCACCGTCGGCCCCACCCCGCCCGACGAGCTCGCTCGCCTCATCGCCTCCGGCGGCCGCATCGGCGCTCTATATAGTGGCCTCCAATCCATCGCCGACGCCCACGCCACGCGCGTCCGCCGCGAGTTCCCGGACATCCCCCGCCGCGTCTCCGGCTACACCCTCGACCAGCTCCTCCCCGAGAACGGCTTCCACGTCGCCCGCGCACTCGTCGGCAGCGAAGGCACCTGCGCCGTCATCCTCAACGCCACCCTCCGCCTCGTCGAATCCCCCCAGTTCCGCACCCTCGTCGGCGTCGGCTTCCCCGACATCTTCATAGCCTCCGACCACATCCCCCAGCTTCTCGAGCATAGCCCCATTGGCCTCGAAGGCGTCGACGGCCTGCTCTTCGACTGCATGCGCAAAAAGCAGAAGTACCTCGCTGACCTCGACCTTCTCCCCGGCGGCGACGGCTTCCTCATCGCCGAGTTCGGTGGCAGCTCCCAATCCGAGGCCGACGACAAAGCCCGCGCCCTCGCCGCAGACGCCGCCTCCCGCTTCTCCGCCACGACCCGCATCTACTCTTCCTCCGAGGCCGCTCGCGTCTGGCACATCCGCGAGTCCGCCCTCGGCGCGCAGGTCTTCATCCCCGGCCGCGCCAACGGCTGGGAGGGCTGGGAAGACGCCGCCGTCGCCCCCGAAAAGACCGCCGACTACCTCCGCGCCTTCGACAAGCTCCTCCGCGAGTTCGACTACACCAGCCCCATGTACGGCCACTTCGGCCAGGGCTGCGTCCACATGCGTATCAACTTCGACCTCGAATCCGAGCCCGGCATCCTCAAGTTCCGCCAATTCCTCGACCGTGCCGCCGAGCTCGTCGTCTCCTTCGGCGGATCGCTCTCCGGCGAACACGGCGACGGCCAATCCCGCGGCGCACTCCTCCACAAGATGTACTCGCCTGAGATGCTCGACGCCTTCCGCGACTTCAAGCGCCTCTGGGATCCCGCAAACAAGCTCAACCCGCACAAATTAATCGACGCAGCCCAGCCCCACGCAGATCTCCGCCTCGGCGCAGACTACTCCCCCTGGCAGCCCGCCACCAACTTCGCATTCCCCGCCGACCACGGGTCCTTCGCCACAGCCGTCAGCCGCTGCGTCGGCGTCGGCGCCTGCCTCAAGCGAGACTCTGGAACCATGTGCCCCAGCTTCATGGCCACAGGCAACGAGATGCACTCCACACGCGGACGCGCCCACATCCTATGGGAGCTGATGCAGGGCGAGATTCTCCCCTCCACTTGGCGCAGCAGGGAAGTCAAGCAGGCTCTCGACCTCTGCCTCGCCTGCAAGGCCTGCAAATCCGAGTGTCCCGTCTCCGTCGACGTCGCCACCTACAAGGCCGAGTTTCTCTCCCATTTCTACGCCGGCCGCCCCCGCCCGCTCGCCCACTACGCCTTCGGCCGCATCGACCTCTTCGCCCGCCTCGCATCCTTCGCCCCCAACCTCATCAACGCCGTCGCCTCCTTCCCACCCATCCGCCGCCTCATCCAGATGGCCTTCCATCTCCACCCATCCCGCACCCTCCCGCGCTTCCACCACGCCTACACCAGCGGACTCACTCCCTCCGAGACCAGTTGCACAAACCGTCCCGACACCAGCAAGGCATGTGTTAACCAAGTAGTTAAGTCATCGGAATCCCCAGAAGTGCTCCTCTGGGCCGACACCTTCAACAACCATCTCCACCCGCCCACCCTCGCCGCCGCCCACAAAGTTCTCCAAGCCGCCGGCTTCCGCGTCGTTTTCCCATCCGCACACGTCTGCTGCGGCCGCCCCCTCTACGACTTCGGAATGCTCAACACCGCGCGCAAGTATCTCCTCCGCACCCTCGATGTCCTCGCCCCGCACCTCGCCAACGGAACCCCCATCGTCGTCCTCGAACCCAGTTGCGCCTCCGTCTTCCGCGACGAGCTTCTCAACCTGCTCCCCAACGACCCACGCTCGCCGCGCCTCGCCGCGCACACCTATCTATTAAGTGAGTTCCTCGCCAAGTTCGCGCCCAACTACCAACCCCCGCAGCGCCTCGACGAAAAAATAATCGTGCACGGCCACTGCCACCAGAAATCCGAGTGCGGCATGGAGGCCGAACTCACCCTCCTCCGCGCCACCGGAGCCAGCGTCGAACTCCTCGACTCCGGCTGCTGCGGCATGGCTGGCCCCTTCGGCTTCGAGGCCGACAAGTTTGAAGTCTCGCAAGCCATCGCCAACAGCCGCCTGCTCCCCGCCGTCCAATCCAATCCCGCCGCCACCCTTTGCATCGACGGCTTCAGTTGCCGCCAGCAGGTCACCCAGAACTCCTCCGCCCAACCCCTCCACCTCGCCGAAATCCTGGCCCCAGCCGACCGCAACAAAATGTAAAGTGTGTGCGTTATGCTTTCTGCATGACACGCCGCCTGCTCCCGCTCTGCTTGTTTGCGACGACCCTCGCCGCCTCCGCCCAGACCGCGCCACCCACACCTGCGCCCCCTGCCTGCCACAATGTCATCCTCTTCGTTGCAGACGGCCTCCGCCGCGGCTCCGTCAATCCCACCGACATGCCCGCCTTCTCGCGCCTCCGCTCCACCGGCGTGGACTTCCCCAACTCCCACTCCGTCTACCCCTCCGTCACCACCGCCAACGCCAGTGTCATCGCCACCGGCCACGGCCTCGGAGACACCGGTGACTTCGCCAACGTCCTCTATCCCGGCCTCTGGCTCTCGCGCCCCGACCCCTCCGCGCCCCTCGGCACCATCCTCCCCTTCATCGAGAACGACGAATACCTCGCCGACCTCAACGCCGCCTTCAGCGGCAACTACCTCAACGAGCGTCCGTTGCTCTCCGTCGCCCGCGACCACGGCTACAACGTCGCCGCCATCGGCAAAATCGGCCCCACCGCCATCCAGCTCATCGACTCCCTCGGCTTCGACGAGTTCAACGCCCTCGACTCCCGCGGCTCCATCGTCATCGACGACGCCACCGGAACCCCCGCCGGCTTCCATCTCCCGCAATCCGTCCTCGACCTCCTCGCCGCCGCCGACCTGCCCCTCACCGCGCCGCTGCGCTCCAACGGTTTCGCCGCAGACTCCCCCTGGAACAACGGCAACTCCGGCGGCCCGCTCACCCCCGGCACCCTAGACGCCAACCGCGTCCAGCAGCAGTGGTTTGCGGACGTCGCCACCCGCGCCATCCTTCCCGCCTTTGCTGCAGACTCCAAACCCTTCGTCCTCCTCTTCTGGTCGCGCGATCCCGACGGCACCCAGCACAATCAGGGAGACAGCCTCCAGCAGCTCACTCCCGGCATCAACGGCCCCACCTCGCACCGCGCTCTCCAGAACGCCGACCACGACCTCGCCCAGCTCCTCGCCTTCCTCGACGCACACCCCGCGCTCAAGGCCACCACAGACGTCATCCTCACCAGCGACCACGGCTTCGCCACCATCTCCCGCCGCGAAATCTCTCCCACCGCCTCCACCGCCGAGGTCTCCGCCAACCTCACCTACGCCGACACCTGCACCGACATCCGCCGCGACGCCTGCGAAAAGCCCGGCACACTCCCCGTCGGATTCCTCGCCATCGACCTCGCCATCCGCGGCCACCTCCGCATCTTCGACAGCGCCACCCGCGCCACCACCGGCTCATCCCCCTACGCCGAGCTTCAACTCTCCGGCGAAATCTCCCAGCATCCCTCCGGCGGCGGACTCCTCGGCGACACCGTCACCCGCGTCGACGCCGCAGACGCCCAACTCATCGTCGCCCCCAACGGCGGCTCCGAGCTCATCTACGCTCCCACCCGCTCCACAGAAGCCGTCCGCAACGCCGTCGTCGTCCTCACCCATCTCGACTACGTCGGCGGCGTCTTCGTCGACGACCAGTACTGCCCCGCGCCTACCGACTGCCCCGGCTCGCTGCCCATGTCCGCCGTCGGACTCACCGGTGCTGCCCGCATGCCGCGCCCCGCCATCGTCGTCAGCTATAAAACCTTCCTGCAAACTCCCGGCGACCTCCAGTCCGGCGTCGTCATCGCCGCCGGCACGCTCGAAGAAGGTCAGGGCAACCACGGCGCGCTCTCCCGCGAGCAGACCCTCAACTCCATGGCCGCCATCGGCCCAGACTTCAAGCGCGGATTCTCCGACTCCGCTCCCGTCGGCAACATCGACATCACTCCCACCATCGCCCACATCCTCGGCTTCGAACTTCCCGCCAAGGGCAAGCTCACCGGCCGCGTCATCTCCGAGGCCCTCGCCAACGGCCCCGCCGCCCCCGCCGTCACGCCGCAAACGCTCTCCTCCGCGCCCACCTCCACCGGCGAGCGCACGATTTTGCAGTATCAGGAAATGAACGGCGTGCGTTACTATGACCGCGCCTGTCTCATCAAGGATCCGGTCGCCGTCACCTGCCCGTAGCCATGTCGCCTCTCCGCTCTCTCTTCATCGCCCTCTCCCGCAATGCGCGCCTGCGCACGCTCTCCGAGCACTCCGCGCTCGCCCGACGCCTCAGCCGCCGCTTCGTCGCCGGCCACTCCCTCGACGATGCCCTTGCCGTCGCCCGCTCCCTCAACCAGCAGGGAATCAGCGTCACCCTCGACTCCCTCGGCGAAAACACCGCCACCGAAGCCCAGGCCACCCGCGCCGCCGCCGCCTACACGGCCGCGCTCACTGCCATCGCAGCGCAGCGCCTCGACGCCAACGTCTCCCTCAAGCTCTCCCAGATGGGCATGGATGTCAGCCCCGCGCTCGCCGAGCGCATCGTCGCCTCGCTCGCCGAGCGCATCGTCGCCTCGCTCGCCGAGCAGGCCACATCGCTCAACGGTTTCCTCCGCGTGGACATGGAAGGCAGTCCCTACACCACCGCCACCCTCGACCTCGTCCGCCGCATCCACGCCCGCCCGCAGAGCGCCAACATCGGCGTCGTCCTCCAGTCCTACCTCCGCCGCACGCCCGATGACCTCCGCACGCTCCTCGCAGAAGGCATCCGCATCCGCCTCTGCAAAGGCGCATATCTCGAACCCCCATCCATCGCCTTCGCCGCCAAATCCGACGTGGACGCCGCCTACCTCGCCCTCGCCCAAACCCTCCTCACCAGCGGGGTCTTCCACGGCCTCGCCACACACGACGACCGGCTCATCGAACGCATCATCGCCTTCGCCGCCGCCAACAACATCCCGCCCTCCGCCTACGAGTTCCAGATGCTCTACGGCATCCGCCGCGACCTCCAGCTCTCCCTCGTCAGCCGCGGATTCCGCGTCCGCGTCTACGTCCCCTTCGGCCGCCACTGGTACCCCTACTTCATGCGCCGCCTCGCCGAGCGCCCCGCCAACCTCCTCTTCCTGCTCCGCAACCTCCTCCGCTGACCGCGCATCCCATCCACAGAAATCATTTCAAGTATCCTTATCCTTCGGTGAACCCACATGACTGAACTCCCTGCCTTCCGCAACGAGCCCTTCGAGGACTTCTCCGCTCCCGCCACCGCCGCAAAGATGCGCGCCGCCCTCGACGCCGTCCGCGCCCAGCTCGGCCAGCACTACCCGCTCACCATCGCCGGCCAATCCATCGCCACGCCCACAACCTTCGACTCCGTCAACCCCTCACATCCCTCGCAAATCGTCGGTCGTCACTCCCGCGCAGAGGCCGCCCACGTCGAGCAGGCCGTCCAAGCCGCCGAATCCGCCTTCGCATCATGGCGTCTCGTCCCCGCGCAAGACCGCGCCGCGCTCCTCCTTCGCGCCGCAACCCTTCTCCGCGAACGCAAGTTCGAGTTCTGCGCCTGGCTCACCTTCGAGGCCGGCAAGAACTACGCCGAAGCCGATGCCGACGTCGGCGAGACCATCGACTTCCTCGAGTTCTACGCCCGCGAGGCCCTCCGTCTCGCCGCCGCCACTCCGCGCATCCAGCTTCCCGGCGAGTGCAACGAGCTCCACTACCTCCCGCTCGGCGTCGGCGCCGTCATCCCTCCGTGGAACTTCCCGCTCGCCATCATGGCCGGCATGACCTGCGCCGCCATCGTCACCGGCAACACCGTCGTCCTCAAGCCCGCTTCCTTCACGCCCACCATCGCCTGCCGCTTCGTCGCTCTGCTCACCGAGTGCGGACTTCCCGCCGGCGTCGTCACCCTCGCGCAGGGCAGCAGTGCCTTCGGCGCGGAACTCGTCCGCCATCCCCGCATCAGCTTCATCTCCTTCACCGGCAGCAAGCCCGTCGGCCTCGACATCCACCTCGCCGCCGCACGCGTCCTTCCCGGCCAGCCCGGCATCAAGCGCACCATCCTCGAACTCGGCGGCAAGGACGCCATCATCGTCTCCGACGACGCCGACCTCGACTCCGCCGCCGCAGGTGTCGTCGCCTCCGCCTTCGGCTTCAACGGACAGAAGTGCAGCGCCTGCTCCCGCGTCATCATCCACACCGCCGTCTACGACCGCTTCGTCGCCGCGCTCACCGAATGCATCAACGCCCTCCCCATCGGCGACCCCGTCGAAAACTTCGCCGCCGGCCCCGTCATCTCCGCCGCTGCCCAAAAGGACATCCTCGCCGCCATCGAGCACGCCCGCCGCGACGGCCGTCTCCTCACCCGCTGCCGCCAATCCGAACTCCCCGCCGAAGGCTTCTACGTCCAGCCCACCCTCGTCGACGGTCTCCCGCCCTCGCACCCCGTCAATCAGCAGGAGATCTTTGGCCCCGTCCTCTCCGCCATCCGTGCCGACAGCTTCGACCACGCGCTCCAGATCGCCAACGACACCGAGTTCGGCCTCACCGGCGCACTCTACTCCCGCGACCCCGAAAAGCTCGCCCGTGCCGCCCGCGAGTTCCACGTCGGCAACCTCTACTTCAACCGCAAGTGCACCGGCGCCATGGTCGGCGCGCACCCCTTCGGCGGATTCAAGATGTCCGGTACAGACTCCAAGGCCGGCGGCGCAGACTACCTCCTGCTCTTCACCCAGCCCAAGTCCATTAATTTCAAAATCTAAGTTTGCACAATTCGCCCACACAACGCGCTCTTTGCGTTGTGTGGGTTTGCATGATTGATTTTCAAGCTGTCATTCTGAGCGAAGCATCGCGTTCTTTGCGATGCGTAGTCGAAGAATCCAGAGAACTTCCACTTTGCCGAAGCCGCCTTTACTTTTCTAACCAAGTCTTTTGTCTATCGTGTGGCTGCTTGCTCAAGGAGAAGGGAACTACCGCCCCAGCACCATGATGCTGAACGTGTCTGGCACCATCGTCGGCCGCGGCGGACGTCCGTTCACCTTCGGTGCATTCGCCGGCGGCGGCGTGAAGTCCGCCGTCACCGTGTAAATCTTTCCCGCCTTCGCATCCAGCGCCGTCGTCCGCGCCCGCGGCTTGGTCGTCAGCACCTGCTCCACCGCATACGTCCCCGCCGCGTCCGCCTTCACCACCGTCAGCGTCCCCTCGGCGTTCGCGCTGAACGCCTCGCCCGTCGTCGCGTCGAAATCCGCGCAGTCCGTCCCCGCGCCGATCGGCAGGCTTCCCAGAACCTTCCCGTCGCTCACCCGCACCATCACCATCGCCTTCGGCTCGCGGCACGTCGCAAACAGCACGCCCTTCTTCGCGTCCAGCGCCAGCCCCGTGCATCCGCCGCCCTTGCCCTCCAGGCTCAGTGTCCTCGTCACCTTCAGCGTCTGCTCGTCCACCACCGCAATCGCGCCCGCATCCTCCAGCACGATGTACAGGTTCTTTCCGTCGCTCACGCCCTGCTCCGGCCCGCCCTCCACGTTCACCGTCCCCGCAATCGATCCGTCCTTCGCGTTCAACACCGTCACCTGCGGAGTCTCATGCCCCAGCACATACACACGCCCGCCGTCGGCCAAAATGTTGTCCGGCCCGCCCTGCACATCGATCTTCTGGATGAGCTTCAGCGTCGTCGTGTCCCACATCGCCACCGGCTTGCTGCCCGCGAACCCGTGCCCGCTGGCCGCGTCCAGCGCCACGCTGTGCGCGATCACTCCCGCAATCTCCCCTACCGGCTCCAGCGTATCCGCGTTGAACACCGATATCCGTCCCGTCGGCCCGATGCGCGGCACATACAGCCGCCGCGCCGACGCATCCAGCGCGATGTGGTCGTATCCGCCCTCGCCGCCCACCTTCGCCGTCTTCACCACGCTCCACGGCCCCGTCGCCTGCGCCATCGCTACTCCCGCCGCCATCGCCACCATCACCGCCAACGCCATCACTCGCTTCATCGCTCTCTCCTCGCGTCTTCACGCATCCCCGCCAGTGGAACACAGGCGCATGAATCGCACAATGAGTTGTATGCGATAGAATTCCCCATCGGAGCCAGACTCTTGCCCCACGCGCTCGCCATCGCCGTCCGACTCCTCGTCCTCGCGCTCTTCTTCCTCTACGCCGCCCGCAAGCGCTCCCTCACCGCTTTCATCTTCGCCGCCATGCTCGCCGGCATCGAACTTGGCCTCGACGCCCCCCGCGCTGCCCTCCAATCCCGCGTCCTCGCCGACATCTTCCTCCGCCTCATCAAGTGCATCGTCGCTCCGCTCATCCTCTCCACCCTCATCAGCGGAATCGCCGGCCACGGCGGTCTCCGCTCCGTCGGACGCCTCGGCCTCAAAACCATCCTCTACTTCGAACTCGTCACCACCCTCGCCCTCGTCATCGGTCTCGCCGCCATCAACATCAGCCGCGCCGGCGTCGGCGTCAACGCTCCCGCCACGCCCACACTCGCTGAATCCACCGCATCCGCCCCCGTCGCGGCGCTCACCTGGTCCGACTCTCTCCTCCATCTCTTCCCGGAGAACCTCGCCAAGTCCGTCGCCGAAGGTCAGGTCATCCAGGTCGTGATCTTCGCCATCCTCTTTGGTGTCGCCGTCTCCCTCGCACCCGACCCCTATCGCTCCACCCTCGTCTCCTTCGCCGAAGCCGTCTCGCAGGTCATGTTCCGCTTCACCTCCATCGTCATGTACTTCGCTCCCATCGGCGTCGGAGCGGCCATGGCCTCCACCGTCGCCCGCATGGGCATCGGTTTCCTGCTCAACTGCGGACGCCTGCTCGCCACCCTCTACATCGCCCTCGCCATCTTCATCCTTGTCGTTCTGCTGCCCATCGCGCTCCTCGCCCGCGTTCCGCTGCGCCGCTTCCTCGCCGCCGTCGCCGAACCCGCCACCATCGCCTTCGCCACCTCCACCTCCGAGGCCGCGCTCCCCGCCGCCCTCGAACGCATGCAGGCCCTCGGCGTCCCCCGACGCATCGCCGCCTTTGTCATCCCCGCCGGATACTCCTTCAACCTCGACGGTTCCACGCTCTACCTCGCCATCGCCGCCGTCTTCACCGCGCAGGCCGCCGGAATCCACCTCACCCTCGGCCGCCAGCTCTTCATCCTGCTCATCCTCATGCTCGCCAGCAAAGGCGTCGCCGGCGTCGCCCGCGGAACCTTCCTCGTCCTCATGGCCACCCTCCCCAGCTTCGGCCTCCCTGTCTGGCCGCTCCTGCTCGTCTTCGGCGTCGACGTCCTCATGGACATGGCCCGCACCTCCGTCAACGTCATCGGCAATTGCCTCGCCTCCGTCCTCATGGCTATCTGGGAAAAAGATTTTGACTCGCCTGCCGCATCATAAAAAAGCCCATGCCCTTCGACTTCCTCGTCCTCGACTTCGAGACCGCCAACTCCGAGCCCGGCTCCGTCTGCCAGATCGGACTCGCCGGATTCGAGCGCGGCCGCTGCACCTTCCAGTGGGGCGCGCTTGTCGATCCCGAATCGCCCATCTCGTACTGGAATCGCCGCATCCACGGCATCGACGACGACGACGTTGCTGGCGAGCCGCACTGGGGCACGCTCGTCCGCGAGATTCGCAAACACACCCGCCATCAGGTCCTCGCCAGCCACACCAACTTCGACCAGCGCGTCCTCCAGGCAGCGAACGCGCGTTACTCCATCCCCGACTGGCCCGTCGCCGCTTGGCTCGACACCTGCCGCATCGCGCGCCTTGCCTTTCCCGAACTCCCCGGCCACGGCCTCCCCCGCCTTGCAGAGCACTTCCGCATCCGCTACCAGGCCCACGACGCCGCCGAGGACGCCCGCGCCGCCGGCCTCGTCCTCCTCCGCGCCGTCGAGCGACTCAACGCTATCCTTGTTGACTGGACAGCACTCGCCAACCCCAAGAGAGACTGGTTCAGACATTGAAAATAGTGGTAAAAAAATACCACTATTTACCATATAGAGCGGTGAGAGAAGTCTTAGCCAAGTAATTGAAATTGCACTGAAAACCAATCATGGCAGCAGGGGTGTCGGGAGTGACATCCAGCTTGTCAATTTTCATGGCGAAGAGGGTGAAGATGTAGCGGTGGGGAGGGCCGGGGGGAGGGGCGGGGCCGCCATAGCCAGGGGGGCCGAAGTCGGTGCGGGACTCGATGGCGGCGGGGGGGAGGAGGGCGGGGCTGGCGCCGGTTGGCAACTCGTTGACATTAGGTGGGATATTGGAGACCAGCCAGTGCCACCAGCCACTGCCTGTGGGGGCGTCAGGGTCGTAACAGGTTAGAACGAAAGACTTTGTACCGGCGGGCGCGCCGGACCAGGCGAGGTGTGGGGAGATGTTCTGGCCGGAGTGTCCGAAGCCATTGAAAACATGGAGGATAGGCATGTATTTGCCGTCGGTGAAATCGTTGCTGCGCAGGGTGAACATCGTGGATTCTCCGCGGATTTCAGCACCACGATACGCCAGCTTTTGCCGCAAGACAATGGAGAAAAGCGCGGCTTTCGATGGAGAAAAGCGCGGTGATGGATGGTGAATTGATGGTTATAGCATGGAGTGGTGCGGGCATGAGCGTGGTGAATTAGAGGGTGAATTAGCGAATTGTGTGGATTGAAGTCGTAGAACAAATTCAGGTGATATGCGAGTGGCCGGAGGTGTGTGTGGGAAGGGTTATGAGCAGGACTTACAAGAGGGATCTACTCAGGAGGAAGAGAGATGAGAGGGGTTGCTACGCACGAGCAGTGTGATAAGTTCCATCAATGAAAGAGATTAGTATATCTTTCTTTACTAATCAGCGAAGAGGCGCGTATTGTGAATGTGGATTTCAAACTCAGGTGCCGCGGAAACGTAAATGAGAGTAGAGCTAACTTGTAATGAATGGAGTAAGTTAGCGCAAATTGAAGATGGGATGCGGATATTGTGCGGAGATGAAATCAAATTGCAAGCTGGAAACGGATTTCCGGTCAGCATGGGACATGGTGTGAATGAAGGAAGTGGCGGAGACGGAAAGAAGATGATGAAAGCGAACTGGATTCTGAGGCACGTGAGGACGATGGCGGTTGCACTGCTGTTGGTGGCGGGCAGCGCAGGGATGTGGGCGCAGGCGGGGAACACGGGCACGATCACGGGACGGGTGACGGATCCGCAGGGTCTGGCGGTGGCGGGCGCGACGGTGACGCTGAAGTCCACGGCACAGCCGCGGCAGGTGGCGGTGACGAGCAACGCACAGGGCGAGTACACGCTGAACGCGGTGCCGGTGGACACGTACACGATGACGGTGACGACGACGGGGTTTGCACCGTATGTGGTGGACCAGATCATGGTGAACGCGGGCGAGAACCTGCAGATAGACACGGAGATGCAAGTAGCGTCGGCGGAGAACGCGACGGTGACGGTGGAGGCGGGCAGCTCGGTAGTGGACACACGGAGCGCGACGCTGGGCGCAGTGATTGATGACCAACTGGTGCAGAACCTGCCGCTGGACGGCAACAACGTGGTGGAGACGGCGTCGCTGCTGCCGGGCGTGGTGGACGTGAACGCGCCGACGACGTTCACCTGCGATACCTGCGGGCCGACGTACAACATCAGCGGAACGCGGTCGAACCAAAACCTGTTCCTGCTGGACGGAGCGCTGTGGAACAACCTGTACAACAACACGGGGCTGAACTTTCCGGCGCATCAGGGATTGCAGGAAGTGAGCGTGCTGCTGAACAACTTCAAGGCTCAGTACGGACGCAACGTGGGCAGTGTATTCAACGTGCTGACGCGCGGAGGCACGAACACGACGCACGGGGAGATATGGGAGTACGTACAGAACCGGTACTTCAACGCGTACGACTACATCTCCAAGCAGAACCCGGGGCTGGTGTACAACCAGTTCGGGGCGCATCTGGCGGGGCCGATCAAGAAGGACAAGATCTTCTATGCGCTGACGTACCAGGACCTGCGCGATGTAAGCACGGTGGTGGCCGAAGCGACGACACCGACGCTGGCCGAGCGGGGATTTTCCGCGCCGGGAGTGAAGCGTGCGTGCGTGACGCCGGCGTTTGCTGCGGCGGGCGACGGGACGTGCGCGAGCTTCAATAATCCGGGGGACTATCCGATTGATCCGGTGTCGAACCAGCAGGTGACGATGCCGAACTGGGGACAGAGTACGGGGCTGGGGTTGAGCGTGGTGGAGCCGGCGCTGAACTCGGCGTGGCAGGTGCAGGGCGGGACGGGGACATCGCCGTGCTGGACATTGCTGACGACGGTGCCATCGCCGATGCCGAACTACGAGGTGCCGAGTCTCTGCTTCAATCCGGTGGCGGTGAACCTGTTCAACCGGCTGGCCCTGCCGACGCTGACCATACCGGGTTCGGCGCTGCCGTACGCGGTGACGACGGCCAAACAGCCGCGCAACGACCAGAACGGATTGGTGCGGGTGGACTGGAGCCTGAACCGGCACACGATTGACGTGCGGTACTATCAGACGTCGGCCGATGACCTGACGGCAAACGGGGTGCCATCTACGGGCGTGGGCGTGGCGAACTACGAGATCAACGCGAACTTCGGCGCCATCCATTTTGGGAACATCGGGGACACCTGGGTAATCACCCCGAACCTGCTGAACACGGCACGGGCTGCGTACAAGCGGTACGACTACACGATTACGCCCACTGACCCGAGCACGCTGACGGCGATGGGAGCAAATTACACGCAGCCGGGACACGGCACGCTGCCCTATTTCAGCCTGAGCAGTCGGTTCACGCTGGGGACAACGACGCAGAACTGGTCGGACACAATCAACGAGAACATTGAACTGGACGACTCGTTGACTTGGACGCATGGAACGCACAACATCCAGGCGGGCGTGGAGTACCTGCGGCTACAGTACCTGCATGTGTTCGACACGGCGCCGAGCATGTCGTTCAACAACTACGAGAGCGTGGCGGGAAGCACGATCAAGCCGCCGGAGAACGACATCTCGATAGCGGATCTGCTGATGGGGCTCATCTATACTTCGAGCTTCGGGAATGCAACGAATCAGGCGGCGGTGCAGCACGACCTGTACTTGTACGCGCAGGACGACTGGCGGGTGTCGCCGCGGCTGACGCTGAATCTGGGCGTGCGTTACGAGATGCCGTTCATGTGGTATCAGCCGGACGGGCAGGCGGCGACGTTCAAGCCCGGGTACCAGTCCACTGTGTTCCCCGGGGCCCCGCCGAATCTGGCGTTTGTGGGTGATCCCGGGATACCACGTTCGCTGGTGAACACTGATTATTCGAATGTGGCGCCACGGTTTGGTTTCGCCTATGACGTCTTCGGGAACGGAAAGACAAGTATTCGAGGCGGGTTGGGCATCTTCTACGACGCCATCAACGCGCTGGTGGTGGGCGTGAGCGCGCCGTTCCACTATCAGGCAACGTACACGGAGAACCCGGGCGGACTGAGCCAGCCTTTGCTGGGATTCAACGCGATACCGCAGAACTACGTGGCGGGGCAGGCTCAGTTCACGACGCCGTATGCGATTCAATACCCGGACCCGGCGTTCCGCACTCCGTATACGGAGGGCGTGAACCTGGGCATCCAGCAGCGGCTGCGGGGCAGCTCGACGCTGGAGGTGAACTACGTGGGGCGGTTCAGCCGGCACATGGCGCTGGGGTACGACAACAACCCGGCCATCTACGATTGCTCGGGTTCGTACTATCAGATCAATCCGTCGGTGTACTGCACGAGCGCGGCGGCGACACAGAGTTCGTACACGGCACGCGTGCAATATCCGGGTTATAACTACGGCGGGACGGGTGCGCTGGACTACATGACGGTGGGGACGGCCAGCTACAACGCGTTCCAGGCGATCTTCACGATGCGCAACCGGAAGATGCTGAGCCTGATGTCCTCGTACACGTACTCGAAGTCGCTGGATGTGTCGAGCAACGGGTTGAGCATCAGCAACACTTCGGACCAGCCGATGCTGAGCGCGCACCGCGCCGTCAGCGACTTCAACGCGCGGCAGACGTTCAACATGGGATTTGTGCTGCGCTTCAAGCCGATGCGGTACGGGCCGCGCACGGTACGGAGCGCACTGACGGGGTGGACGTTCAACGGCATCTACACGGCGAGGACGGGGCATCCGTTCAACATTGTGACGAGCGGTGATTCGTCGCTGCGGGACGAGCATCCGGAGTACGTGAGCGTGGTGCCGGGGATGAACCCGGTGCTGCCGTCGAACCGGCACCGCACGGACAAGGTGGCGGAGTGGTTCAACACGGCGGCGGTGGCGATACCGACGAAGGGGACGTACGGGACGCTGCCGCGGAACTACCTGACCGGACCGGCGTTCATCAACACAACGATGTCGCTGCGCAAGGTGATGTACCTGACGCCGGACAAGCGGAATACGTTTGAGTTGCGCGGAGACGCGTTCAACGTGTTCAACACGCCGAACCTGAACCAGCCGTACGCGAACATGTCGTCGCAGGCGTCGAAGAACGGAAACTTCGGCGTGATTCTTTCGACGACGGGCACTAACGGCGTGGTGGGTACGAACGGGCGGAGATTGCAGGTCTCCGGGACACTGCATTTCTGAGGCGGGCGATGAGGAGCATGGCGATGGGAGCGGAGAGCGCAATGGGAATGACGGCGAAGACGATGCGGTGGATTCTAGCGGCGGCTGTATTGTGTGGCGCAGCGGCGCAGGCACAGGTGGCGCCGATGATGCAGGTACCGATGACATCGCTGTACGCGGGGATGACATCTACGACCTACAACGGGACGACGGCCAACGGCAGTGTTTGCGCGGCGGCGCTGGACACGCTGGGCGACGGCTGCCCGGCGACACAGGCGCAGATGACGTACACGTACGGCGTGGCGTTTGACAGCAACTACAACCTGTTTGTGGCCGAGTACCAGAACAACGGTGTGCGCGTGGTGTACCGCGGCGGAACGGCATTTACTGCGGCGCTGGTGGCGGGCGAGTCGCCAAAGTATCCGGCACTGACGGCCCCGGTGGCCGGGTATATGTACCAGATTGGCGGGAACTCGGCGCTGACCTCGCACAGCGGAATCTACTACTGCAACGGCACGAGCGGATTGACGGCGCTGGACAGCCTGGGCGATGGATGTCCGTCGGCTTATGCGGACATGAAGCCGCGCAACGTGACGACGGACAAGTACGGGAATGTGTGGGTGACGGATGCGACGACGAACCATCAGGGCGTGCGCATCTTCTACGTGGGCGGGTCGAGCGTGGCCAGCCAGATTATGGCCTACAACCCAGCCATCACCAGTGTGCAGCCTGGGTATGTGTACCGGTTGGGCGCGGATGGAGACTTCATCGCCATACGCGACGTTGCGGTGGACACGAACGGGAACATCTACGTGTCGGACAACGGGGCCATCACTGCAGAGACGGGCTTGCAGGCGACGACCAGCGGCAACCAGATCAAGAAGTTCAATGGCGCGGGCTGGGCGACATACATCACCGGCGCGGCGACGGCAGCGCCGACCAGCGCGGACGGGGACGGCGGCGCGGCGACAGCAGCGTCCATCACCAACCCGACGATGCTGCAGTTCGACGCCAACAACAACTTGTTCATCGCAGACGTTGGGAATGCGCGGCTGCGCGTGGTGTACAGCGCGGGGACAACGGCTCCGCTGTATGTGGAGGGCAACAATGCGACTGTGGTGACCAGCCCGGTGGCGGGGAACATCTACACGGTGGCGGGAGGCGGGACGCTGAAGACGACCGGATCGCTGGCCAGCACAGTGCTGTTTGCGCCGGGAACGAACGGGTACCTGAGCCTGGGCGTAGATGCTGCGGGGAACATCCTCGTGATGGATGGGTCGTTTTACATTTGGAGGGTGGACGCAGCGACGGGGATAGCAACGCTGATTGGCGGATATGGGGCGTCCACGACGACATACACGGCGAACGCGACGCCGGCGGCGGGTGCTACCTGCAACGGAGTGGTCGGTGGGCCGGTGATGACCGACGCCGATGGCGAAGGATGTCCGGCGACTGAGGTGCTGGCCTACGGCGGATGGGGGCGGTACATCTTCGATGCGACGGGGAACTTCTACTACACGGAGCACCGTACGAGTACGGCGCCTGTCTCGATTGTGCGGAAGTACAGCTATCTTGGATTGTTTGCAGCGCAGGCGGTGAAGACGACATCGGCGAGCGCGGCGGTGGCTTACACGCCGAGTACAGTGACGACGTACACGCCGACAGAGAACTTCCTGCTGACGGGCGCGGCGGCGACGGACTATGCGGATGCGGGCGGCGGGTTGTGCAGCATCTATGCGACTACCGGCGTGCAAACGTGCGTGTACAACGTGTCGTTTACACCGCAGACGGCGGGCGCGCGGCTGGGTGCGTTGACACTGACGGCCAGCGGCAGCACGCTGGCGACCACTCTGCTGGGCGGTGTGGGCACTGGCGCAGCGTTGACGATTGATCCGGCGACGCAGAGTGCGATTGGGACGGGGTTCTCTCCGACGGGCGTGGGTGAGGACGAGAGCGGCAACACGTACATCGCCGACGGGACGAGCGGGAAGGTGTACAAGTCGGCGGGCGGAGCGACACCAGCGGTGTATGCCAGCGGCTTCAAGAACGCGGAAGGAATAGCGGTGAACGGCGCGGGTGTGCTGTATGTGGCCGACACCGGAAACAATCGGCTGGCGGCGGTCTCCTTGACGGGAGTAGTGACGAGCGTGCTAACGACGTTCGGCGGAGTGGCGCTGAGCGGGCCTTCGGGCGTGGCGGCGGCCGCGGCGGGCGACGTGTTTGTGAGCGACACGGGGAACAACCGCGTGCTGGAGATTGCGGCGAATGGCATGGTGAGCGCTTTGGGAGTGGCAGGATTGAAGGCTCCGATGGGGCTGACGCTGGATGCGGCCGGTGACCTGTTCGTTGCGGATGCAGGGAACGCGCGGGTGGTGGAGTACTCTGCCGCGGGTGCGCAGACTGCAATTACGTTGACGCCAGCGCTGGCCACTCCGGTGGCGGTGGCGGTGGACGCGGCTGGCGACCTGTTTGTGGCGGACAATGCGAACCAGAATGTGGTGGAGGCGCAGGCAGGAACGACGACGGCAACGCCACTGGTCGGCAGCGTTATGGGTCTGGACGGGCTGGCGGCGGATCCTGGTGGCAACCTGTATGTGACGGCGACGGGATTGACGGGAGCGATGAAACTGAACCGCACGACCGTGCGGTACGCTTTTGGTATCACGGGAATCGGATTCCCGAGTTCACAGACGTTTACGCTGACGGACGCAGGGAACTCGACGCTGACGCTGGGTTCACCCGTACTGACGGGGAGCGACACAACGAACTACACATTGACGGCGGCGACGACCAACGGATGCAGCTTGAATCAGGTGCTGGCTGTGGGAGGCAACTGCGCAATGAATGCACAGTTCAATCCGTTGACGGCGGCGAGCTTCACGGACAACGTGACAGCGGCGACGACGCCGACGAACAGCGACACGCTGACACTGACCGGCACGGGTAAAGTGCTGGTGGGGACGACGACGGCGCTGAGCTATTCCGTCTCGACGGGCGGGAACCCGCTGGCGGCGTTCACGGCGACGGCGACCATCAATGTGGTGACGAACGTTGGAGCGGCGACAGGGACGGTGGCGTTCTATGTGGACGGACTTGCCGCTGGAACGGCGACGGTCAGCAGCAACGCGGCGAGCGTGAACCTGAAGTTGACCGTGGGGCCGCACAGCATCAAGGCAGTGTACGGCGGCGACACAAACTACGCGCCGAGCTCCACGACGCAGATATGGCCGGCGGGAACGAGTTCGGTGTCGCTGGCTGTGACGACAACGGGAACCATCACGTACGGGCAGGCGGTGGCGGTGACGGCGACGACCACGACGGGCAATTCGGCGGCGACGGCGACGGGGACCGTGGCGTTCAGTGTGGACGGCGTGGTGCAGAAGACGCTGACGTATGCAGCATCGTTGTCCACGACGGTGAACGTGCCTGCGGGAACGCATACATTGGCGGCGGTATATAGCGGAGACATGAACTATCAGGCGGGGACGGGTACGGCAAGCGTAACGTTGAACAAGGCACAGCCTGCGATAACGCTGATGCTGACTCCGACAGCCGGGCCGACTTCGAACACGGTTGCGATGAGTGCGACGGTGGGCTCGAGCATCAGCACGCCGACGGGGACGGTGACGTTCACGAACGGCACGACGACGCTGGGGACAGGCACGCTGAACGCTTCCGGCGTGGCGACGTACAACAGCACGAACCAGACGCCGGCGGCGACGATTACGGCAACCTACGGTGGAGACAGCAACTTCCTGGTGGCGAATGTGACGGTTACGCCTACGGCTACGTTCCTCATCAGCAACTTCAGTCCCAGCACATTGCAGATGGCGCAGAACGGTGTGGGTCAGGCGTCGCTGCAGGTGAACTCGTTCTACAACTACGCGGGGACGCTGACGATAAACTGCACGAACGCGCCGAGCTACGTGGTGTGCCGCGGCATGCCGCAGTTCGCGACGTTGACGGCCAATGGGACGGCCGGGGTAGTCGTGCAGGTGTACACGAGCATCCCGCCGGTCTCGGCAGCGAACCGCGGGCTGAAAGGACTGTCACGGCAGGGCATGATGACTGCGGCGCTGTGCATGCTGCTGCTGCCGCTGGCTCGGCGGCGCGGGTTGCGGCTGCTGGTGATGTTGGTGGTTGCACTGGCGGTTGCGGTCGGAGCCGTGGGGTGCGGAACGGGCGTGAGCGACACGAACAATGACATCACACCGACGGGCACGTATGCTGTGACGTTGAACGTGACGGATGGGTCGCAGACGACGAGCCAGAACCTGTCGCTGGTGGTGCTGCCGGCGACCAGCGTGCGGTAAACGAGGAGAGACGATGCGCGGAATGAAAGCAGTAGTGTGTTTGGCGGCGATTTTACTGGCCGCGAGTGCGGCGATGGCGCAGGCGGCTGCAGGTGCGAGCGCAAGCCCGGGGTACACGGTCATCCGTGATGTGAAGTACATCAATGGACCGAACGGCGCGCTGGGCGCGGATGTGTACGTGCCGGAAGGCGCGGGGCCGTTTCCCGGGATATTGTTCATACACGGCGGAGGATGGAAGAGCGGTGACCGCAGCCAGATGGTGAAGTTGATTACGGCACTGGCGGCGAAAGGGTATGTGGGGTTCACGATTGACTACGACCTTTCGCCCGGGGTGCACTACCCTGTGGCATTCCACGAGTCGCTGGCGGGGCTGAAGTACTTCCGCGCGCATGCGGCGGAGTACAAGCTGGATGCGGCGCGGGTGGCGGTGGCGGGGAGTTCGGCGGGCGGAGAGCTGGCTGCGCTGGTGGCGTTGAATCCGAGCGGAGTGGTGGCGGGTGGCAAGGTGGAACCGCTCATCAGCGCGTCGCCGGTTCAGGCGGCGCTGATCCTGAACGGGGTGCTGGACTTGACGGCGCAGGAATCGAAGTCCACGTCAGTGCCGGAGTATCTGGGCGGGGCTTGCAAGGAGAAGCTGGAGGCGTGCAAGGACGCGTCGCCCATCAGCCACGTGCACGCGGGCGCGCCGGCGATGTATGTGGGTCACGGGACGGCGGACGAGAGCGTTCCGTTCCACGAGGCGCAGGAGTTTACGGATGCGCTGAAGAAGGCGGGCGTGACGGTGAAGTTCTTTGTGGCTGAGGACGGGCCGCACACCTACTGGGGCAAGCCGAAGTATATGGCCGACAACCTGCAGGCTATCGAGGAGTTCCTGAAAGTAGCGCTGGCGAACAAGTAACTATTTGGAAGGTTCGGCATCGGGGGGCGCGGCGGAAGCTGCGCCCTTTGCCTTGCGCGCGTCGAAGTAATCGGTGAGCGCGTAGGCGAGCTGGTTGAGCTGGTGCATGCGGTCCAGCAGCGGCTGCCAAGGGACGTAGGTGGAGCTGACGATGCCCTTGTTGGAGTCGGCGTTGGACGGGTCGGCGTGTGGGTCGGAGGGGTCGTTGTCCTGATAGCGGAACCAGTCCCAGCCGACGGATTTGCCGCTCTCCAGCAGGCCGAGAGTGAAGTTCTGGTAGAAGAGGCCGCGCTGGGCCTGTGTGTCCACGAGCCAACCGGCGCCGGTGTGGTTGAGCATGCCGGAGTCCTTGCCCTTGGCGTAGAACTCGCTGACGATGACGGGACGGCCGGAGGATTTCTCCCATAGGTCGAGGTTGTCTGGGCTGGGCTGCCAGGCCTCGTAGTAGTTGACGCTGACGACGCCGCAGTAACGGCCGGCGGCGGTGAAGACCTCGGGGAGGTGGTTCTGCTTGTTGAAGCGCGCGCCGAGGAGCATGTGGTTCTTGTCCACGGCGCGGAGGGCGTCGTTGACGATGGAGAAGTAGAGGTCCACCTCGAAGGCGAGGAACTGGGTGCGGAGGTCGTCGGTGGGCGCGGCGGCGTGGTGGTCGTCGAGGAACTTTTGGGCGGCCTTGTGACCCGGGTCGTCGGAGGGAAGTGAGAGATAGCCGTCGAGGTTGTTGCGGTAGAGCGGCATCTCGTTGTCTGAGAAGTAGCCGAAGAGGTTGGGATCGTCGGCGTACTGTGCGAACTTTTTGAGGTGCTGGCGGGCGAATTCGGGGAACTCAGGGTCGAATACGAAGATGGTGTCGGCGGGGTAGGCGGAGTGTCCGGTGCCCTGATGGGCGCGTTCGCCATGGGAGCGGGCGTGGCCGTAGGCGCTCATGACGTCGAGGATGATGGTGTAGGCGAGCGGGCGGGTGGGCTGGAGCGAGGAACTGCGGATGGAGTCGTGGTCGCTCCAGCCGCCGGTGCTGTTGAAGGCGTTCTTGAGCAGGAGGGCCTGGGTCTGGTCAATCCAGTGGGTGCGGTCGCCGAATGTGGCGCCGAAGGCGCGCTGGGCGTTGGGCGATTCGAGGGGGCGGACGGCGGCGACGCCGATGTGGAGCATGAGATGGCCGTAGGGATCCACAACCCACCAGCGGTCGCCCATCTTGCGGGTGTAGTAGAAGCCGGTGGCGGGAGCGGAGCGGTCGAGGCGGCCGCCGAACTTGTCGGTGGGTACGATGCGGGGGGTGAAGTCCTTGAGCTGCTCGACGACGCGGGTGGGGCGCATCTTGACGTCGTCCCACTTGCCGGCGTCGCGGCTGTAGTGGGTGACGCCAATCTTGAGGCTGTACTCATCGGCGCCGTTGTAGAGCGAGGGAGCGGCAGCGGGCTTGTCCGCTGGGGCGGTCTTCTGTGTGGATTGGGCGTTGAGCGTGGCTGCGGCAAGCAGGAGCGCTGCGAAAGTGAGTGAGTGCGAGATGCGGGGCATGGGGGCTCCTAGTGCAGGCGCAGATGGTTGAGGAGGAGAATCCAGAGAGCGAGGGTCGGCACACCGAAGATGTAGCTGGAGACGAGGGTGGAGCTGGCGTCGGGCGGGGTGCAGTTGAAGTTCTTGCCGAAGACGAGGCCGAAGAAGCCGCAGGGGATGGCACAGAGGAGGACGACGGAGCGGGTGAGGTCCGCGGAGAGATGGAAGAGCAGGCAGGCACCGAGGGCGAGAGCGGGCTGGGCGAGGTTCTTGAGGGCGAGCAGAAGGCCGACGGCGCGGTTGAACTCGATACGGTGCTCGCTGACGACCAGGCCGGTGAGGAAGAGGGCTGTGCCGACGGTGGCGGAACCCATGACGGTGAGGGAGCGGTCAATGTACGAGGGGAGGGCGGGGAGGCCGGCGAGGGCGTAGAGGATTCCGGCGGCGGGAGCCCAGACGACTGGACGACGGCAGGCGCGCCAGAGGATGCCGAGGAAGGTGTCGGGCTGGCGACCGGCGGGAGTGGGGGCGAAGGCGCTGCGGAGGCGCTCTCGCCAGCGCAGGGGTCGGGTCGGGGAGGGACGAGTCTCCAGAACTGCGAGAGTGATGGGGGCGACGGTGAGCGAGCCCATGGCGATGGATACGGCCGTGGTGACGCTGGCGGCGGGGCCGTAGGCGGAGAGCAGCAGGGGCAGCCCGACGGCCGTGACGTTGGGCAGGCCGAGGGTGAGGGCGAGAACGGCGCTGTCGTGAGGGGAGTGGCGGGCGAAGCGGCGGTATCCGGAGTAGACGATGGCGTAGACGGCCAAGTAAACCAACGAGATGACGAGTGCGGCCAGGCCTTGCCCGTAGAGCTGGACGCGCGGCGTTCTGGCGATGATGGAGAAGAGCGCGCAGGGCAGGGCGAAGGACATCAGGAAGGTGACGAGGCTGCGGACATTGACGTTGTCCACGACGCGACGACGGCCGGCGATGTAGCCGACCAGAAGGCCGGCGAAGATGGGGACGAGGGCGTTGGCAAGGATAAGGGGCATAGTGAGGATGGCGTGCAGCTGAAAGCGAGCGGCAGGGAGCCTTGGCCAGTGTAGATGGGGGTGGAGGGGCTGCGCCAGAGTGATTGAGATGATTTTGCAAGCATGGATATGTGATAATTCTTGGCAATCGTAAGAATTATGGAACTCAGGCAGATACGTTCGTTTTTGATGGTGTCCGAGACGCTGCACTTCGGGCGCTCGGCGGAGATGCTGCACATCAGCCAGCCAGCGTTGAGCCTGCAGATACGGGCGCTTGAGGATGAATTGGGCGTGCGGCTGCTGGAACGGAACCGGCGGCGGACGTCGCTGACGGCGGCAGGCATAGCATTTCGCGCCGAGGCGACGGGTGCGTTGGCGCGACTGGAAGAGGGCGTCCGCAAGGCGAAGCTGGCGGCCAAGGGGCAGGCGGGTTCGCTGCGGATCGGGTTCATCAGCACGGCGGGGGCGGAGATACTGCCGGACGTAGTGCAGCGGTTCCGCGCACAGTCGCCGGAGGTGGCGCTGTCGCTGCGGAACATCCTGAGCGAAGAGCAAGTGAAGATGCTGCTGGCCGGGACGCTGGATGTGGGGTTCGTACGGATGCCGCTGGGGGAACACCCGGAGCTGGATGCGGTGCGGGTGCACGTGGAGCCGTTCGTGGTGGTGGTGCCGAAGGCGCACCGGCTGGCGGAGCGGGCGAGCGTGAAGCTGAGCGAGCTACGGGACGAGGAGTTTGTGATGTACGAGCGGGTGTTCGCGCCGGGGTTCCACGACGTCATCAGCCGGATGCTGCGCGAGGCGGGAGTGATACCTCACGTGAGCCAAACGGCAGGGGAGATGCCGACGCTGATCTCGCTGGTGGACGCAGGGATGGGCGTGGCGATACTGCCGCATTCGGCGGTGAAGCATCGGCTGGCGAACGTGGTGGCGGTGAAGATTGCCGACAAGGTGCCGGCGTCGGAGATTGCCTTGGCGGTAAGGAGCGGGGAGCGGATGCCGGTGGTGGAGAACTTCCGAGCGCTGGTGCTGGGCAAGAAGCCGCGGCGGGACAGCGCGAAGTAGGCTCACACAACCCCATTGTTGAAAGCCAAGATGTGAGAGCAGGAAGATAATGAATTGAAGGAGTTATGGTTGGAAAGTTTTTTGAGCGATAAAGAAACGGGTAAGTAGGGTGGATTGGTTGACCACAGAAAACAGGAAACATGGGGAAGTGCAACCTTTAGACACAGGTGAGCGTTGGGAAAGCGGCACGAAACAAGGCGAAATTATTGACTATAGCGTGAACAATACCCAATTTATCCTATGTTGACAGAGGAATTATTGTTCCCGTATTGTTCCTTTGGCTGATATTCCAACTCAAGCCCAGACCTGAATTGGTACGACCTTCCTGCAATCTGTGAAGGAATCCCCAATCAGAAAAGTTGCGAGGATCGCATGAACTCACTGCGCCGTTGTGCACTTCCTGTCATCACGTTCATCGCCCTGATTGCCACCGACACGTTGGCACACGGGCAGATGCTGCTGCCCAACACGATTTCGACTGTAGCTGGCGGCGCATCGGCGAACCCGACGAGCGGCGCGACGTGCGCGACGGGCTCCGTGCTGAAGGCGACGGACAGCTATGGCGATGGGTGTTTGGCGACACAGGCGCTGATTGGTACGACGTCGAGCGGCATCTGGGGCCTGGACGTGGACAAGTTCGGCAACCTGTTCTTTGTGGACACGCCGAGCCAGAGAATTCACCGTGTGGACGCGCAGAGCGGCATCATGACGCTGGTGGCCGGCGGAAACACGGTGTGCGGCGGGGCGTACTCGTCTTACGGGGACAACTGTGTGGCGACGACGAATACAACGCTACCCTCGAACATCCGCAGCATGTCGTTGGATCCATACGGGAACGTGGTGTACACGAGCTACAGCTATCCAGCTGTCCACATGATCTGCAATGCAGTGTCACCGCTGTGCAGCGCGGGACAGATTGGCTACCAGATTTTGCTGGGCGGCAACATCACGGCACAGACATCGGCGGGCACGTCCACGGGATGCTCCTCGACGGATTCAACGAATGGGACGGGCGGCGACGGCTATAACGCCATCTACTATGGGACGCTGACGGGAACTACGGGCGCGGCGTCGATGTGCTTCAACAAGCCTGAGGGGATCTACGCGGACAAGTTCGGCAACGTGTACGTGGCGGACAGCAGCAACACGCGTTACCGCGTGATACTGGGGCCGCAGACGTACAACAGCGTGACCAACCCGTTGTGGGCGGTCATCCAGCTGAACAGCACCTATTCGACGGCGCACGCAGGGTACGTGTATCCGATACTGGGCGGCGGGACGGCGTGCTCCGGCAAGCTGGACAACGCGGGCAACGGTTGCCCGTGGTACCAGACGACGACCGGAACGGGCAACGATTTTGGCGTGTACGGCGATCCGTACGGCGACATCGTTTTCACGGACGCGAAGAACTCTCCGGCCACCTACCGCGTGCTGTACATGGGCGGTTCAAAGATGGCCAATATCATCACGGTGAACAACAGCAGTGTGAGCACGCCGGTGGTGGGGAGTGTGTACGCGATCTTCGGAGCGGGCGGAACGGGACTGAGCTCGCCGACGACGCAGCCCATCAAGGGCACAACCTCGAGCACGCCGACCAGCAGCCTCGACCGCGTTTACGTGGACAGCAACTACAACGTGTGGCTGGGCGACGAGAAGACGCCGTACTACATCTTCTTCCTGGACGGGAACACGGGATATGTGCGCGAGCTGACGGCGGGCGGCGGAGCGTCGTCTTGCAGTTGGACATCGCAGGCCAACGGTGACGGGTGCGCAGTCAACTCCGGCAGCACACCACAGGCGGCGTTCATCTCCGATAGCGATGCACTGTCGCTGGCGGTGGACAACGTGGGCAACCTGTACGTGGCGGACAGTGAGACGGCGGCAACTGCGGCGCGTGTGCGCAAGATCCTTGCATCCACTCTTTACAGCTCGCCGGTGGCGGACTCGCACACGCAGAACCTGCTCATCCACGAGCCGGCCTGCACGAGCAGCTGCACGTACACGGCGGTGCTGACGGTGCCGACACCGGACATCACGTTGGGATCGTTGAGTTGCACGGGGAACACAACGAGCAGCGATAACACCTATGACTGCACTTTGCCGGTGACGGTGAACACGCAGTCGCCGAACATGCGTTCGGAGGGCTTGGCGGTGACGGGGCCTGGCGGGACGACCATCTTCCCGCTGAACATACTGTCGAGCGGCACGGCGCTGGTGAGCGACACGGCGACCTCGACGGGGGCGACGGGCATCACGGCGACGAGCACGGCGTTAGGCTCGACGAGCTACACGCCGATTGCAGTGGCGGTGGACGGGTCGAACAACGTGTACTCGGTGGACAACGCGACGAACAAGGTGGCGGTGTACATTCCGAGCGGAAGCTTGGGCGCGGGGACGACGACGCTGGTGACGCAGACGGCGCCGAGCGGGACGACGCAGGTCGCTGTGGACACGTACGGCAACTTGTACGCGGTGAAGGGCGATGCAAGTGTGTACAAGCTGACGGTGACGGCGGCGCAGGGTAGCCCGACGGCCCCGCCAACGTTCAGTTCGGGCACGGTGTCAGCTCCGGCGGGTACGCTGGCGCAGGGCGTGGCGGTGGACGTGCAGGGTAACCTCTACGTCAGCGACGGGAACACCAAGACGATTCTGAAGATCAGTCAGGGGACGAACAGTTCGATTCCTGTACAGACGTTGACGGCGGCCTTCAGCAATCCGACGTTGCTGACGCTGGATACGCTGGGCAACCTGTGGGTGTATGACGCTGGCGCGAACTCCATCTACAAGATGGCGATTGCACTTAACAAGGGGCCGGGCGCGGTGGCGCTGCCGACGGCGACGGTGACCAGCGTTACAGCGACTGGCTTGGCTGTGGATGCGGCGGGCAATCTGTACGTGCAGACGTCGAGCGGAGTGACGGAGTATCCGTCCTATACGACGAGCGGGCCGGCGAGCGTGACGGTGTACTCGGGCGGAACGACGCCCAAGGGCATCGCGCTGGACGGTGCAGGGAATCTGTATTACGCAGATGCGGGCAATACGGCGGTGCAGGAGATAGCACGCAGCACCTACAGCTACAACTTCGGCACGAGCACGACGCCGACGCTGGCCTCGACCATCAGCAACGCGGGCAACCTGGCGGCGACGGGCTTTGGGGCGCTCAACTCGAACTTCATCACCAGCGGCGGCAGCAGTAACGGCTGCGGCGGATCGGGCGCGCTGGCGACGAGCACGGCGACGGCCATTGGCCAGTCGTGTGTGCTGACGGTGCAGTACAACGGTGGACTGGCGACGGACACGATTGCATTCACATCGACCTCTGCGCTGAGCACGACGACGGCGAACACGGGTTCGGCGGCCTACAGCGGCACGGCAGGGTCTGCGGTTGCGACCACAACGGCGTTGAGTGGCCAGACTCCTGGCAGCCCGAACTACGCGCCGAGCGGCACCGAGGTGAGCTTCACGGTGACGGTGACGGCGGGGTCGGGTAGCGCGGCGCCGACGGGTACGGTGAACTGGTCTGTAGACAGCGGCGTGTACACCGGCTCGGTGACGCTGTCGCCAGTGGGCGGACAGATCTATTCGACGGCGACGATTGCGCTGAGCGGAGAGATAGCGGGCAGCCACAGCCTGGCGGCGACGTACGCCGGGGCGACGGGCTTCAACGGGTCCACGACGAGCTCTGGTTCGAGTTACACCATCGCCCAGGTGGCGACTTCGATGGGCTGGACGCCGGGTGCGAGCTCGCTGCAGGTGAGCGCGCCTCTGGGCACCAGTGTGCTGAACGCGACGTGTTCGGGCGCACCCACGGCCTACATCACGTACACGGCGACACCTTCGGGCGGATCGGCGCAGAACGTGGACGCGGCGACGTACCTGCCGCTGAGCGGCTCGCCGTACTCGCTGGTGGCGACGTGCACGCCGGCGGACGGGACCGACTACACGGGCTCGACGGCCTCGATGAGCAGCCTGACCATTACGCAGGCGACGACGACGGCGCCCATCGGCGGGACGCAGTTCCTGGTGGCGTCGAGCGGTGGCAACTATACGAGCGTGCAGGCGGCGGTCAACGCGATTGGAGCCAGCGGTGGCAACATCTACATCGCACCGGGAACGTACACGGAGCGGGTGACGGTGATGCAGCCGAGCGTGGCGCTGCGCGGACTGGGCGGCAACCCGCAGAACGTGGTGCTGACGCACGAGGCGGGAGCGTTCAGCGCTTCGGGCAACAGCGGATACGCGGGCGAGTTCACGACGGCGCTGACCAACGGCTACCAACTGCCGGCGGGAAGCTCGACGTTCAGCGGCGACGCCGGGTCTTCGACACTGAATATCTCCAAGGGCATTAACACGGCCATCAATTCCAGCACAACATACTATCCGCATGATTTTTATGCGGAGAACCTGTCTGTGAACAACACGTGGGACTCGGACGCTACGACGACCACGACCACCTACAACGTGGGCGGGGTGTGCACGGCGAGCGCGGGAGCGGCGCAGACGTACAACGCGCTGTTCAACGCGGGCATCCAGTGCGCGTCGCAAGCCATCGCTCTCTGGGACGCGAGCGACCAGTCGGTGTTCAACAACGTGTACACATTCAGCCTGCAGGACACGGTGTACGCGGGTTCGGGCGGGTGCGGCGCGCCTTGCACGGTGGGTCGCGAGTACTGGTACCACGGCAAGATCACCGGGGATGTGGATTACATCTTCGGCGACGGCGCGGCGGTGTTCGACCACATGAACATCTACAGCGTGTTCCACAGCACGGCGACGGGCGCGGTGACCATCGAGGCGCAGAACAAGAGCGCGCAAACGGGATCGGGCAGCGACTACCTGAGCGGCTACGTGTTCTACAACGACACGATGACATCGCAGGCAACGGGCATGACGGCGCTGACCTTCGGACGCCCGTGGGGCGCGTACTCGACCGCGGTGCTGCTCAACGACTCGATTGACCAGGTAGCGGCGACGGGTTGGTCGGCGTGGAGCGGTAACAACAATCTGGCGACGTCAACGTATCTGGAGTTCAACGACATCGCGTACACCGACCCATCCACAGGATCGGCCGACATCAACGGCGTCATCTACACGGGTTCGGGCGGCAACACGGGCTCGGGGGTGACGGGCACGCGCGAGACGACCTCGACGAACCCGGGCACGGCCGAGGCAAGCAACAACCCCATCACTTCGATGAGCTATGCACAGTCATCGCAGTTCCAGCCGGTGAACTTCCTGAATTCGAAGGTGGGCACGTCGGGTCAGGGCGTGACGGGCGGAGTGGGCACGCTGTCCACGGGCGGCACGTCGCAGTGGAACCCGGTGACGGCCATCGCGACGGACGTGAACGCCTTTACGAACTCAGGCACATCAAGCTACACCATCACCTACGGCAACAGCATCACCATCCTGATGCGGCCGACGGTGCCGGGCGCGGGCTTGATTCCGACGGGCACGTACACGCTGAAGGACAACGGTTCGACGATTGCGTCGGGCAGCCTGGATGCGACGGGCGAGGCATACTACACCAGCACGACGCTGGTGCCGGGCTCGCACAGCTTTACGTGGGTCTATGGCGGCGACTCGAACTTTGCCGGCTCGACGACGGCAGGCGGATCGGCGTTGAGCGTGACGGTGAACGCGATTGCGGAGACGGTGACGCCCAACAGCCAGACGGTGACGTGGGACGGAACGGTGCCGACGCTGGGCTACAGCATCAGCCCGAGCATGACGCCGTCCACACTGCCGACCTGCGCCATCAGCGATGGAACGCACACGGATACGGCGGGCGGCACGGTGAACCTGACGCCGGGCACGTACTCTGCGGGCGTGAGCTGTACGGGCGCCGCTGCTACGGGCTACTCATTCAGCTACAACACGGCGGGTGTGACAGTGAACGTGGCGACGCTGAACTCCATCACGGTGAGCGGCTTCCCGAAGTCCATCAATAATGGGACGTCCGAGCCGGTGACGGTGACCGCGAAGGATTCGAGCGGCAACGCCATAGCCGGTTACACGGGTACGGTGACACTGTCGAGTTCGGACGGGTCGGCAACGCTGCCCTCGGCGTACACCTATTCAGCCGGAGAGAACGGCGTGCACCAGTTCAGCGTGGCGCTGAACACGAGCGGCACGCAGAGCATCACGGCGACCATCGGATCGACGACGGGCAGCGAGACGGGCATCGACGTGGGTACGACGCTGTGGGTGGTGAACGCCAATGGGACGCTGAGCAAACTGAGTTCGCAGGGCAATGCGGTCTCGGGCAGCGGCGGCATCAGCGGCGGCGGCTCGAACTCGAGTACACAGGGAGCAGCGGCGCCTGACAGCAGCGGCAACATCTGGAGCGTGGACTCGGGCAACAACCAGTTGACCAAGTTCGCAGCATCAGGCTCGAGCGGAACGTCGTACACGAACGGCGGGCTGAACGCACCGACCGGGGTAATCGTGGATGGCGGCGGGTCGGTCTGGGTGTCGAACTCTGGCGGTAACAGCGTGTCGCAGTTCGGCACGGGCGGCAGCGCGGTGACCGGCAGCACGGGTTACACCAGCAACCTGGGAAATGGTAACAGCGCTCTGAACCAGCCGACAGGCATAGCAGTGGACGCAGCCGGAGTCATCTGGGTGACGAACGGCGGCAACAACACGGTGACGCAAATCATCGGCCCGGGCACACCTGTGGTGACGCCCACGGTCAACGCATTGAAGAACAACACGTATGGAGTGAAGCCATGAAGAAACCCATTCTCCAACTTGCTCATCTGGCAGTGGCCGCAGTGGCCGCAGCTGCACTGGCCGGCTGCGGCCTGGCCACCAGCACCTCGGAGGCAATCTCACCCACAGGGCCGCAGGTTGCGGCAATGAATGGCATGGCGCACGGCGGCCAGCAGCCGCTGGTCGGCTCAATCATCAAGATGTATGCGGTGAGCACGAGCGGATACAACACGGCGGCGTACGACATGCAGCCGAAGGACAACAGCGGCAACACACCCGAAACCGACAGCAACGGGAACTTCTTCGTGCATACGTACACGTGCAGTTCACCCTGCACGTCGAACTCGGAGGTGTACATGCTGGCGGTAGGCGGGGACCCTGGTGCGGGGAACAACTCTGCCGTGATACTGTTCTCCACCCTGGGGACGGTGTCGTCGCTGTCGAGCATACAGTTTGTGTGGATGAACGAGGTGACAACGGCGGCGGCTGCCTATGCCGTAGCGCCGTTCGTCGGCTCGGACCTGTACCACGTCAGCACCAGCAGCTCGAACACTGCCGGTCTGGCCAACGCATTCACGGTGGCGCAGAACTTGGCCAACATCAGCACGGGGCAGGCTGGCGGGCCGAGCCTGCCCAGCGGCGCGGTGGTGTCCAGCGACGTGCTGAATGGCATCGCCGACATTTTGGCGGCATGCATCAACTCGACGGGGCCGGGTTCGGCCACATGCAGCAACTTGTTCTCGTACACAGGGGGTTCGGACGTCTTCACGGCGGCGGTGACGATGGCACGCAACCCCGGGACCAAGGTCAGCCAGATTTGGGATCTGTTGCCGTCGCAGCCCGTCTTCGGGACGGCACTGACGGGCGCACCGAATGACTTGACGCTGTCCATCACCTACAACGGCGGCAGCATGAACAAGCCGGCCAGCCCGGTGGTGGACGCCAGCGGAAACGTGTGGGTGGCCAACACTGGCGCCAGCACGGTGACCAAGCTGACACCCAGCGGCGTGGCGACCTCGACGACGGTGAGCAGTCCGCCGAACGCGCTGGCCTTGGATCCAAGCGGCAACGCGTGGGTGGCGGCAGGGTCGAGCTCGGGCAACAGCGCGCTGATTGAAGTGAGCAGCGCAGGCTCGGTGGCGACGACCTGTACCGGCAATGGGCTGAACGTACCGACGGATATCAGCCTAGACTCGTCGAATGACCTGTGGCTGACGAACTCGGGGAACAACACTCTGAGTGCCTTCACAAGCGGCTGTAGCGGCACGAGCGGCGCGCTGGGGAACTACAGCGGTGGAGGACTGAGCGCGCCCATCGGCATCGTCTCTGCCAACCAGTAACAGGCAAGACTTTACCCTAGGCCGGAGGCGCAATGCCTCCGGCCAATTTGTTTATGGCACGGCCAAGGGCGGCCGGGCCGGAAATGTGTACATGTAACAGTATTGACAGAGGATATACGCGGGGAAATTGCAGTTAACCGTTCGATATACAGCTAGATAGCCTTGTTAACCAAGAGATGATTCCCTTGCACGGAAGGTCAACACCGTAGCAGGGAAGTTGTATTTGAGGTTAAGAGGCGAAGTTGCTCCCCGGCCGACTCCATCACCGTGTAATACCTCGCGTACTGGCGCTGCTGTGCCTGTGGGCGGCGGCGTCCGCGCTGGTGGCGCAGAGGACGGGCCAGTGGGGATGGATGCAGGGCACGAACTCAGCGGGAGCGCCGGCCATCTACGGGACCAAGGGCGTGGCCACGCCGCAGAACGTTCCGGGGGCGCGCGACGGGGCGGCGACCTGGACGGACCAGAATGGGAACTTCTGGATGTTCGGCGGACAGACGACCGACGGCGCGGGGCACTTCTACTTCCTGAACGATCTGTGGATGTACTCGACGGTGACGAACGAGTGGACGTGGATGAGCGGAAGCTCCACTCCGAATGTGCAGAGCGTGTACGGAACGCAATGGACGCCGGATGCGGGGAACGTTCCGGGGGCGCGGGCGCACGTGGCCGCATGGACGGACTTTGACGGGAACTTCTGGATGCTGGGCGGGGACACGCGGGACGCGAACGGCGTGTACACGGAGTACAACGACCTGTGGCTGTACTCGGTGGACACCAACGAGTGGACGTGGATGGGCGGGGCAAACCAACCGAACGCGGCGGGGGTTTACGGTCGGCAGGGGAAGTTTTCGACGCGGCATGCGCCGGGAGCGCGCGACAGCGCCATGGCCTGGACGGACCAGGTCGGCGACCTATGGCTGTTCGGCGGGTCGGGGATGGACGCCAACGGCGTGCACGGGTACCTGAACGATTTGTGGCACTACAGCATCGCCACGGACGAGTGGACGTGGGTGAGCGGCAGTAGGACGGTGAACGGCACGGGCAACTACGGAACGCAATATGTGGCCGATGCGGCGAACACGCCGGGGGCGCGGGTTTACGGGACGACGTGGGTGGGCAAAGACGGAACGTTGTGGCTGTTCGGCGGGTACAACGGGTATGGCGACGGATGGGACACAGACCAGAATGATCTGTGGTCGTTCAGCACAGCGACCGGCGAGTGGACATGGATAGGCGGGCCACCGGGGTATGGGATGCAGGGCCTCTACGGGACGAAGGGGATGGCCGATGCGGGGAACTGGCCGGGAGCGCGCGACACGTCCGTGGGATGGGTGGACTCGTCGGGAAACCTGTGGATGTTCGGCGGCGAATCGGACAGCATCGGTTGGCCGGCGGACCAGTACAACGACCTGTGGATGTTCAACCAAAACACGGACATGTGGACGTGGGTGAGTGGGGAGAATGACATTGACTCAGCGGGCGTGTTCGGTTTGCCAGCGGTGTTCGATGCGGGCAACGAGCCACCGGCACGGGGCGCAGCTTCCGCATGGATGGATGTGGACGGGAACCTATGGTTCCAGGGCGGCTTCGGCATGGGCGGCAACGGATACCAATACAGCCTGAACGACATGTGGGAGTACTCATTCGAGGTGGTGCCGACGGCGACGCCGGTGATCACGCCGGACGGTGGTACGTACGAGACGGCGCAGGTGGTGAGCATTGCGGACAGCAATCCGCTAGCGGCTATCTACTACACGACGGACGGCAGCACGCCGACGGCGAACTCGACGCTGTACACTGGTCCGTTTCTGGTGAGCACAACGGAGACGGTGCAGGCAATTGGGGCGGCCATCATGCTGGGGACGAGCGCGACGGCGAGCGCGAGCTACATCATCGAACCGAAGACGGCGACGCCGCAGTTCACGCCTGGCGCGGGCACGTACGGCACGGCGCAGGCGGTGATTCTCACCGACACGACGCCGGGCGCGGTCATCCACTACACGACGGACGGGAGCACGCCGACGGCCAACTCGGCGGTGTACACGGGACCGGTGACGGTATCGGCGACCGAGACGCTGGCGGCGATGGCTGTGGCGCAGGGGCGCATGGCGAGCGCTGCCGGATGGGCGACCTACACGATACAGCACTCCATCAACGCGACGACGATATCGCTGAGCGGTACGCCGGCGGTGCAGTTCCTGAACCGGACGATGACCTTCACCGCGGCGGTGACGGGCAGCGGCGGCACTCCGACGGGGACGGTGACGTTCTTCGCCGACGGCAACGCGTGGGGCATTGGAACGCTGGTGAACGGGGTGGCTGTGTTCACGGGCGCGTGGGGCGTGGCCGGACAGCTCAACGTAACGGCGACGTACAACGGCGATGGAAACTTCGGAGGCTCAGCGAGCAACGTGGTGACGGAGACGCTGATTGACTTCGCGATGCACGCGGACACGGGGTTCGACGCGCAGACAATACATCACGGCGACACGGTGACGTACACCTTCACGGTGACGCCAGCAGGCGCGGATGTGTCGCCGGAGGAGGTTGACTTCAGCGTGGACGGTGCGCCGGGCGGGACGGGAATCACCTTTACGCCCAATGTGCTGGCAAAGGGTGCGGGGCATACGAGCATCACGCTGACGGTGAAGACCGCAGACACGCCGGGGCGGCCCGGGTATGGTGCGGAGAACCGCGGTGGGCCGGCGCTGGGACGGAGCAGCGGCGCGGTGGCGGTGTGCCTGCTGCTGGGCGTTGGGCTTGTGCCGCTGGGATGGAGACTACGGCGGCGCGGCGTGCGTCTGCTGGCGATTGTATTGCTGCTGGCGGCCGGAGCGATGGGGCTGGCGGGCGTGAGCGGCTGCGGCACCGGGTGGAACGTTCAGAACCTGAACCTGACCATCAACGCGCAGTCCGGCGGCCTGACGCACATACTGGCCATTCCCACCCTCACGGTGGAGTAGCAGTCAGCGCTGCGGTCCGTGCAACGAACCAACAACTATTGCATCTGGATGACAACGGCACTGTCTACGGGAACGTAGCAGTTGACGATGATGCCGCTGGTGACGGTACAGGTGTTAAGCGTGCCGGGCGAGTAGGCTCCAGCGGTGCTGACCGAACTGCCCTGGATGGTGACGCCGGTGGCGGCAGTGAGGTCGGGCGTAGTATTGCCGCTAGTAAGCTGCGTCATCAACATGAGTTTGGCGTAGCTGACGGGCGTGGCGAGATTGATGGTCAGGTTGAGGTTGTTGGTGGCGTCCTTGTTGACGACCATCAGGTTCTGCGCACCGCTTGCGGTCTGCACGGTGTAAGCGCTGACGTTGAGCGATCCGGCGCTGACCAGCGTGTTGTAGAGCGTACCGAAACCCATCTGCGAGAAGAGCAGCATGCCGTAGTAGGAGGGGTTGACGCTCTGCACGGAGGTGTTGGGTGTGTTGTTGGTGCTGCTGAAGGAGATGGGCTGGTAGCCGGTGGAGTTGTTGCTGATGCCGCTGATGTTGACGCCACTGGCGCCGCCATAGGCGAGCGTGAACATGTGGTCAAGGACCCAGAGGGCGGAGCCGTAGCCGTTAGACGTGCCGAGTGGGCCTGAGCTGCCGGCGC
>Ga0316220_1000592_pt1 | contig 50295 bp, 45 predicted proteins | sample TBH18005metaG_FD_203632 | JGI IMG/M metagenome (GOLD analysis project Ga0316220, IMG submission 203632) | Freshwater microbial communities from Trout Bog Lake, Wisconsin, USA - TBH18005 | ecosystem: Environmental > Aquatic > Freshwater > Lake > Hypolimnion/Profundal zone | place: USA: Wisconsin... | reverse complement strand
CCGATTCCCAATTTGGAACTTCACCTTGAGCGAGCGTAGCGATGCGAAGGACCTGCATTGATTAACTCCGCATCCCAACGCGTAGCGTTGGGATGCCTCTTCGTTCTTGCTCTTGTCGTCATCCTGCTTGCCACGCCGAAGCTCCGTAGGAGCGTAGGCGGGAGCGAAGCGAAGAACCTGCATTTGTTTTTGATTTCGCCGGTGTAGACACCATGCCGTTCATCCACGCACGCCCATTGGGCTGCGGCAGATTCACCATCGCCAACCCATCAATCCACCACAAATCCACCACGCATTACCCACGTTTTTCGCGGTAAAAACCCACAAGAACCGCCACCAATCCCGCAATGGTGGACTCCCTTGCCTCCACCGTCGGCTCCCACCCTATCTCCCTCATTTTCTGTGTGGTTACCGGCCCGATGGACGCCAGCACCACCCCCGTCGGCATCTCCACGCCCGCCGCATCCAGCAGCAACTTCGTATTGGACGCACTGCTTGAACTTGTAAACGTAACTATTTGAGGAAGCAAGACTTGCGAGCTCATCACCTCCCGCAGCTTCGGCAATGTCTCCGAGGGGATCTCATTGCCGTAAGCCGCCACCGCCGTCACATCCGCCCCAAACCCTTGTAATCCAACAACTAACACCTCACGCGCCAGCTCCGACTGCGGCACCAGAACCGTCGTTCCCGGCTCCACCACCCGCCCCATCGCCTCCACCAGTGCTTCTGCCACAAACCTTTCCGGCTCAACACTTACGACCATCCCCGCGTCCCGCAAAGCCCGCCCCGTCGCCGTCCCCACCGCCGCAAACTTCACTCCGCTCGCCGCCCCGTGCACGCCCGCGTACAAACACCTCTCACAAAAGGACTTAACAGCATTCGCGCTCGTGAACGCCACCCACTCGAAGTGCTTCAGATGCGCAATCGCATGGTCCAGCCCCGCGTATCCATCCCGTGGCGGAACAATCGCAATCGTTGGTATTTCAATGGATTCCGCGCCCTCCGCCCGCAGCGCGCCCGTCAGCGCCGACGATTGTCCGGCTGCTCTGGTAACCAGTACGCGTATTCCATCCAGCGCGCCCATCACGCCATCTCCGCCGCAATCGTACGCCCCGCCACTTCCGCTGTAACATATTCTCCCACAGCCACTTCCGCGCGCTTCAATCCCTGCGCCGTCTGCCGCGACCCGTACAGAACATATCCCCCCGCCGCCCGCTCGCAGTAGATTCCAATCGGCACCGCACACCCGCCGCCCAGTGCCGCAAGTCCTGCCCTTTCAGCAGTTACGGCATACCGCGTCGCCGCATCCTCCAGATGCGCCAGGATGCCGCGCATCTCCACGTCATTCACGCGGCACTCAATCCCCAGCGCACCCTGCCCCGGCGCCGGACATATCTCCGTAACCTCAAATTTATGAGTGATATGCGCCGTCAGCCCCAGCCTCTCCAGCCCCGCCGCAGCCAGCACAATCGCCTCCGCCTGCCCCTCCACCAGCTTCCGTATCCGCGTGTCTACATTCCCGCGCATCTCGATGAATCGCAAGTCGTTACGCATCGCCAGCAACTGGCTCTGCCGCCGCGGACTCGTCGTCCCCACCCGCGCACCCTGCGGCAAATCCTCCAACTTCTTCCCGCCCACCGTCAGCAGCGCATCTCTTGCATCCACACGACTTGGAACCGCTCCCACCGTAAACTCCGCCGCCAGCTCCGTCGGCAGATCCTTCAAACTATGCACCGCCAGGTCCACCGCGCCCGCCGCCAGAGCCTCCTCAATCTCCTTGATAAATATCCCTTTACCGTCCACCGCCTCGGGGTGCGCCGCGCGGAACGCCGCCTCCTGCAGCCGGTCACCCGTCGTCTTGATGATCTCCACCTCGACCGTATGTCCAAGATTCCGCAGCAGTTGGGCGATATGGTTAGCCTGCCACAACGCCAGTTGTGACCCCCTCGACCCAATTCTCAGCGTGCGGCTCATCGCTCGGTATCCTCAAGGTGAAACCCCCGCCTCAGCGCGTTCAGCGTGGTCGTATCTCCTTGTTCCGCAGCGCTTTTCACCGCGCTCAGCGGCCCGTGCAGCAGCTTCTTCATCAACCCCCGCGCCATGGACTCGACAGCCGCACGCTGCTCCTCGCTCAACCCCGCCAGCTTCGCTTGTATGCGCTCCAACTCCACCGTCTTCATCTGCTCGGCCGCCTGTTGCAGAGCCACCACAGTGCCCACCGCGTCCAGTTGGCGCAGCCGCCGCCTATATCCATCCACCTCGCGCTCAATAATAAGTTCGGCTGCCGAAGCCTCACGCCCGCGCTCTGCCATATTCGTCGCGGCCACTTGCTGCAGATCATCGATGTTGTAGACGAACAGCCCCTCCAACTTGTTCATCTCCGGATCCACATCGCGTGGCACGGCAATATCGATGAAGAACATCGGTCGGTTGCGACGCGCCTGCATGAACTTCTTCCCATGCTCACGACGGAAGATGGGTTCCTGCGCACCCGTCGAAGTGATCACGATGTCGGCCTCGGCCGTGTGCTCATACAAGCTCTCGAAGGGCACCGCACGTCCGCCATGCCGCGTTGCCAGTTCAATCGCCCGCTCGTGTGTGCGATTGGCCACCAGCATTCCAGCCGCTCCCTGCTGTATCAGGTGGCGCGCCGCCAGTTCGCTCATCTTTCCCGCACCCACCAGCAGAACCGTCTTCCCTGCCAGTGAGCCAAAGATGTTCTCCGCCAGCCCCACCGCGACCGACGCAATCGAGACCGACGTCGTGCCGATGCTCGTCTCGTGACGCACCCGCTTGGCTACGGAGAAGGCACGCTGCACCAAGCCCTCCAGTTCCGAGTGCACCGTGCCGGCCTCACGTGCAGCGGCGTAGCTCGCCTTCACTTGTCCCAGAATCTGCGGCTCTCCAACCACCATCGAGTCCAGGCTCGCCGCCACGCGGAACAGGTGTCGCACCGCCTCCTGCTCGCTGTACTCGTACAGGTGCGGCTCAATCGCTGTGGCCGGCAGAGAGAAGTAGCGTCCCAGAAAGCCCAGCAAGTCCGTGCGGTCCGTGCCCGGCTCCTGCGCCGTAAGCACTTCCACGCGGTTGCATGTGGACAGAATCATGCCCTCGCGCACGCCGGGCTCACGGCACAACTCGCGAGTTGCCTCCACGAGCTGATTCTCCGGTATGGCCAGCCGTTCGCGGACCTCCACCGGCGCCGTCTTGTGGTTGATGCCCAGCAGAACCAGCTTCATGGGGTCGGGAACCTGTGCAGTGTGCTGTAGTGGTTGGCCATCCACGCCGCCAGCGCAACCGCGAAGAAGACCAACGAGAGGTACACGGCGCGCCGCCCGCGCAGCCCTACCTGCCGCCTGATGAAGATCATCGCTCCGTAAGCGCACCATAAGGCACTGCTCAGCACAATCTTCGGGTCAAGAAAGAATCCCGGCCCCAGCCGCTGTTGCGCAAACACCAGTCCGATGATGAGACCCACCGTCATGCATGGAAAGCCAAGCAGTAGCGACTTCTCCGCCATCTGGTCCAGCGTCCCCAGCGGAGGCAGCCAGCTGTTCTGCTGCGGCCGCTTGCTCTTGATTCGCCGCTCCACGGCCAGATACAGCACGCTCGCAATCAGGCTGACGGCCATCGCCGCATACGCCGCCAGCAGCAGCGTCACATGCACCACAATCCAGTAGCTGAAGATGGGTAGCTGTCCGCCCAGCGTCTCGCGCTGCTGCGCAAAGGCAGGCAGAATCGCCAGCAGAAACGCCAGCGGCAGCGCCAGCACTCCAATGGAGACCGTGCGATAGCGCCAATAAATGAGCAGAAAAGTGACGCCGAAGATGAGCCCGAACAGCGACCGCGTCTCGTGCACGCCTACCGGCAGCAGATGATGGGCCGCATTCAGAGTCTCCGCCAGCGACACCGCGTGCAGTACAACCGCTCCGAACGCCGCTGGCACAGCCACTCCGCGCAGCATACGCTGGTCATACAGAGCCGTGGGCATCACTGCCAACGTGGCCAAGCCGTACAGTGCGACCGCAATCTTGAGCCAAAGTAACGCCATACTCTCCAGGGCCTGAGAACCGACACAATCTGCCGCCCGTTCCACAGTATATCGTTCGCGCTCCACTGGGCGGAACGTACCGTAGAGCCGCACACACAGCGCCCTCTGCGCTATTCTGGCCTATCGTGAAATCCGGCTCCAATCCGCCCGCCCCCGCCGCCCCGCAGACACCCGTCATGCGCCAGTACACCGCGGCCAAGCAGCAGCATCCCGGCACGCTGCTCTTCTTCCGTCTGGGCGACTTCTACGAGCTTTTCTTCGAAGACGCCGTGCTGGTCAGCCGCGAATTGCAACTTACCCTCACCGCGCGCGACCGCGAGAAGGCCATCCCCATGTGTGGCGTTCCCTACCACGCTGCCGAGGTCTACATTCAGCGCCTGCTGCGCAACGGCCATCGCATCGCCATCTGCGAGCAGATGGAGGATCCCAAGACCGCCAAGACCATCGTCCGCCGCGAGGTCACGCGCGTCCTCACACCCGGTACCGCGCTCGACCCCACCCTCGACGGCTCGCAAAACAACTTCCTCGCCGCCGTCACTCCGCGCATCGGCGACGCCCTCGGCCTCGCCGTACTCGACCTCTCCACCGGCGACCTGCGCGCCACCGAGTTCACCGGCCCCGCCGCGCCCAACGCCATCCTCGACGAACTGCGCCGCCTTCAGCCCAGCGAACTCCTGCTCCCCTCCGGCCAATCCCTCTTCGACTCCACGCTCCTTGACGATCAGGCCGCCGCGCTCGCCGAACTCGCCCGCACCCGCACTGCTCTCGACGACTGGGCCTACGCCCCCGACCACGCGCTGCCTCTCCTCACTACGCAACTCGGCGTCCACTCGCTCGACGGCTTCGGCCTCGCCCAGCACACCGCTGCCGCATGTGCCGCTGGCGCTCTCCTCCACTACGTCCGCCACACGCAAAAGGCCGGCGCAGACGCCGGCGCGCTTGGCCACATCCAGGGCCTGCGCTACTACGAGCAGTCCACCACCCTCGAACTCGACGCCGTCAGCGTGCGCAATCTTGAACTCGTCGAGCCGCTCTTTTCCGGCGAATCCACCAAGTCCACTCTCTTCCACACCCTCGACCAATGCCTCACGCCGATGGGCAAGCGCCTGCTGCGCGCCAACATCCTCCGTCCGCTGATTGACCCTGCCGAGATCAACGCCCGCCTCGACGCCGTCGCCGAGCTCGTCAGCAGCATCCAGCATCGCGACGCACTCCGTCGCGCGCTCGACTGTACGCTCGACCTCGAGCGCCTGCTCTCCCGCGTCGCATTGGACTCTGCCGGCCCGCGCGATGTGCTCGCTCTCGGCCACACCCTTGCCCGCATACCCGCCATACTCGCCGCAGTCGCGCCACTTACCAGCGAGCGCTGGAGCCAGCTTGCCCACGGCTGTGACCCGCTCGCCGACCTCGCCTCTGCCATCCACGCCACGCTCGCAGACGACCCATCGCTCCACCTCTCCGATGGCAACGTCATCCGCGCCGGCGTGGACGCCGACCTCGACGAGCTTCGCACACTCAGCCACAGTGGCCGCACCTCTATCGCCGCCATCGAAAGCCGCGAGCGCGAACGCACCGGCATCGGCTCGCTCAAAGTGCGCTTCAACAACGTCTTCGGCTACTACATCGAGATCACTAAATCCAACCTCGCCAGCGTCCCCGCCGACTACGAGCGCAAGCAGACGCTGGTCAACGCCGAACGCTTCACCACGCCTGAGCTCAAGGAGTACGAGACCAAGATCCTCACCGCGCAGGAGCGCTCGCTCGAAATCGAGCGCCGCATCTTCGCCGATCTCCGCCGCACGCTCGTCGCTGCCGCTGGCCGCATCCGTTCCACCGCCTCGCGCATCGCCGAGCTCGACCTGCTCGCCTGCTTCGCGCACACTGCTGCCCTGCGCCGCTACTCACGCCCGCAGGTGGACACCTCCCACACACTTGAGTTCACCGCCGCGCGCCACCCCGTCGTTGAACTCCGCCTCGAAGAGATTGGCTCGCGCTTTGTTGCCAACAGCCTGCACCTCGACAGTGATCCCGCCGACACGTCCGCGTCCGCCGTCCTGCTCCTCACCGGCCCCAACATGGGCGGCAAGTCAACGTATCTGCGTCAGGCCGCGCTGCTCGTCATCATGGCGCAGATGGGCAGCTTCGTTCCCGCCGACGCCATGCGCTGCGGCCTCGTAGATCGCATCTACACCCGCATCGGCGCCAGCGACAACCTCTCCCGCGGCCGCTCCACCTTCATGGTGGAGATGACCGAGACCGCCGCCATCCTCAACAGCGCCACCCCGCGCTCGCTCGTGCTGCTCGACGAGATGGGCCGCGGCACCTCCACCTACGACGGCCTCTCGCTCGCCTGGGCCACCGTCGAACACCTTCACAACTCCGTCGGCGCGCGCACCCTCTTCGCCACGCATTACCACGAGCTCACCCTGCTCGACGAACGCCTCCCGCGCCTGCGCAATCTGCGCGTCACCGTCAAGGAGACTCCCGCCGGCGTCGTCTTCCTGCACACCGTCGAACCCGGCGTCGCCGGCAAGAGCTATGGCATCGAGGTCGCGCGCCTCGCCGGTCTGCCCGCCTCCGTCATTACACGTGCCCGTCAGGTGCTGCAACTCCACGAGCGCGCCGAAACGCAGTCCATCCGCGAGTCCGCTGCCACCCCCGCTCCATCCATGCAGATGACCATCTTCACTCCGCTCTCGCAACGCATCATTGACCGCCTCCAGTCCACCGACGTCAACGCGCTTACCCCTCTGCAAGCGCTCAACCTGCTCGAAGAATTGAAGCGCGAGATCGCCGGAGGCAACCAGTGACCCCCCGCGCTCTCACCGTCGCCGGCGTCATGAGCGGCACCAGTGCCGACGGAGTGGACGTCGCACTCGCGCACATCACGCCGCGCAAGAACGCACCGCCCAAGCTCAAGCTACTGGCGCATCACCACATCGCCTACCCGCCCGCCCTGCGCCACGCCGTTCTCGCTGCCATGAACGCGCAGAGCACCTCCGCCGCCGAACTTGCCCGCCTCAACTGGCGTCTCGGCGAGTTCTACGCCGCAGCCGTCGCCGCAGCCTCGCACAAATCCAACATCATGCCGCAGCTCATCGGCTGCCACGGCCAAACCATCGTCCATCAGCCGCAGACCGTGCCTTATCTCGGCAAGCCGCTCCGCTGCACGTGGCAGCTCGGTGAGCCAGCGCCCATAGCCGAACGCCTCCGCATCCCCGTCGTCTCCAACCTCCGCCCCGCCGACCTCGCCGCCCACGGCCACGGCGCACCGCTCGTGCCCATGCTGGACTTCGCGCTCTTCCGTTCCGCCACTCGCCATCGCGTGCTGCAGAACCTCGGCGGCATCGCCAACCTCACCGTGCTCCCTCGCGCCTGCAATGCAGCCGGCGTCACAGCCTTCGACACCGGCCCCGCCAACATGGTGCTCGACGCCTGCACCGAAAAGCTCCTCAGCAAGCCCTTCGACCGCAACGGCGCCATCGCCTCCAAAGGCAGCGTTATCGTCCCCGTCGTCACCGCGCTGCTTGCCGATCCGTACTTCCTCGCTCCACCGCCCAAGACCTGTGGCCGCGAACAGTTCGGCTCCGGCTACGCCGCACGCCTCATTGCGCTTTGCCGCCGTCGTCGCGCCTCCGATGCAGACATCCTCGCCACCGCCGCCGCGCTCACCGCATGGTCCATCGCACTGGCCTACCGCTGCTTCGTCGAGTCTCGTCTCGTTCCCACCAAGCATCCCGTCGAGTTCATCGTCTCCGGCGGCGGCACGCGCAACCGCGCCCTCATGCTTCTGCTTGCCGACGCCCTCCGCGAGTTCCCCCTCGCCCTCTCCACCTCCGACGACCACGGCCTACCCTCGCAGGCCAAGGAGGCCGCCGCCTTCGCGCTCCTCGCCTGGCTCACCTTCCACGGTCTGCCCGGCAACATCCCCTCCGCCACCGGCGCATCGCGCCCCGTCGTACTCGGTTCCATTACGCATGTGTAAGTCAAACCTCACCGCCCTCGCCACCACGCTTCTGCTTCTGCTCTCCGCCTGCCACCGCGCCACTCCACCTGCCGATACCGTCGTCATGCTCATCGAGAGCAGCCCCAACGACCTCGACCCGCGCATCGGCACCGACGCCCAATCCGCGCACATCGGCGCGCTCATCTTCGACTCCCTCCTGCGCAAAGCCGACGACTTCAGCCTCCGCCCCTGGCTCGCCCAAAGTTACGAGCAGCCCGACCCGCTCACCTGGACCTTCCATCTCCGCCGCGACGTGCGCTTTCACAACGGTCGCCCGCTCACCAGCGCCGACGTCGCTTGGACGCTCAACTCCGTCCTCTCCGGCAAAATCCTCACCGCCAAGTCCGGCAACTACGCCGCCATCCGCTCCATCGACACTCCCGACAACTTCACCGTCGTCATCCATCTCAGCCGACCCGACGCAGCGCTTCCCTTCAACCTCAGCGACGGTGCCGTCGGCATCGTCCCGCGCGGCTCGCTCGACATGCGCGACCATCCCATCGGTAGCGGCCCCTTCCGCTTCGTCTCGCAGACGCCCGACAAGGAGGTCGTCCTCGAGCGCAACCCCGATTGGTGGCAAACCCCGCCCAGCATCCAGCGCATCCGTTTCGCCGTCACCCCAGACGCCACCACCCGCGCGCTCGAACTGGAACACGGCTCCGCCGACGCCGCCCTCAACGCCCTCACCGCAGATACCCTCGCCTCGCTCGCCGCACAATCGAATCTCATCATCGAGTCCGCCCCCGGCGCCGAACTCAGTTACCTCAACTTCAACGTGCAGGATCCCGCTCTCGCCGACCGTCGCGTGCGTCAGGCAATTTTGTGCGCGCTCGACCGTCCGCTCATCCTGCAATCGCTCTGGCGCGGACGCGGCCGCATCAGCAACAGTCTCCTCCCGCCCGAGCATTGGGCATGGGCCGATGTCTCCGGCTCGCTCGCCTGTCCCACTCCCGACCTCGCCCACGCCCGCGCACTCCTCGACGCCGCCGCTCACACTCCCGATTCCAAGGGCATACGCCTCCACATCACCATGAAGACCTCCACCGACGAGTCCAGCCGCCTGCTCGGCCTCATCGTGCAGCAGCAGCTCGCCGCCGTCGGCATCGCCGTCACGCTGCGCCCCTCCGAGTTCGCCGGCTTCTACTCCGACGTTACCCGCGGCGCATTCCAGATGTATCCCCTGCGTTGGGTCGGCGGTAACGAGGACCCCGACATCTTCCGCCTCGTCTTCTCCTCAGCCGGCCTGCCCCCGCACGGCTACAACCGCGGCCGCTACATCAACCCGGAGCTCGACGCGCTCCTTGCCGCCGCCAACGCCGAGACAAACCAATCCAATCGCGCAGCCGATTACGCCCGCATGCAGCAGATTCTCGCCGTGGATCTTCCCAGCATCAACCTCTGGTATCTGGATTCAGTTCTGGTGCACAGCCAACGCCTCATCAACGCGCACCCATCCCCCAGCGCCGACTATTATTTTCTGACCACCGCCTCCCTTCGCTAATTCAATCGCAGAGGTATATTCGAACTCATGAAACGTGCACTCCTCGCACTGCTCCTACTCCTCTCACTCACCGCACTTGCGCCCGCGCAGACGAATGCCGCCCCAACTGCAGCGCCTCCATCCTCCCACGTCTTCGATCACTACAACGAGATTCTCGCCGCCGCCCGCCAGCATCCGCCCGTGCCCGGCAGCATCATCTGCATCGGCAGCTCCCACATGGAGTACTGGAAGTCCGTCGCGCAGGATCTCGCCCCGCTCACCGTCTACAACTACGGCGTCGGCGGCAGCCACATGAATCATGCCGCCGACCTCTTCGTGGACAACCTCGTCATCCCCTTCCATCCCCGCGCCGTCATCCTCTACGAGGGCAGCAACGACATCAGCAGCGGCAGCACTCCCGAACAGGTTCTCGCCGACTTCCAGCGTCTCGTACACAAGCTGCACGCATCCCTGCCCAGCACGCGCCTCTACGTCCTCGGCCTCGTGCCCAGCCCGGGCAAACGCTTCGAGAAGATCGCGGACATCCGCAAGACCGACGACCTACTCCGCAAGGAAGCCGAATCGCAGCCCTGGATGAAGTTCATCAACATCACCACGCCGCTCATCGGCTCAGACGGCCAGCCGCGTGCCGAGTTGTTCATCCCCGGCAACATCCACGTGCTGCCCGCCGGTTACGCGGTCTGGAAGTCCGTCATCGCGCCCGTTGTCGTGCCCGCAGAACTGCCCTACGAGAAAAGCGGCAAATAGCTTTTCACGTTACGCTTGCAAGTTGTCAGTTTTTTGGTTGCCCCCCGAGGATTCGAACTTGAGCCGTTTTGCGGGCGTCTAAGCCCGCAGGCGAAATCCTGAGCGAGCGCAGCGAGTCGAAGGACCTCGTGCAAGCAGCATGAAATGTTTAGTTTGGTTGCCCCCCGAGGATTCGAACCTCGATAAGCAGAGTCAGAGTCTGCTGTCCTACCATTGAACGAGAGGGCATCTGGTGTTCATCATGCCGCTCCGCGTCCGCGTGCCGCACTGCTTGATTCTACCAAACGCCTTACCCCACCACAATCTCTGGCTGCACCAGCGTCCCCGCCAACCGCCGCGCTATCGCAATCAGCTCCGTCGCGTTCGCAAACACCTTCACCCGCGCCGAATTCGAGTACTCCGGCACATTCACCGCCATCCCGTTCCGTATCCTTCCGGCAGTCTCCGCGTCCACCGTCACCGACGGCATCTCCGGCAGCAGCGCGCGCAGCGGAATCATCCGCTCCGCAATGCCGCCCACTCCCAAAGTACGCAGCTCCTCCACCGTCACCGCCTGCTCCAGCCCAAACACTCCCGCCTGCGTCCGCCGCAGACTCGCCAGATGTGCGCCGCATCCGGCCATCTGTCCCAGCTCGTGCGCCACGCTGCGCACATACCCGCCCGCGCTCACCGTCATCTTGAACTCCGCTACATCCTCCGCCAGCCCCGTCAGCTCAAACTCCACAATCTCGATCTGCACCGGCTTCACATCCACCGGCCTCCCCGCCCGCGCCAGCTTGTACGCAGGCACGCCCTTCAGCTTCTTCGCGCTGAACACCGGCGGCGTCTGCTGCATCACTCCGTGGAACTTCGTCGCCAGCCCCCGCAGATCCTCCAACCCCAGCCCTAAAGACTTCCGCTCGCCCGCCACTTCTCCATCCGCGTCGTATGTGTCTGTCGCCCACCCAAATCGTATTGTCCCCGTATAACTCTTCTCCGCCGCGCCAAAGAACTGCGCCAGCCGCGTGTATTTGCCCAGCAGCAGCGGCAGCACGCCCGTGGCCATCGGGTCCAATGTCCCCAGATGCCCCACGCTCTTCTCGCCCGTCGCCCGCCGCACCGCGTACACGCAATCATGCGAGGTCGCGCCCTGCGGCTTGTCCAGCACTAGCAATCCATTCATGGGTTGATTGTAACGGTCTGGCTAGTCGCCGCGTCCGCCCCGCACCAGATGCAGAAACTCGTTGCGCGTGTGAGGCTGTGTCATGAATACGCCCGTCATCGCAGAGGTCACCGTCGAGGAGTTCTGCTTCTCCACTCCGCGCATCATCATGCACAGGTGCTGCGCCTCAATCACCACGCCCACGCCCTGAGGCTTCAGCACATCGGTCAACGCGTCGGCCACCTGCTTGGTCAGCCGCTCCTGCACCTGCAGCCGCCGGCTGAAGATCTCCACCAGCCGCGCCAGCTTGCTTAGCCCCACCACCTTGCCGTTGGGGATGTACGCAATGTGCGCGCGTCCGAAGAACGGCAGCATATGGTGTTCGCACAGCGAGTAGAACTCCACGTCGCGCACAATCACCATCTCGTTGTACTCTACGTCGAACAGCGCGTCCTTCAGCACCGCCGCCGGATCCTGGTCGTACCCCTGCGTCAGGAAGGTCATCGCCTTCTCCAGCCGCTCCGGCGTGCGCAGCAACCCGTCGCGCGTCGGCTCTTTGTCGAACCGCCGCAGCAGCTCCGCGTAGATCTCGCGTGTCGTCGCCCCGCCCAGTGCCCTCTCGTTCGGATTCTTCGTCATCTCGCCTCTCATTCACCCGCATACTCAAAAGAGTTGTTGCTCGTCTCTTCCACCCGCACCCGCTCCACCTTTGCCGCCGTGAAGCCCTCGTGGAACACGCGGTATATCTCCCTGCATAGATTCTCGGTGGTGGGCACAAGATTCTGGAAAACATCCAGCGTGTTCAGATTCTGGTGGTCGTACGCCTCCAGCACATGCTTCTGTGCAAACCGGTCCAGCTCCACCAGGTCGCACACCATCCCCGTCACCGCATCCACCTCGCCGCCCACCAGCACCTCCACCGTGTAGTTGTGCCCGTGCCCGTGCGGGTTGTTGCACTTCCCGTAGACGCTCGCGTTCTCCGACGCGCTCAGCGACTCCGCATGCAGCCGGTGGCTCGACGCAAACCGCCACCGCCGTCCCAGATACGCCTTCACTTCCCACCTCGGTACTCGGCGAACAGCTCCGCCATCTCGTACACCCGCACCCGCTCCAGCCGCGCCCCGGGAATCTTCCCCTCCAGCCGCCGCCACACCGCTATCGCGATGTTCTCCGTCGTCGGCAGCATCGCCTTGAACTCTGCCACCTCAAGGTTCAGGTGCCGATGGTCGTACACGCCCACCACCTCGCGCTCCATAATCTCCTTCAGCGCTTTCAGGTCCACCACAAAGCCGGTCACCGCATCCACCTCGCCGGCCACCGTCACCTCCAGCGTGTAGTTGTGCCCGTGCCCGTTGCGGTTGGCGCACGCGCCAAACGCGCGCACGTTCTCCTCGGCGCTCCACGCCTCCACCCAGTAGTAGTGCGCGGCGCTGAACTCGGCCCTGCGGGTCAGCAGCATCATGTTGGTAGGATACTCAGCCCATCACGCCGGTGTCGATGTCGCGTCCCTTCCAGCTCACCGTCTTCTTCAGCTTAAGCCCCGTCCAGCTCAGCCACAGCAGAATGCAGAACAGCGGCACGCCCAGCGGCGCCAGCAGGCAGTCCCCCGCCGGAAAGTTCGACTTCGCCACACGCAGGTAGAAGCGCATCAATATGTATACCCACATCACCGCCAGCGCCCCCATCTGCCACGGCGTGGTCGCCGTAAAGTGCGGCAGCAGCAAGTAAAGCACCGGAATCCCCACTATCAGCAGCAGATCCAGCTTGCGCATCAGCAGCAGCCATATCGGATGCGGAAACAGCAGCGCCAGGTTCTTCGTCCAGCCTTCAATCATGGCGCGGTTGGTGCGGTACATCTGCGTGCGCACCTGCTCCGGCGCGTAGCGGAAGATCACCTTCAGCCCGTTCTGCTTGAACATCCTCGCCAGCGCCACATCCTCCAGCACCTCGCCGGCGATGGCCTTGTGTCCGCCCACCTTGTCGTACGCCGCGCGCTCCACCAGAATGTACTGCCCGTTGGCCGCCGCCGTCTCCGTCTTCGGGTCGCTCACCCGCCCGGGCGAGTACTCGCACGCCAGCTCGCTGAACACAATCGGCATCACCGACCGTTGTGTCAGCCCGCGCACTATCTGCCGCGGCGAGTAGCTCAGCAGCGCCGCCTGTCGGTGCTCCCGTTCGTGCAGCGCCCGCAGCAGCGATCCCGCCTCGTGCACCGTGTCCGCGTCGCTGAACAGCAGTAGCCTGCCCTTCGCCTGCAACACCCCATGCCACATCGCGTTGTTCTTGCCCGTCCATCCCTCCGGCAGCTCGCCCGCCTCTATCACCGTCACGCCCGCGATCCCCGCCGCAATCTCCCCTGTCGCGTCCTCCGACTCGTCGTTCACGCACAGAATCTCCCAATCCCTGCCCAGCTCCAGCCCGGGCCCGCTCTGCGCCGTCAGCGAACGCAGGCACTTCTCGATGCAGTCCGCCTCGTTGCGGGCGGGCACAATCACGCTCAGTTGCATCTCCGGGTTCATGGCACTTTCCTTTCCTTACTACCGACGTTTGCTTTGTATCATAGAGCAGCATGCTTTTGTCATCCTTTGATACCCGTCGATTAATACGTCCCGCCGCCCTCCTGCTGGCCGCCGCCTCGCTGGCTCTCTCCGCCTGCGACACTACCACCCGCTCCACCCAGCTCGGCAAGCCCGCGCCAGACTTCGCCGTCACCGACTCCGGCCGCACCGTCCGCCTCTCCGACTTCCACGGCCGCGTCGTCGTCCTCAACTTCTGGGCCACCTGGTGCCCGCCCTGCCGCCAGGAGCTTCCCTCCCTCGTCGCCCTCGCCCAGGCCCATCCCGAGATCACCGTCCTCGCCGTCAGCGCCGACGAGAACCCCACCGCCTACGCCAACTTCCTCGCCGCCCATCCCATGCCCTCCGTCGTTGCCGTTCGCGACCCCTCCGAGCATCCCAACGACCTCTTCGGCACCTCCGAGTTCCCCGAAACCTTCCTCATCGACCGCGCCGGCATCGTCCGCCGCAAGTTCATCGGCGCGCAAGACTGGTCCAGCCCCGAGCTGGCCGACTACCTCGCCCGCCTCTAGCGGTAAAATCTCCCTATGACCACCGTGGACCTCACCCTCCGCTACATCTCCACTCCGGCAGACAACACCCTCGCCGCGCTCAACGCCCTGCGCGAGGTCTACGGCATCCGCCGCCTCGCCCTCGACTCCGCCGCCCACTCCGTCACCGTCGAGTTCGATGCCACGCGCCTCGCAGCCCCCACCATCCGCGGCCTGCTCCTCCGCACCGGTCTCGACGTCGCCGAACTCCCTCAACCCGCCACCGCCGAGTCCGCCAAAGCCTGATTCCAGTTGCCCCGCCTCGCGCCTTGCGTTATTCTTACCTAGTTGCTTCTTGCAACTCGTGTGCACCCGTAGCTCAGCTGGATAGAGCAACTGGCTACGAACCAGTAGGTCGGGCGTTCGAATCGCTCCGGGTGCACCATATCTTCCCTCCCCACAATCCACAGCCGTCCCCCATCTGCCAATTGACGCTCCTTTGCGTCGCCGTATAGAATTACGACAGGTTTAGTCCACGATTCCTCGCGCTCTCCGGTTTCTGGCCCAACCCTTCGGGTTTCTTGCACATGTCCTCCACCCACAAACCCGCCGTCTCCCGCCACTCCTCCTCGCAGGAGCCGGCCCTGCTGCCCCTCAACAAGCTCCTCCTCGACCACCCCGCCACCCTCATCCACATCGACCTCGCCCCCGAGGAACTCGACCACCTCGGCATGATGGGCATCTTCCCCGGCGTCGGCATCACCCCTTGCGGCAACGCCCCCGGCGGCGACCCCCGCATCTACCGCATAGACCAATCCGAGATCGCCCTGCGCAACGCCACCGCCAAGCACATCCTCGTCCGTCCTGAGAACGACAGCAAAGCGCATACCGAACCCATGCCGAACTCCCCCTCGGCGGCCAACCATGCCTAGCTGCCACGATACCGGCAAACCAGCCGCCATCGTCCTCGACCCTCCGCGCACCGACGGCCCCCGCCGCCTTGCGCCCACTCCCTTCCGCTTCGTCGCCCTCATCGGCCCGCCCAACTCCGGCAAAACCACCCTCTTCAACCGCCTCACCGGACTCCGCCAGAAGATCGCCAACTACCCGGGCGTCACCGTCGAGCAGCACACCGGCCGCATCGCCCACCACCACGCCCTGCGCGACGTCACCCTCGTGGACCTCCCCGGCATCTACGGCCTCAACGCCCAATCCGAAGACGCCCGCGTCGCCATCGAAGTCCTCAGCGGCCACATGGACGGAACCCCGCGCCCAGACGCCGTACTGCTCGTGCTGGACTCCACCAACCTCGGCCGCCACCTCGTCCTCGCCGCGCAGATCCTCTCCCTCGGCCTGCCCACCCTCGTCCTGCTCAACATGCGCGACCAGCTCGAGGCCCGCGGCGGCTCCGTGGACACTCTCAAGCTCGCCCAGGAACTTGGGACACCCGTCGCCCTCATCAGCGCCACTCAGCCCGACGCCCTCGACCCCATCTACCGTTTCCTCGAAGAGACCGGCGGCCACCGCGAGCTCGTCCAGCTCCCCGTCATCCAGAACCCCGCCCTCTGCCGCGACTGGGCCGTGCAGGTCGGCCGCCGCGCCAACTACACCGCCCCCGCCTCGCCCGTTTGGACACGCCGCCTCGACCGCATCGTCCTCCATCCCGTCTGGGGCGCCGTCGTCTTCCTCGCCATCGTCGTCACCGTCTTCCAGTTCGTCTTCACCATCGGCTCCTGGCTCAGCGACCTGCTCACCAACTTCATGCTCACCGCAGGCAACCGCCTCGGCGCGCTCATCCCCATCCCCTGGCTCCAGTCGCTCCTGCTCAACGGCGTATGGAAGGGCGCTGGCTCCGTCCTCGCCTTCCTGCCCCAAATCCTCACCCTCTTCTTCTTCATCGGACTGCTGGAGGACTCCGGCTATCTGGCCCGCGCCGCTCTCATTGCGGACCGCACCATGGCCCGCTTCGGCCTCAACGGCAAGGCCTTCATCCCCCTGCTCTCCGCCTATGCCTGCGCCGTCCCCGCCATCATGGCCACCCGCACCATCGAGAACAAGCGCGACCGCCTCGCCACCATCCTCATCGCGCCCTTCATGACGTGCTCTGCACGCCTGCCCATCTACACCCTCATGATCGCGGCCTTCATCCCCAACCGCATGCTCGTCCCCCACATCCTCGGCCTGCGCGCCGCCGCCATGATCGGCCTCTACTTCCTCGGCTTCGCCGCCGCCTTCGTCACCGCCCAGCTTCTCAACTCCTCCGTCCTCCGCCGCAACAAGGCCCCCTTCGTCCTCGAACTCCCCCAGTACCGCTGGCCCACCATCCAGTCCATCGTATTCCGCCTCTACGAACGCGGCAAGATCTTCGTCACCCAGGCCGGAACCGTCATCCTCTCCGTCACCGTCCTGCTCTCCGCGCTCTCCATGCTCCCCGTCCGCCACGGTGTGCAGTCAGACATCGGCGCAAGCTGGCTCGCATCCATCGGCCGCTTCTTCGAGCCTCTCCTCCACCCCCTCGGATTCAACTGGAAGATTGGCATCGGCCTGCTCAGCTCCATCATCGCCCGCGAGGTCATCGTCGGAACCCTCGGCACCCTCTACGGCGCTGACCCCGCCACCCACTCCATGACGCTTCAGGCCGCCGTACGCCACGACCTCACCTTCCCCGCCGCCTGCGCCCTGGTCGTCTTCTTCGCCTTCGCCATGCAGTGCACCTCCACCCTCGCCGTCGTCAAGCGCGAGACCAACTCTTGGCGCTGGCCCATCATCCAGTTCGTCTACATGTCCGGCATCGCCTACCTCGCCGCCCTCGCCGTCAACCAACTCGCCCACTACCTGTAAGAAGCAACCACCACCCCCCAGCGCCTAGTTATGTCCGGATTGCCGTCACATGAGGCATTGCCCCAATTTTCTTGAAGAATGCAACTTAATTCACTTGACACCCCCTGGGGGGGGGGGTGGTGACATCCTGTTCAGACTTCCCCTGAATTCAAAGACTGAGCCTAGGCTCAGGCCATCCTGTATTCCGGGGAGTGTCTATGCGCTTTTATGCCGTTCCAAGTCTCTGCCTTGCACTGGTTCTCACCGGTTGCTCACTCACCCCCACCGCCCCAAACACACCCGATACCGGACTTGCCATTCAGGGCATGGTGCATGGTGGGCAACAGCCCATCAGCGGAGCGCACGTCTATCTGTACGCCGCGGGCACCAAGCGGGTACGGCGGCGCGTCCACATCGCTGCTGAATGGCAGCGGCTACGTCACCACTGCCGGTGACGGCTCGTTTTCCATCACCGGCGACTACACCTGCTCGCCGGGTGCGGTGGCCTACATCTATGCGAACGGCGGCAACAGCGGCGGTGGAAGCAACTCGGCCATCGGGTTGATGGCGATTCTGGGCACCTGCCCCGGCGCGGGCAACTTCGCATCGGCCACGCCGTTTGTGATGGTGAACGAGGTCTCCACGATTGCGGCGGCGTATGCGATGGCAGGCTATGCCACGGATGCGACGCACGTCAGCAGCAGCGGGACCTCGCTGGCGCTGACCGGCATACAGAATGCCTTTGCCAACGCCGCCAATCTGGTCAATCTTTCCACCGGAACAGCCTTGGCGACGACGCCTGCGGGCAACGGCACGGTTCCGCAGACGGAGATCAACACGCTGGCGAATATTCTGGCGGCGTGCATCAACACCGGCAGCTCCGGTTCGTCGGGCTGCTCGACGCTGTTCAGCAACGCGAAGTCGGCCGGGTCGTCGGGGACGACGGCAACGGACGTGGCCACAGCAGCTATCTACATGGCGCACAATCCGGCCAGCAACATCACCGCGCTCTTTGGGGACATCGTTACGCAGCCGCCCTTTGCGCCTGCGTTGAGCAGCCAGCCGAACGACTTCACCATCGCGCTGAACTTCACCGGCGGCGGGTTGAACAATCCCTACAATATAGCCATCGACTACGCTGGCAACGCCTGGACCGCGAACTTCGGTGGTAGCAGCCTTAGCAAGTTTTTACCCACCGGCGCTGCCATCTCGACCTCCTCCGGTATCACCGGTGGTGGCTTGGATCAGCCCATAGCGATTGCCCTTGATGGCTCAGGCTATGCCTGGGCCGCGAACTACGGCAATAGCAGCCTATCCAAGTTTTCCAGCGCCAACACTGCCATCTCCGGCCCCTCCGGCATCACCGGCGGCGGGCTTAATAATTCCGCTGATATTGCCATTGATGGCAACGGCTACACTTGGGTCGCGAATAACAGCAACAGCGTATCCAAGTTTAACAGCGCCAACATAGCTGTTTCTGGCTCCTCCGGTTACACCGGTGGAGGGTTGAATGGTGGGCCTAACGCGATTGCTATTGACGGTTCCGGCTACGTATGGGTCGCGAATTACAACGGCAGCCTCACCAAACTCAACAGCTCTGGTGGTGCCATCTCCGGCTCCTCCGGTTACACCGGCGGCGGACTGAGCGAATGCACGGGCATCGCAATTGACGGCTCCAGCAATGTCTGGGTATCAAATTATAATGGTGACAACGTCAGCGAATTCACCAGCGCAGGCGCTGCCGTCTCCAGTTCCTCCGGTTACACCGGAGCGGGTATGTCCGGCGGGCCCGTCGGAGTCGCCATTGACGGCTCCGGCAACGTCTGGGTTGCGAACTTCAACAACAACAGTGTCTCCGAGCTTACAAACGCCGGAGCTGCAATCTCGCCCTCAACCGGATACATAGGCGGTGGCATGGCAGGACCCCGTGCAATTGCGACGGACGGCTCCGGCAATGTTTGGACCGCGAATTACAGCAACAGCAGCGTCACCGAGTTCATCGGCGCGGCCACGCCGGTGGTGACGCCGATTGCCGCAAGTCTGGCGGCGCCGTACGGGACACCGGCGTCGAAGCCGTAAACGCAACGGTTCGTTCACAGGGAAGCAGGAAGGCAACAGCAACGGAAGATGTAAGGGCAGGTTCCAAAACCCAACAGGAGAAGACCTATGAAGAACTCGAAGTATGTTGTACTCGCCGTGCTGGTGCTGGCTGCAACCCTGAAGCTGCATGCTCAGGGTGGATGCGTGGATTCGCCGGAGGACCCGACCGTGGTGCTGGGCCTGCTCGGCGCGGCCGGGATGGCTGGCGTGGTGCTACGCAACCGCATCATGGCAAGAAAGAAATAAGGGAACATTCCCGTTCAGGAACGGACATGGGCTGACGCGATAGCGACAGCCTTTTCTGTGGAGGGGCAGTGTGCGCGGTCAGGCTCAATTTGCTCGCCAACAAGACAATTCGAATGGCCCAGCAATACAGGCCATCATTCGATGGTGCCTGCTCCCAACCCATACTTACTCCCCGCCATTCTCACTCCGTTATCGCAGGTTTGGGAGTAGTTGGTGGATCGTCGGCAATCCGGACATTACCCCAATCTCCGGGCGCAGCACTTGGCGTACTTCCCTCACCAATCCGCTATAATGGAATCAGAGCAAAGCACAGCCCCCGCCCTGCGGGGGCTTTTTCGTGCCTCTAAGTCCTTTGTTGTCTAGTTTTTGACCTGTAACCCTTTTAGATTGCCTGCTTTAGCAGGACGATTATCCCCTTGACACAGAAAGCCATTTGAGCCATACTAGGCTTGTGGTCAAGGAAGCCCGTTATGAACCTGATAGACGTATCCCGCGAACTGGCAACTGACGAACAGTGCTTGGCCTTCCTAGAAAAGCAGCGTTGGCCGGATGGCGTTGTGCGCTGCCCTACCTGTGGCAATGACAAAATCAGCCGCGTAACGCGCAAGTCCGTCACCAAGAACCGCCGCGCTCAGGTCTACCAGTGCCTAGAGCCGACCTGCAAGCAGCAATTCTCCGCCACCAATGGCAGCATCTTTCACGACTCTCACCTGCCCCTGCACAAGTGGTTTATGGCAATCGCGCTGATCGTAGATGCGAAGAAGGGCATCTCGGCCAAGCAACTACAAAAGCATCTCGGCATCGGCTCCTACAAAACAGCGTGGTACGTTTGCCATCGTGTCCGTAAGGCTATGGTGGACGCGAATCCTACACCTCTGACTGGCGTCGTCGAAATGGATGAGACATACATCGGCGGCAAAGCCATTCGTCGCTTCCAGAAGCAGCCAAAGCCCAAACCGCCGAAAGATATGGTGGTGGCAATCCGTGAGCGTAGCACCAAGAACTCAAAAGGCCGTGTGCGCTTTTTCCACGTTCCAGACGGCAAGCGCGTCACGCTCCAGCCCATCATCGAAGCGAACATTGACCCGTATGCGAAGCGCGTTATCACTGACAGCGCATCGGTCTATAACTTCGCAATGAGCAAATGGCACAAGGACAATCACCGCATAGTGAACCACTCGCAGGAATGGGTTGTACCGGGCAGCAACATCCACACAAACACCGTGGAGTCGTCATTCTCGCTACTCAAGCGCGGATTGATAGGGAGCTTCCACCGCGTCTCGATAAAACACCTACACCGCTAACGAATAAACCGCTTCATCACATTCCGCCGATACACGCCTAGCTCTGTTGAATCCCTTCACCGTTCAACGGAGCCTTAACTAGAAAAACCTGATTCGCTTTCATCCTTGACGGGACAGCGAATCAGGTTTGGTGGTGATACTGCAACTTCATTGCTGGAGAGGTACAACGCTGCGGCCAGCTAAGGAGCTTTATACGCTCTGAACGGCAGTGCTTGCAACACTGCGGGTTCGACTCCCTGCCTCTCCACTTCCTACATTGTAGTTCACCCGGGTCAAACAGCCCAGAGGACACAAATCAATGGTTCTATACAAGTACACTCAGTATCTCTCATATTCTACTGATGCCGCATTCGATACCATCTGCGAACCGGGTACCGCAACACGGTGGTCTGGTATATACAGGTGCGAAGGTTGCGGGAAAGCAATAACGTCCATCATTGGACATACGTTGCCGCCACAAAACCACCACCAGCACACCCCTACACAGGGGCGGATTCGCTGGCGGCTTGCTGCGAGTCATGCGTAATAGCCTGACTCACGAGTGACACTCCAACAAACGGCTCTTGTGGGAATGATGCCCACAGGAGCCGTGCCATTTGTGCGACTCCATCAGCCACGGAAATCAGCCTGCACGCCTGCACGCGGTCTTGCAGGAACTCCAATACGGCCTGTACGTCTGGATCAACCTCTACCCTCTTGCTCTGCCCTGTCACGGTGTTCATATTGTGTTCCTCCTTGTCGTCTGTGTCAAAGGGATAATTGTCTCCATATCTCCATCAAAATAAACCACTTATCCGCCGGTAAGGGGGAGGGGGAGGGGTACATTTCAACATTGCGTCACAGAAAACAAAAATATTTTCGCTGGAAATGGTAAGCCGGGTCAGGGACTAATAGATCGTAAAGCTCACTTCGCCGCTCTCGTACACGGCCACCGGCTTGCCCGCCTTCATCGCCGGTTTGAAGGTCCACGTCCGCACCGCCTCCAGCGCCTTCTCCGCCAGTCCCAGTCCGGGGTCGCGCATCACATGCGGGTCCTTCACATGGCCCGTTGCGTCCACGATGAACGTCACGTACACCACGCCCTGGAACTTTGCGCGCCGTGCCTCATCGCTGAACTCCGCCTCCGCCAGATGGATCGGTATCGGCTCCGACACGCCGCCGCCCACCTGGAACACGCCGCCGCCGTACCCGCCGCCCGTGCCGTTGCCGTACCCGCTGCCGTTCCCGTTGCCCATGCCGGTGCCGCCGCCCATGCCATACGAGCCCGGCCCGTTCACCGCCGGCCCGTTGATTGCCCCGAAGTTCGGCATGTTCGGCGTCGTCATCTTGATGTCCATCGAAGGCGGCTCCGGCACCTTCGGCTGCTCAATCAGCGGATGCATCATCGGCGTATTGATCTTCACCGGCGGCGGCAGCTTGCCCTGCGTCACCGGAGTCTTGTCGTTGTTGCTGCCCCCGCCCCCCATCGTCTTGGGCTGCAGCGGCGCAATCGGTGTCAGGTCCACCTGCGCCACCATCTGCTTCTGCTGCACTATCCGCAGCACGTGCTTCGCAATCAGGAAGCCGATCAGCAGCAGGATCAGCACATGCACCACCACGCTCAACGCCGTCGTCGCCGGGCTCCGCTTTACCGCCATCCGGTCCGGAACCGGTATCGGCTTCGACGTCAGCACCAGCGGCGGCAGCTTCGGCGGGTGGAACGTGTCGCGCAGGTTCTCCCACAGCGACTGGAAGATGCCCTCATCCTCCAGCGCGCCGCCGATGCCCAGATGGTCCACGGACACGGGCTTGCTCTTCAGCAATCCGTGTACTCCGCTGGCCGCTGGGCGTTTCGTGGAGTCCGAATCCTGCGGCGTCAAATGGTCGTTGGGCATCTTCTCTGCTGGGTCTCCCGCCGGACGCGGCCTTGCTGCTTGCGTCACCTGCGGTCTCTTCTGGAATCACTGTGGCGCGCTGAAGGCCGCGCTCTCTGGTCGTGTCCATTCTACATACTGCAACACCTGTGCGTCCCACCTGTTGGACTCCACGCGACTGCCTCCGGTATCCACGCCGTCACCCCATCCGCACCGCCTGCTCCGTTAGAATGAATACTTGGCGCACTATCGCTCCCCCGCGCCACACTCAACAGCCGGAGTCCGCATGTCCGCACCGCCCAAAGAGGCCGCCCTCAAGTCCACGCTCAACCTCCCGCAGACCGCCTTCGCCATGAAGGCCAACCTGCCCGCCAACGAGCCGCTCCGCCTCGCCGCATGGGACTCCCTCGGCCTCTACGACCGCATCCGCGCCGCCCGCGCCGGGCGTCCCCGCTACCTTCTCCACGACGGCCCGCCCTACGCCAACGGCGCCATCCACCTCGGCCACGCCCTCAACAAGTGCATCAAGGACTTCGTCGTCAAGTCCAAGACCATGGCCGGCTTCGACGCACCCTACGTCCCCGGATGGGACTGCCACGGCCTCCCCATCGAGATCAAGGTGGACGAGCACCTCGGCCGCAAGAAGCTGGAGATGGATCCCCTCGCCGTCCGCCGCGCCTGCCGCGAGTACGCGCAGAAGTTCCTCGACATCCAGCGCACCCAGTTCATCCGCCTCGGCGTCTTCGGCCGCTGGCAGCAGCCCTACTCCACCATGAGCCACCAGTACGAGGCCGCTATCCTCGAGAGCTTCTACTACTTCTACGAGCACGGCTTCGTCTACAAGGATCTGCGCCCCGTCTCCTGGTGCATCCACGACCGCACCGCCCTCGCCGAGGCCGAGGTTGAGTACGAGCAGCACACCAGCCCCAGCGTCTACGTCCGCTACCTGCTCAAGAGCTCCCCTGCCGATCTCGACGGCGCTCTCGCCGGCCGCCGCGTCGCCACCATCATCTGGACCACCACCCCCTGGACGCTCCCCGCATCCCTCGCCGTCGCCTTCCATCCCGACCTCGAATACGTCGCCCTCGACCATGACGGCACCGCCTACATCGTCGCCGAGCCGCTCGCCGAGGCCACCCGCGCCGCCTGCAACATGCCCGCCGCACCCATCATCGCCCGCTTCAAGGGCACCGCGCTCGACCGCGCCGTCTTCCAACACCCCTTCCTCGACCGCGACATCCTCGGCGTCCTCGCCGACTACGTCACCACCGACCAGGGCACCGGCTGCGTGCACACCGCCCCCGCCCACGGCGTGGACGACTTCCGCACCGGCCGCAAGTACGGCCTGCCCGTCACCTTCTACGTGGACAATGCCGGCCGCCAATCCAACACCGGGGGGATGCCCTACGAGGGCCTCAACGTCTTCAAGTCCAACCCCGAAATCATCAAACTCTTGGTCGAGAAAGGCGCGCTCCTCAACAGTCCCACCGACCAGATCACCCACTCCTACCCCCACTGCTGGCGCTGCCACAAACCCGTCATCGTTCGCGCCACCGAGCAGTGGTTCATTCGCATGGAGACCCCCGTTGGCGATTCAACGTTCCGGCAAGTCGCCCTCGACGAGATCAAGAAGGTCAAGTGGGATCCCGCCTGGGGCGAGGAGCGCATCTCCAACATGATCGCCACCCGTCCCGACTGGTGCATCTCGCGCCAGCGCATCTGGGGCGTCCCCATCGCCGTCTTCCTCTGCGAAAAGTGCAACCTTCCGCTCCGCAACCCAGCCGTCAACGCCTCCGTCGTCGCCCGCTTCCAATCCGAAGGCGCAGACGCCTGGTACGCGCACGACACCTCCGTTCTCCTGCCCGACGACACCGAGTGCGAGTGCGGCCATTCCGGCTTCCGCAAGGAGATGGACATCCTCGACGTCTGGTTCGAGTCCGGCGCAAGCTGGCACGCCGTCCTCGACGCCGAACCCGGCCTCGCCCCGCCCGCCGACCTCTACACCGAAGGCGGAGACCAGCACCGCGGCTGGTTCCACTCCTCGCTACTCTGCTCCGTCGGCATGCGCGGCGTCGCTCCCTACAAGATGGTCGCCACCTCGGGGTGGACATTGGACGAGCAGGGCCGCGCCATGTCCAAGTCCCTCGGCAACGTCGTGGACCCCGTGGACATCGCCAACCGCCTCGGCGCCGAGATCGTCCGCCTCTGGGTCGCCAGCGTGGACTTCCGCGAGGATGTCGCCGCTAGCGAGAACCTCATGCAGCGCGTCAGCGACAACTACCGCAAGCTGCGCAACACCTTCCGCTTCCTGCTCGGTTCCATCGGCGACTTCTCGCCCGCCACCAACGCCATCCCCTTCAAGCAGATGCAGCCGCTCGACCAGTACATGCTCGCCCGCACCGCGCAGGTTGCCGAGCGCATCCGCCGCGCCTACGACGACTTCGAGTTCCACCGTGTCTACCACGCGCTCAACGAGTTCTGTAACACGGAGCTTTCGGCACTCTATCTCGATGTGCTAAAAGATCGCCTCTACACCTTCGCGCCCGACTCGCCCGCGCGCCGCTCCGCGCAGACCGCCCTCTGGTGCATCGCGGAGACACTCGTCCGCCTCGTCGCCCCCATCCTCAGTTTCACCGCCGATGAGGTCTGGCAGCTTCTCCCCGCCGTCGAAGGCCGCGAACCCAGCGTCCACATCGCCGAGTTCCCTTCCGCTGACTCCATCTGCCCCTCAGATTCCATTTCCATTACTGCCAAGTGGGGGATTGTTATTGCATTACGGTCCGGTGCGCTGTCTCAGCTGGAGGCATTACGTGCCGGCGGAAAGATTGGCAAGGCTCTTGAAGCGAAGGTGCGAGTAACTGGGAATTCGAAGGGTGACCAACTGCGCGACCTCATCGCGTACGAGTCAGCGCTGCCCGAACTCTACGGAGCCTCTCAGGTTGAAATCGTCCACGACGAAAAGGCCGACATGGGTACTGTCACCTTCGCCGCATCTCTCGCCGACGGCGCCAAGTGCGAACGCTGCTGGCGCTACACCACCGATGTCGCCTCCGAAACGAAGTACCCCACCGTCTGCGCACGCTGCGCCTCCGCGCTCGTCGCCCTGAACTTCCCCGCCTACACCGCACCGGAGCCCAAATGACCGCCCAGCGCCCATCTCAATGCGACGCCCGCCCCGCGCTCTTCCTCATCTCCGCCGTCGTCGTCCTCCTCGACCGCCTCACCAAGATGTGGGTCATCCGCTCCGTCCCCGTCGGTCAAGCCCACAACGTCATCACCGGCTTCTTCCGCATCACGCACGTGCTCAACACCGGCGCGGCCTTCTCGCTCTTCGCCAGCGGCGGCAGCCTGCACCGCACCAACTGGGGCCTCGTCGCCTTCTCCTCCGTCGCCATCGTCACCCTCGCCGTCCTGCTCATCACCCAGGGCCGCCGCGCCACGCTCGCCACCGTATCCTTCGCGCTCATCCTCGGCGGTGCCATCGGCAACCTCTACGACCGCCTACGCCTCCACTCTGTCACCGACTTCCTCGAGGTTCACGTCTGCGGCTACCACTGGCCCGACTTCAACCTCGCTGACAGTTGCATCACCATTGCCGCCTGCCTGCTCGTGCTCGACATCCTCATCGCCCGCAAGCAATTGGACTGAGCGCACGCCATGCCTCCCGCCCCCGCCACGCCGAACGACAGCATCGTCATCCGCGGCGCGCGCACGCACAACCTCAAATCCATTGATGTCGAGATCCCGCACAACGCCCTCACCGTCGTCAGCGGCGTCAGCGGCAGCGGCAAGTCGTCACTCGCCTTCGACACCGTCTACGCCGAAGGCCAGCGCCGCTACGTAGAATCGCTCTCTGCCTACGCCCGCCAGTTCCTGGAGCGCATCGAGAAGCCCGACGTGGACCACATCGAGGGCCTCGCCCCCGCCATCGCCATCCGCCAGAAGAACCAGACCCGCAACCCCCGCTCCACCGTCGCCACCTCCACCGAGATCCACGACTACCTGCGTCTGCTCTACGCCCGCTGCGGCATCGTCCACTGCCTCGACTGCAACGGCGTCGTCAAGCAGGACACCGTGGACGAGGTCGCCGCCGCCGTCTCTATGCTTCCCGAAGGCACGCGCCTCTACGCGCTCTTCCCCGTCGAACGCCGCCCGCTGCCCGCCGCCTTCGTCACCGAAGCAGCCCCCGAAGCCGCCAATCCGAAGCCCCGCGGCCGCAAGCCGAAGCATCCCGCTCCCGTCGCCGACCCCGCATCCATCGCCACCGACGCACTCCGCCAGCGACTCGCCGACCTCCGCTCCCGTGGCTTCACGCGTCTCTACCAGCCAGCCGAATCATCCACTCCCAGCAAGCTCGTCGAGTTCTCCACCCCCGAATCCCTGCTTGCGCTCGACTTCACGCGCCCTATCTTCGTCCTCGCCGACCGCATCAGCATCTCCGCCGACATCCGTGGCCGCATCGTGGACGCCGTAGAGACCGCCTACCGCGAATCCGGCGAAATCCTCTTCGAAACCCTCCCGCGCCCCGAAGACTCCACTCCACCCCGCACCGTCCGATACAGCGCCGCCTTCGAGTGCTCTGCCTGCCACCGAGCTTACCGCGAGCCCGAGCCGCGCCTCTTCAGCTTCAACAATCCCTACGGTGCCTGCCCGCGCTGCCAGGGCTTCGGCAACACGGTGGACTTCGATCCCGACCTCATCATCCCCGACAAATCCAAGACCCTCGACCAGAGCGCCATTGATCCCTGGGCCCGCCTCAAGTACCGCCCTATGCACGGCGAGATGAAGCGCGCCGCCAAGTCCGCCGGCGTCCCGCTCGACGTCCCCTGGTGCGACCTCAAGTCGGAGCATCAAGCCTTCATCTGGAACGGCAACGCCGCGTGGCCCGGCATCCGCGGCTTCTTCGCATTCCTCGAACGCAAGAAGTACAAGCTCCACGTCCGCGTCTTCCTCTCCAAGTACCGCGGCTACGCGCAGTGTCCGGAGTGCCTCGGCGCGCGCCTGCGCCCGGAGGCCCGTGCCGTCACCGTCGGCGGCCTCAACATCTGCCAGGCCTCCGCGCACACCGTCGCCGACGCCCACAAGTTTTTCTCAGAACTCACTCTCTCTCCCATGCAAGCCGAGATCGCCGCCAAGGTACTCGACGAGGTCCGCCAGCGCCTCGGCTTCCTCCACGAGGTCGGCCTCGACTACCTCACGCTCGACCGCCTCAGCTCCACGCTCTCCGGCGGCGAATCGCAGCGCATACAACTCGCCACCTCGCTCGGCTCGCGTCTGGTCGGCGCGCTCTACGTCCTCGACGAGCCATCCATCGGCCTCCACCCGCGCGACACCGACCGCCTCATCCGCATCCTCCGCGAACTGCGCGACCTCGGCAACACCGTCCTCGTCGTCGAGCACGATCCCGACGTCCTACGCTCCGCCGACCATCTCCTCGACCTCGGCCCCGGAGCCGGCGAACTCGGCGGCAAGCTGCTCGCTGCGGGAACGGTCAAGCAAGTCTCCGCCGACCCCGCCTCCATCACCGGCAAATATCTCTCCGGCCGCGTCAGCATCCCCGTCCCCAAGCGCCGCCGCACACCGGGCCGCGACGCGCTCAAGCTCATCGGCGCGCACGCCAACAACCTGCACAACCTCGACGCCGAGATTCCCCTCAACCTCCTCGTCGCCGTCACCGGCGTCAGCGGCTCCGGCAAGTCCACGCTCGTCCACCAGATTCTGCACCGCGCCCTGCTGCACTCCATGGGACGCACCGAAGGCGCCGACCCCTCCGGCCTCTACACCTCGCTCACTGGCGCGCAGATGCTCAACGATGTCGTACTCATTGACCAGTCCCCCATCGGCCGCACGCCGCGCTCCAACCCCGTCACCTACATCAAGGCCTTCGACGCCATCCGCACGCTCTTCTCCCAGCAGCCCGACGCACGCCGCCGCGGCTACTCCGCCGGCAACTTCTCCTTCAACGTCCCCGGCGGCCGCTGCGACGCCTGCGAAGGCGACGGCACCGTCACCGTCGAGATGCAGTTCCTCGCCGATGTCGAGCTTCCCTGCGAGGACTGCGGTGGTACGCGCTACAAGCCCGGCATCCTTGACGTCCGCTACAAGGACAAGAACATCCACGATGTCCTCAACCTCACCGTGCGCGAGGCTCTCCGCTTCTTCGCCGGCCATCCGCGCATCACCGACCGTCTCAGTGTCCTCGACGAGATCGGCCTCGGCTACGTGCGTCTCGGCCAGTCCGCCACCACGCTCTCCGGCGGAGAGGCGCAGCGCGTCAAGCTCGCCTCGCATCTCGCCGCCGTGCGCGCCACGCCCACCCACGGAGAGGCCAGGCGCCCTCTCTCCCGCGTTCTCTACCTCCTCGACGAGCCCACCACCGGCCTCCACTTCGACGATGTCGGCAAGCTCCTCGTCTGCCTCAACAAGCTCGTCAACGGCGGCGGCTCCGTCCTCGTCATCGAGCACAACCTCGATGTCATCAAATCCGCCGACTGGGTCCTCGACCTCGGCCCCGAGGGCGGCGTCCATGGCGGTATGATGGTTGCCACGGGTACGCCCGAGCAGATCGCCGCCACTCCAAACTCGCACACCGGCCGCTGGCTCCGTCCGCTCCTGCAATCCGTTTAGATTCGATGCCACGCCTCCGCATCCATCCCGCCGCGCTTCTGCTTCTCGCCACCGCGCCCCTCTGCGCGCAGAGTCTCCCCCCCGGAACCACCCACGCCGACTCCGCAGCCCAAGTCTCCCCGCTCGACGCTCCCGAGTCCGCCCTCGTCGCGCAGCACTTCGCCGACGCCCGCGACCAACTCCTCCATCTCACCGCCAAGCCTCTCGACAGCACCGCGCTGACCGCCCGCGCACTCTATGACCTCGGCTTCGCCTACGACGGCCTCAACGACACTACCAACGCCGAAAAATCCTACCGCGCCGCCATCGCCGCAGAACCCGAGCAATTCGAGGCCCACGCCGCACTCGGCATGCTGCTCATGGAATCCGATCCCACCGGCGCGCGCTCCGAACTCGCCACCGCCACCGGCCTCACGCCCGCCGCCAACGCCTCCAGCGAGAAGGCTCAGGTCTACCGCGCCCTCGCCCGCCTCGACGCCCGCTCACGCCCCTCCGTCGCCAGCGAAGAACTCCTCACCGCCGTCCGCCTCACCGGCGAGTCGCCCTCCGACGCGCTCCTCACCGCGCAAATCTCCGAATCCCTCGGCGACCTCTCCGACGCCGAGGCCGCCTACCGCCGCACCCTCAACACTCCCGGCGCATCCACCGACGCCGCCTACTCCCTCGGCGGCCTGCTCATCCGCACCGGCAACCTCGACGGCGCCGTCAGCGTCCTCCAGCCCGCGCTCATCGCGCATCCTGGCAGCGCTCCGCTCGCCGCCCAGCTCGCCCGCGCCTACATGCTCCAGGGCGACGATGCCAAGGCCGTCCCGCTGCTCGCATCGCAACATGCCCAGCATCCCGAAGACACCGCCACCGCGCGCATGCTCGCCGACGCCTGCTCCCGCTCCGGCGACTTCCCCCGCGCCGACGCGCTCTACACCCAGCTACTCGCCGCCTCGCCAGACGATGTCGCCCTGCTCGCCGCCCGCGGCGACGAACTCATCCGCGCCAAGCAGTTCAACCAGGCCTTCGAACTCCTCAATCACGCCGTCACTCTCTTCAAAGCCAATCCTGCCTTGCTTCCCGATAACGACGCCCGCGCCACCCTCTACGCCTCCGTCGCCTTCGCCGCATCCGAGACCGGCCGCCCCAGCACTGTGCTCGTCGCCCTCGACCAACGCGCCAAGTACGCCGACGAGACTCCCCCCACTCTCTTCCTCCGCGCCACCGCCCACGACCACCTCGGCCACGTCCTCGACGCCCGCGACTTCTACACCCAGTTCTGCGATGCCGCCCACGGCCAGTATCCCAAGGAGGTGTGGCAGGCCAAGCACCGCCTCATCGCCCTCGCCTCCGCACGCACCAAACACTAACGTTCGTCATCCCGCCCGTTGTTCGCTGAGTCCATAATGATGAACTGTCATTCAGAGCGGGCTTGCGAAGTCTGTGAACGCCTCGCGTTCACAGACAATGAGTCGCCGCCCGCGAAGAACCTGCCTCTCTACCTATGACTCATCTAGCTGCATATCGCCACTCACACAGCCGCTCACGCTAAAATCCCCTCATGCTCGCGCTTCTGCGCTCCCTCTTCGACGACACGCCCGCTCCGGCCCCTGCGCCTTCCGCGCTGCCCCACGCCGCCGAGCCCCTCAGTGCCCTCGACCGCCTCCATCTCATCTTCGCGCAGGAGTACCGCAACCTCCGCCCCCGCGCCCCGCAGCCGGCCTTCGACATCCGCTTCCGCCGATTCACCTCGCTCAACACCACCATCCGCCTGCGCGATGGCCGCCTCCACGTGCGCCTCTCCGACATCCTCGACTCCGCGCCCGACGACGTCCACGCCGCCATCGCCCACATCCTGCTCGCCAAGCTCTACCGCAAGCCGGTCAGCGCCGCGCACAACCTGCGCTACCGCCGCTACGCCACCAGCGACGCCGTCACCCGCCGCACCGAGCACGTCCGCCAGACGCGCAGCCGCAAGCGCCTCACATCGCCCGCCGGCCATGTATTTGATTTAAACGCCATCTTCGACAGCCTGAACAACCGCTTCTTCCACGGCCTCATGGCACGCCCCACCCTCACTTGGAGCGCCACCGCCGCACGCCGCATGCTCGGCCACTACGACGCCGCCCACAACACCATCGTCATCAGCCGCATCTTCGACCGCCCGGGCACGCCGCTCTTCGCCGTCGAGTACGTCCTCTACCACGAGATGCTCCACCTCCGGCACCCCGTCACCGTCCGCTCGGGCCGCCGCTGCGTACACTCCCGCGCCTTCGCCGCCGACGAGCGCAACTTCCCCCACCTCGCCGACGCCAAGGCCTGGCTCAAACGGTTATAGCTTTTCCAGTAGGAGCGTGGCGAAACGGGCATCGCCAATCTCATTGCGCAGCAGCTTAATCGGCTTCATGTCCTTATCCACATGAAGTTCAATTTCCGTTGGCTTGTAGAGCGCGTTCTTGGCTCGCCCTAAACGGGAAATAAACTCATCTTTGGCGGGCATGTATGGGAGTTTGAAATAAATGTCTCTGTAGATACCGGCATTGAGCACTTGATCGAGTATGAACGCAACGTTCTTCGGTGGCAAAAGTCTGACTATTGCAGTTGAACTGCATGTGGACAAATCACCCGAATAATCCATGATGAATAGATTCTGATTCGCCTTAATTTCCGCAATGCAGTCTTCGCGCGTAAACGTTGCACTCCCGTGCTCATCGGTAAAGACAGGGCCTACATGGTGATTGTTCTTGCGTTCCGGGCGAAGCGTCATCAATAGCGCAATCTCAGGTACAGGCTCACCCGTCGCCTTGTCCGTCACCACAATCGTGAGTGAGTCAGGGAAAATCATCGGTCTAGGTCAGTTTGTTGGATCCACCTTCTTGCCATTTCGCACCGCCAGCATCATCAGCGCTCCCACCACAGCCGACCCCACCGCTGCCGCCTGCGCGTTGCTCGTCGCATACTGCGTGTGCGGCCAATAGATCTTCGGATTGATGCGGATCATCTCCACCAGCGCGCGCCCCACACCACTCCACAGCAGATAAGTCCCCGTCATCCAGCCCACCGGCAAAGCCTTCTTGCCCAGCTTCCACAGGAACCACGCCAGCACCAGCGAGAACAGCAGCTCGTAGATGGGCGTCGGATGCACATGCACTCCCGGCGGCGTTGGCACAAGCCCATTCGGAAACGCCACGCCCCACGGAACCTTGGTCGCAATCCCGTAGTCTCCGTCGCCGCTCGTCAGGCATCCCAGCCGCCCAATCCCGTACCCGATCGCCGCCGACGGAGCAGCCAGATCCAGCATCCGCAGCGGCCTCAGCTTCATCTGCCAGCCCAGCACAATCAGCGCCACGATGGACGCAATCATCCCGCCGTACCACGCAAACCCCGCCTGAAACCAGTGCAGAAAGCCCAGCAGCAAATCCGCCGGATGCTTCAGCCCGGGCGCGGCAATCTCATGCAGTGCCAGCTTCAGCATCGCCATGTCCTGCAGCTCGTGCCAAGCCTTCGCGCCCAGCACTCCGGCAATCACCACCAGCGCCACCACGTTCAGCGCGTCGGCGTCCTTCAATCCGTTGCGTTGGTAATTTGCGTGCAGAACCAGCATGGCAGCCACCGCCGCCAGCCACAGCATCAGTCCGAAGGTGCCCAGCGTCAGCGGGCCAATGTGAATAAAGGGATACATAGACTTCCAGTATATCCGTGCCTTTCTCCGCATCCACAGGCGACCTCTGCGCTACCCTGTCTCCATGCCGGACTTCATTCCCGCCTCCAAAATGCAGGTTCTCTACTCCGCCGGGCAGATCTCCGCCCGCGTCGCCGAGCTTGGCCGCCAAATCTCAGCAGACTACGTCGGCCAGTCCGTCGTGCTGGTCGGTGTGCTCAAGGGTGCCACCCTCTTCCTCGCAGACCTCGCCCGCGCCATCGAACTCGACAACACCTTCGACTTCGTCGCCGTCTCCAGCTACGGCAAGGGCACGCGCACCTCCGGAGCCGTCCGCCTCATCAAGGACCTCGACCTCCCCATCGAGGGCAAGAACGTCCTCGTCGTCGAGGACATCCTCGACACCGGCGTCACCCTCGGCTATCTCCGCAAGATGCTCATGCAGCAGAAGCCCCGCTCGCTCCGCATCGTCGCCTGCCTCGACAAGCCCTCCCGCCGTATCGACAACTCCGTGCAGGCCGACTACGTAGGCTTCACCATCCCCAACCACTTCGTCGTCGGCTACGGCATGGACTACGCAGAAAAGTACCGCAACATCCCCGACATCCGCCTCATGCCGCCGGAGACCGGAGGCGACTAGTCGCGCTCCTATGGGCACTCCGCCGAAATCCCGCCGCAAGCCGCGTCCACCGGTCGTCAGCCAGCCGCGTCTCAGCGCGCAGGCCGACCGCGCGCTCATAGACCCCAACGCCCCCGCGCCCTCCGACGCCGCCAACGACGCCCCCGAGCCTGCCGCCCCCATCGCCACCTCCGACCACTTCGAGGGCGACTACCGCCCCGCAGACCCCGCCACCTCCGCAGCCCAGCCCGGCGTCCTGCCCCTCGTACTCTCCGAGCCGACGCAGATGGACTTCCTCCTCCGCCTGGTGGACGCACTCAACACCACCCTCGACCTGCAAACCCTCATGCAGCGCGTCGCAGACATGGTCCGCGCCGTCATTGACTACCGCATCTTCGCCATCCTGCTCTTCAACGACCGCACTCAGGACCTCCGCGTACGCTTCCAGATTGGCCACACCTCAGAGGCCGAGCGCATGCGTGTCCCCGTCGGCAGCGGCATCGTCGGCACCGCCGCTGCCAGCCGCGCCGCCGTCCTCGTCCACGACGTCCTCACCGAGCCCAACTACATCGAGGCCGCCCCCGGCGTCCGATCCGAACTCGCCGTCCCCCTCATCATCAAGAACAAGGTCATCGGCGTCCTCGACCTCGAAAGCGAAAAGCTCGCCTTCTTCACTCAGGAGCACCAGCGCCTGCTCGAGATCGTCGCCTCGCGCATGGCCATCGCCATCGAGAACGCCCGCCTCTACACTCGCGTCTCCCGCCAGGCGCAGACGCTCACCGTCCTCAACGACATCTCCCGCGAGCTCACCAGCATCCTCGACCTCGACACCCTGCTCGAGCGCATCGGCATCCTCCTCAAGCGCGTCGTGGACCACCAGATGTTCACCATCGTCCTCTGGGACGACGCCTCCCACGCCTTCGAGCACCGCTTCTCCACCCGCTACGGCGTCGCCGTCCACCGCGACCACTCCGTCTCCGTCGGCCGCGGCGTCATCGGCGCCGCCGCGCAGGACAAACTCCCCGTCCTCGCGCCAGACGTCTCCACGGACCCGCGCTACATCGCCGCCAACCCCGAAACACGCTCCGAACTCGCCGTCCCGCTCATCTACAAGAACCGCGTTATCGGAGTCATTGATCTCGAGCACACCCGCCCCCACTACTACAACACCGAGCACCAGACCACCCTCGTCACCCTCGCCGGCCAGGTAGCCATCGCCATCGAGAACGCCCGCCTCTACCAGCAGTCCGTCGAGGACGAGGCCCGCCTCGAGCGCGACCTCGCCATGGCCCGCCAGGTCCAGCAGCGCCTCCTGCCCTCCAAGGCCCCCGCGCTGCCCCACGCCGAAATCTTCGCCAAATTCATCCCCGCCAGCACCATCGGTGGAGACCTCTACGACTTCCGCGAGTACTCCCCCTGCCCCCAGACGCCCGACTGCCCCCGCCTCGCCATCAGCCTCGGCGACGTCAGCGGCAAGGCCGCGCCCGCTGCGCTCTTCGCCGCCCTCGTCAGCGGCATCATGCGCTCCCTCGCCCAGCAATCGCTCCCGCCCGCCGACATGCTCGCCCAGCTCAACGAGGCTCTCCAGGAGCGCAAGCTCGAGTCCCAGTTCGTCTCCATGCTCTACGCCGTCTGGAACGACGCCGACCAGACCATGCGCCTCGCCAACGCCGGCGCCGCCCAGCCCATCTTCGTCACCGCCAACGGCCAGACCAGCACCGTCCTCGCCAACGGATTCCCCCTCGGCCTCTTCCCCGGCGCAACCTACGACGAACTCACCATCTACACCCACCCCGGCGACTGCATCGTCTTCATCTCGGATGGAATCACCGACGCCCAGAACCCCGCCGGCGAGTCCTTCGGCAACGACCGCCTCCACCACACCCTCTCCCAGGCCGACCGCTCCTCCGCCCAGTCCACCGTGCAGGCCGTCCTCAAGGCCGTCGCAGACTTCCAGGGCGGCCGCGATCGCTTCGACGACGAAACCGTCGTCGTTCTCCGCGTGCCCAATCGCTAATTGTTTTTGATTACTCCGCCAGCCCGCCGAACAACCACCTCAGCACCGGCGCCGCTACCAATCCAGCCGCCAACTCCACCGCAATAAACGCCGGAGCATCAGTCGGACGTATCCCCGTGAACGTGTCCGTCAACGTCCGCGCCAGCGTCACTGCTGGATTCGCAAACGATGTGGACGAAGTGAACCATATCGCCCCCAAGATGTAGCCGCCCACCGCAAACGGCACCGCCGCCGTCCGCGCCTTCGCGCATCCCCAGATGATGAGCAGCAAGCCGCACGTCGCCACAAACTCCCCCACCAGCACGTCCGCGCCGTGTCGCGCATGGGTCGAGCGTTGCACCACCGCCAGCCCGAACATCCCGTTCGCCACTATCGTCCCGCACACCGAACCCGCAAACTGCGCCAGCACATACGCCGCCGCGTCCCGGTTCGTCATGCGCCCCATCAACCGGTCCACCAGCGTCACCACCGGATTCAAATGCGCGCCCGAAACATGAATCAGCGCCAGCAGAATCGCCGTCAGCGCCCCCGCAATCGCGATGGCGTTCACCAGTAGCGCCAGCCCTGTGTTGCCCGCGCACAGCCGCTCCGCCATGATGCCCGAACCCACAATCGCGCACAGCAGCAGCATCGTCCCCAAAAACTCCGCCGCCATCCTTTGTCCCAGTGTGTGCTTCATGCTCTCCTCAATCTTACGAGCGTCCAATCTTCTCAATCTCCTGCTGGATGGACATCTGCTGCAGCGCCGCTATGGGCAGCGATAGCAGTAGCCCGATGCGCCGGTCCAGGACGATGAACGCATCGCTGTACGCGCGCGCTATCGTATCCGGCGTTCCCTTCACCGCCGCCGGGTCCGGAATCCCCCAGTGCGCCGTCATCGGCTGCCCGGGCCAGTACGGACACTGTTCGTTCGCCGCGTTGTCGCACACCGTGAAGATGAAGTCCAGCTTCGGCGCGCCCGGCGCCGCAAACTCGTCCCACGACTTGCTGCGCAGACCCGCCGTCGAAATCCCCGCCGTCTCCAGTTGCCGCAGCGCCTCCGGCCGCGGCTGCCCGCTCGGATGGCTCCCCGCGCTGTACGCCGTGAACCGTCCCTTCCCCCGATGGTTCAGGATCGCCTCCGCCATGATGGACCGCGCCGAGTTCCCCGTGCACAGGAACAGTACGTTGTAGGTGCTGTTATTCGTCATGCCTTCTCTCCTTTGTCACAGCATCCCGGCGCACAGCATAACGCCGCCGGCTTGGTGGCGCGCACAAAGGCGCTGATGAACTTGCCCTCCACCTGCGGCGCTATCGCATCCACGTCCACTCCCGCCTCTGTCAGGAACTGCCGCGCATCCTCCACGTCATACTCCCGCGTTGTCTCCATCTCGATGCCGGTGAAGCCCGCCGCGCGCATCTTCGCCAGATACTCGTTCTCCTCCATCGCCCCCGCAATGCACCCCACCCACAGCAGCATGCTCTCCCGCACCGCATCCGGAACCGTGCCGCGCACCACCACATCCGACACCGCAAACCGTCCGCCCGGCTTCAACACCCGGAACGCCTCGCGCAGCACCTGGTCCTTGTCGCCCGACAGGTTGATGACGCAGTTCGATATCACCACGTCCACCGTGTTGTCCGGCAGCGGCACATGCTCGATCTGTCCCTTCAGGAACTCCACGTTGCTCACGCCCGCCTGCCGCTGGTTCTCGCGCGCCAGCGCCAGCATCTCGTCGGTCATGTCCAGGCCGTACGCTTTGCCGGTCGGGCCCACGCGCTGGGCCGACAGCAGAACGTCAATGCCCCCGCCCGACCCAAGGTCCAGTACCGTCTCGCCCGCCTTCAACTCGATCAGCGCCGTCGGATTGCCGCATCCCAGCGACGCCAGCACGGCCTTCTCCGGCAGCGTGCCCTTCTCGTCCGCCCCGTACAGGTTCTTCGTGATGGGGTCGCAGCAGCGCATCGCCGGGTCACAGCACGCCGCCGCCCCCGCTTCTCTTACGCCCCGCGCGATGCTGCCGTACTTCTCTTTGATGACGGATTGCTGGCTCATGGCTTTCTCCTCATATGTGCTAATGCGAATGTATAGTGGATTGACATATGCGTCAATGTGCATATGATTAAGAAATGTCGACCCGACCATCCACCGCCGACCTGCCCCGCCTGCTGACAGCGCTGGCAGACCCCACCCGCCTCCGCCTGCTGCATCTTCTGCGTGGCCGCGAGGTCTGTGTCTGCCATCTCACCGCCATCCTGCGCCAGGATCAACCCAAGGTCTCCCGCCATCTCGGTTACCTGCGCCGTATCGGAATCGTCGCCGCTCGCCGCGAGGGCAAGTGGATGCACTATCGTCTCGTCCACCCGCGGAACGCCGCCGCTGCTTCCGTGCTCGATGCTGTGCTCGACTCGCTTCCCTCTCTCCGCGAGATGCAGTCCGACCTCGTTCGTCTGGACCGTATCTGCTGCCTTCCTGCCGCATCCGCATTGGTTCCCGGTGAATCCTGCTGCGAAGCCGCCGCTCTGTCCTAGCTCCCGCTAAAATAGAACCTGCATGTCCTCCAGCAAGCACACCGAGACCATCCGCCCCGCACGCAACCTCTCCGGCATGCTCCGCCTTCCCGGAGACAAGTCCATCTCCCACCGCTACGCCATGCTCGCCGGCCTCGCCCGCGGCGTCACCACCCTCACCAACTACTCCACCGGCGCAGACTGCGCCAGCACCCTCGGCTGCATCGCCGCGCTCGGCGCTCAGGTCAATCGCACCGCCGACTCCATCGAGATCACCGGCACCGCCGGTACGTTCTCCGCCCCCGCCGCCCCGCTCGACTGCGGCAACTCCGGCTCCACCATGCGCATGCTCAGCGGCCTCATCTGCCCGCATCCGCACACCTTCACCCTCATCGGCGACGAATCCCTCTCCCGCCGTCCCATGGAGCGCATCCGCGCCCCGCTCTCCCAGATGGGCGCGCGCATCGCCCTCACCGACGGCCACGCCCCGCTCACCATCCACGGCCAGCCGCTCATAGCCATCGCCTTCGACGCCCCCATCGCCTCCGCACAGGTCAAGACCGCCGTCCTCTTCGCCGGACTACAGGCTCGCGGCATCACCACCCTCTCCGAAAAAATCCGCACCCGCGACCACGGCGAGCACGCTCTCCGTGCCTTCGGTGCCCAGCTCACCCGCACGCCGGAAGGCATCTCCATCACCGGCGGCCAAAAGCTCCACGCCATCACCGCCTCCGTCCCCGGAGACATCTCCTCCGCGGCCTTCTACCTCGCCGCCGCGCTTTTATTTCCAGACTCCCAGCTCACCCTCGAAAATCTCGGCATGAATCCCACCCGCGCCGCGCTCTTCGACGTCCTCGCCGGCCTCGGCGGCCAGGTCCAGATTCTCAACCTCGAGGAGCAGTTCGGTGAACTCGTCGGCACCGTCAGCATCCGCGGCCCCGTCAACGGCCTCTCCGGAGCCGAGATCTCCGGCGCCGTCGCCGCCCAACTCATTGACGAACTTCCCGTCCTCGCCGCCATCGCACCCTTCACCCGAGAAGGCATTCGCATCCGCGACGCCCGCGAGCTCCGCGTCAAGGAGTCCGACCGCATCGCTCTCACCGCCCGCGGCCTCCGCGCCATGGGTGCCACCGTCACCGAGCACGACGACGGCCTCGACGTCCCGGGCAACCAAACGCTCCACGGAGCGCAAATCGATTCCGGCGGAGACCACCGCATCGCCATGGCCTTCTCCGTCGCCGCCCTCCGCGCCTCCGGAGACACGCTTATCCGCGGCGCAGACGCCGCCCAGATCTCCTTCCCCGAGTTCTACACCCTCCTCAACCGCATCGCGGAAAGATAGCCTGTACCTGTAAAGCAAAAGCCCTCCGCGAAGGAGGGCTTTGTTTGTTGCTCTCAGAAGGATTACTTTGCGGGCACCACTCCCGGCACCATCAACTGTTGCGTCACCGTCCCCATCGCCGCATCCGGCAGGCTGATGTGGTACGCATCCAGCGTGCTCGCCAACAGCTCACGCAGGCTTGCGCGGTCCTTCGCGTATGCCGCCTCCGCGTTGAACAGATTGTCCTCCGCCGCCGCCAGGTTCCGCGACTGTTGCAGCACGTTCGCTGTCGTCGAAGCCCCCAGCGCGTACTTCTTCTTCTCGTCCTCCAGGCTCTGCCCGTTGAACTCCTTCGCCTTCTGCGCCGCATCCAGCGCCGCGCGGTCGTTGGTCAGCGCATACTGCGCGTTGATCACCTCGATGCGTATCTGCGTGTAAAGCTGCTGCAACCGCATCTCCGCCTGCCGATACTCCATCTGCGAGCGCGCCTGGTCCGCCTGCGCCGTACGGTTGCGGATTGGTATCGTCACATTCAGCCCAATGCCCTTGTCCGGCGTCGAGTTGTTGAACAGGTTGCCAAACGCCTGGCCATATCCCGTCGCCGCCAGCGGAGTCGTCCCGTACAGCCCGCCCGCCGCGCTCGCCCCGTAGAACGCATACGCGTCCACCGTCGGCAGCAACCCGTTCTTGAACGCACGTACCGTCAACTTGTCGTTCTTCAGGTCCAGCGCCGCCTGTTCAATCTGCGGATTGTTGGCGTACGCCTTCTCCACCAGCGCATCCGCCGCCAAATCCTCCTCCGCCAGCCGCTCCGTGCTCACGCGGTCCGTCGGAATCACCGGCGCGGCCGTCAGCGCTGTGTCATTCAAATCGCGCGCAATCGCCTGCTTCATGATCAGTTGCTGGTACTCCAGATTGCTCTGTGAACTGATGAGCGCCTGCTGGTCGCTCGCCACGCCGCTCTGCGCGTTGATCACGTCCAGCGGAGCCAGTGTCCCAATCTCCAATTGCTTCTGGTTGTCGCTCAGCAGCTTCTTGGACTGTGTCAGCGCCTCTTCCTTCGCCTGCTCATCCTGGTATGCGCTCACCAGCGCCCAGTAGATGTCCTCCACCTGCGTCACCGTGTAGATCACCTGCTGCCGGAAGCTGGAGTCCGTGATCTGCCGGTCGTTCTTAGCCTGCACAATGTACCGTGTGTTCACCCACGCGCAGCAGCTTTGCAGCAGGTGCTGCGTCACCATCACGCGGAAGTTCGATTGCACCTCCGCCCCAGCCTTGCTCGTCGTCCCGGGCCACGAAGACACATACCGCGAGTTGTTGAAGCTCACCGTCAGGTTCTCGCCCGCGCGGAACCCCTGGTTGTACGTGAAGTCGTAGATGCTGGAGTTTGTGTTGCTGTACTGGTTCGTCGGCGAACCGAACACCGCATAGCTGCTCCCGAACGGATACGTCGCATGCTCCAGTTGCAGCGTCCCCGTAACGTACGGATCGAAGTTCTCCGGCAGCGGCCCGCCGCCGTTCGTGCTGCTCACCAGCCCGCCAATGCCCGTCGCGCTGCCGCCCGTCGCTATCGTCGTTCCGCCCGGCCCGCCGCCGCCGATCGTCGTCGTGCTGCTGCCGCCCAGCGTCCCCGCCACCAGTCCCGTGCTCACGCCGCGCAGTGTGCTGCCCGCATGCGCCCGCAGAATGTCCGTGTCCGCGATGTCCAGGTTCAGCCGCGCAATCGCAATGTCAAAGTTGTTCTCCAGCGCCAGCGTCACCGCGTCGGACAGCGACAGGTAGATCTTCCCGTCCTTCAGCAGGTCGCCCAGCCGCGGAGTGTTTGTCAGCCGCGGCGCGCCCACGTTCTCCGGCGTAAAAATGCTGTACGGCAGCGGCAACGCCAGCTTCGCCCGCGTGTAGTCGCTCTTCGTGTCCTTCAGCCCAAACGGAACCGTGTACACCGGCGCCGGCACCTGCACCGGTTTCGCCGCGCTGTCCGTCGCCACAGACGCCTTGGCCGCAGCCGCGGCATCGCTCGTCGCCGTCTGTTGTCCCCAAACCATCCCACAGCCCAGTGCCAAAACACCTGCAAGCCCAAAAAACTTCTTCATGTAGAACCGCTCCTGCCGCCCGTGGGCGGCGCAAAGGCAAGTATAACCTGCCTCTATCCCATTCTCATTGGACGCACCCATTCCTGTTCAGGACGCATCCGCATCCGCAATTTGACGCGATAATAGTTGCAGCACGCCCATGTCCGCTCCCTCCACTCCGCGCACCCTCCGCCTCACCCTCGCCTACGACGGCGTCGGCTACCACGGCTGGCAGGTGCAGCCCACGCTCTCCACCATTCAGGGCGAACTCGCCGCCGCCCTCGCCCACGTCACCGGTGAACAATTCCTCCCCCAGGCCTCCGGCCGCACCGATGCCGGCGTCCACGCCCTCGCGCAGGTCGTCAGCTTCTCGCTCCACGCGCCCATCCCCGCCCCCGCACTGCTGCGCGCCCTCAACCGCCGCCTCCCCGCCGCCATCCGCGTCCTCTCGCTCGACGATGCACCCGCCACCTTCCACGCCCGCTTCGGCGCCACCGCCAAAACCTACGAGTACCGCATCTTCAATCGCTTTCAGGATCCCCACTCCCTCGCCGAAACCCCCTGCCCGCCCACCCTCGCCCGCTACACATGGGACTGCCCCTGGCGTCTCGACCTCCCCGCCCTCCAATCCTGCGCCGCCTCCATCCTCGGCACGCACGACTTCACCAGCTTCGCCGCCGTGGATCCCGAACGTGACGCCGACAACTACATCCCTCCCACAGCTACTCCCGGCGACCTGCCCCCGCACATCCCCGTCGGCAACATCCGCACCGTCTTCTCGTCCGAGTGGTTCGCCACTCCCGCGCCAGACCCGCTGCTCACCTACCGCATCCGAGGCAACGGCTTCCTCCACCACATGGTCCGCAACCTCGTCGGAACCTTTGTGGATGCCGCCTGCGCCCGCACATCCCCCGCAGACTTCCCCCACATCCTCGCCGCCCGCAACCGCTCCGCCGCCGGTGCCACCGCGCCCCCGAAGGGCCTCTTCCTCGTCAGCGTCGAGTACGCCGAATCACTGCAAATCCCAACCGAAACCCCTGCTCCAAACCGTAACAAATAGCAACTGTTACCAATCCATACTTTCAAGACTTTACTGCAAAACCCCCCATTTTGGCAGATGTAACCTTTCGATTCCCATTGACATCGTAACCAGACAGTGATATTCGTAATATAACGAAACACCGCAGAGGAGCACCCCCAATGAGCAAATCCCACGACCGCCAATTCCCTCACGCCATGCTCAGCGAGATCTTCGACCAGCCAGATGCCATCTCCCGCACCCTCGACTTCTACATCGCCGACGGCGCGCTCCAGATGGAAAAGTTCAAGCCCGCACTCCTCGACCTGCCCGCCAAGGACCGCATCCTCATCGTTGCCAGCGGCTCCAGCCGCCACGCCGGACTCGTCGGCGAACTGCTCATCGAAGACTTTTCCGGCATCGGCGTGGACGTAGAGTTCGCCAGCGAGTTCATCTACCGCTCCAAGCGCGCCCTCGGCTCCGCCTGCTTGGTCGTCATCTCCCAGTCCGGCGAAACCGCCGACACCCTCGAAGCCATCCGCGAGGCCCATGTCATCGGCCTCCCCACCATCGCCATCACCAACCGCCCCGACTCAACCATGGCCCGCCTCGCCAACTGCTCCCTGCCCACACAGGCCGGCGTCGAACACGCCGTCCCCGCCACCAAGAGCTTCACCACCCAGCTCGTCGTCCTCAACCTGCTCGCCTTCTTCGCCGCACGCGTCCGCGGCAGCATGACCGGCGCCGCCCTCGACGCCGAGATCCGCCGCCTCTACGAGGTCCCCTGGCTCCTCCAGCAGTACCTTCCCCTCTGGGAGCGCCAAGTCTCCCAAATCGTGGACTCCATCAGCGGCGTCGAGAACGTCCTCTTCCTCGGCCGCGGCGCGCACTACCCCATCGGCCGCGAAGGCGCGCTCAAGCTCAAGGAGTCCGCCTACATCCCCGCCGAAGGCTACCCCGCCGGCGAGCTCAAGCACGGCCCCAACGCACTCGTCTCAGACACTACCAAGCTCGTCGTCCTCGCCACCGAAGACGCCAAATCCCCCGACAGCGCGCTCCGCTACCGCAAGACCGTCCAGCTCCTGCGCGACCTCCAGCCCCTCAACGCCCGCGTCATCGCCCTCGCCACCGAGGGCGACAAAGAAGTTCCCCAGCTCGCCGCCCACACCGTCTTCATCCCTCCTTGCGCGGACCACCTCGCACCCATCCTCGAGGTCGTACCCCTGCAACTCCTCGCCTACTTCGCCGCCGTCAAGCGCGGCATCAACGTGGACGCCCCCCGCAACCTCGCCAAAGCCGTCTTGGTCGAATAATCAATTCACGCACGGCGACGGTCTAAACTAGCATCATGCGCCGCCTCGCCCTCCTCGCAATCCTTACCCTCGCGCCCCTCGCCCAAGCCCTCGACATCCACGTCACCGGCCCGGCCCTCGAACGCACCCTCCAGCAGCAGCTCTTCGCCTCCCCGCAGAACCGCTACTACCTCCGCGGCACCCCCACCAGCGCCTGCTCCGTCTACGCAGAGGATCCCCACGTCAGCTTCCGCGACGACCGCATCGTCGTCCAGATGACCGTCTACTCCCGCATCGGCACGCCTATCGCCGGACGCTGCATCGGCGTCAGCCTCACCACCAAGCCCGTCGTCTCCCTCGTCCCCGAGGCACAGGGCGAGAACGTTGGCTTCCGCGACGCTCAGGTCGAGCAGCTCTCCGACAACCGCGAACTCAACTTCCTGCTCTCTCCCTTCCTCAGCGGCCAAATCCCCAAAGCCATGAAGATTAACGCCGCCGACGTCGTCCGCCAGGTTCTCACCAAATCCGCCCCCAGCATCGGATACGTCATCACCCTCAACGGCCTCCGTCTCCACTCCCTCTCCGTCAACGCCGCCGGCGCTCCCCCCACCCTCGACCTCGACGTGGACGCCGACCTCGCCGTTCAGTAGTTGAGCCGCTTTGCAGGCGTGAGCGCAGCGGGAGCCTGCAGGCGAAATCCTGAGCGTAGCGAAGGATCTGCTTCTCTACACATGCCGCATAACCCGGCAATGCGATGGGATAACGCGCAGTGCTCACTCACCGCAACATACCGCGTCTAACCCTCCAGATACCGTCCCTGCGCTCCGGCCAATCAGCCGTCCGCAATCGGTATACTTGGAGCAGGCCGCTGAGCATCTCTCCGGCCCTCCCAAACCTTCGATGAACGCACCAAGGAGCCTTCCCGCAATGAGCACGAACGTTCCGGCCAATCTGCGCCGCCTGCCCGCTGTCTTCACCATCCTCATCGCCCTCACCGTCGGCATCCTCGCCGGCTCCGTGCTGGCTGGCCGTGTCCACGCCGCCGAAGCGCCTCAGGCCGTCAACTCATCCGACGCCGCCCCCCTGCACATCCCCGACCCCGTCCACCTCGGCAACGGCTTCTCCGCCATCGCCAAACAGGTCGGCCCCGCCGTCGTCAACATCAACACAGAGTCCACTCCCCACGCCGTCACCGGCCGCCGCAACAAACAGGACAACGGTGACAACGGCGATAACGGCGACCAGGACCAGCAGGGCCAGCAGCAGAATCCCCAGGACCTCTTCCGCCGCTTCTTCGGCAATCCCTTCGGCATGAACCCATTCGGCGGCGGCAACGGCTCCCCCGACGAGCCCACCCGCCGCGCCCTCGGCTCCGGCTTCATCGTAGACCCCCGCGGCTACATCATCACCAACAACCACGTCGTCGAAGGCGCCGACAAGATCTACGTCAAGCTCGCCTCCGACCCCGACGGCGGCCCCGGCGACAACGGCCGTCCCGCCACCGTCATCGGCGCAGACAAGGACACCGACATCGCCGTCATCAAGATCGACGCCAAAGAACCTCTCCCCACCATCAAACTCGGCAACTCCGACGCCGCCGACGTCGGCGACTGGGTCCTCGCCATCGGCTCGCCCTTCGGCCTCTCCCAAACCGTCTCCGCCGGCATCGTCAGCGCCAAAAACCGCTCCATCGAGGGCGAGGACGGCCGCTCCACACAGTTCCAGCGCTTCATCCAGACCGACGCCGCCATCAACCCCGGCAACTCCGGCGGCCCGCTCGTCAACATGGCCGGCGAGGTCATCGGCATGAACACCGCCATCTACACCCACACCTCCGGCTACGAGGGCGTCGGCTTCGCCATGCCCTCCAACACCATCGTCAACGTCTACAACATGCTCATCAGCCCAGACCACAAGGTCACCCGCGGCTCCATCGGCATCACCTTCCAGGCCGCGCTGCCCGCCGCCGTCAGCCGCGTCTACAAGTTCGACCACGGCGTGCTGGTCAACACCGTCGAACCCAACGGCCCTGCCGCCGCCGCCGGACTCCAGCCCGGCGACATCATCACCTCCGTGGACGGCAAACCCGTCAAAGACGGTGACGCCCTCGTCGCCGACATCGCTCCCCGCCGCCCGGGCTCCAAGGCCTCCATCGGCTACATCCGCGACGGCAAGCCCAACACCGTCTCAGTCACCATCGCGGACCGCGCCAAGCTCTTCGCCGGTCTCAACGGCGCCGAGCCAGACGCCTCATCCCCCGACGCTGCATCCTCCGGTGAATCCAAGCTCGGCATCAAGGTCCACGCCATCCCCATGGACCTCGCCAACAAGCTCGGCATCTCCGGCGGCGTGCAGGTCACCGAAGTCCGCTCCGGCTCCTTCGCCGACGATATCGCCCTGCCCACCGGCGTCGTCATCACCGCCATCAACAAGCAGCAGGTCACCGACCTCAAGTCCTACAACGAGGTCGTCAAGGCCCTCAAATCAGGTCAGGATGTCGTCCTCGTCATCCGCGACCCACGCTCCAAGTCCTCCGGAAGCACCTACTTGGGCGGAACCCTCCCCTAACCCCACCCACGGATTCGGGATAATCCTAGTCCGTGTTCCTTATGGAACATCCAGATGCGCGGCAGAAGTTGTATTCTGTCGCGTATCTTTTCTCTTGCCAACGGCTTTCAGTTAGCGTTACCTTATTATTGGTTCGGACTGTGTACGTTCTTTACTCAGTACCGTTTCCATTCGAGGTGTATCTGCATGAAGCTCCGTAAGGCCATCGCCGCCGCTGTACTGGTAGCCGTTGCCCTTCCTGCTGTTGCGGGCACCACCACGCGCACCACGCGCCGTGGTCCTACCTCGCATCACTTCGTGCAAAAGAAACTGAAGAAGGGCTTCAAGCCCGCTGCCGGCATCGCTCCCCAGCGCGCCACTGAAATTCAGGCTGCCCTCATCAAGTCCGGTTACCTCTCCGGCCAGCCCTCCGGCAAGATGGACGAGGCCACCAACGCCGCCCTCGCCAAGCTCCAGGCCGATAACGGCTGGCAGACGCGCATCACCCCGGACTCTCGCGCTCTCATCAAACTCGGTCTCGGACCGCAAAACAGCAACACCGAGACGGCCGCCTTCGTCACAACGCAGGCGACTCCGCAGGTAGCCTCAAACTAGAGCCGCTTTGCGGGCGTGAGCGCAGCGGGCTTGTCACGCCGAAGCATCAGCGTAGGCGGGAGCCCGCAGGCGATATCCTGAGCGAGCGTAGCGAGTCGAAGGAGCTGCTTTTCAACAGGAACCCATCTCGGGTTCCTTTGGTGTTTCTGCAGTAGGATAATCCCTATGCTAGCTCGCCAGTTTGTCAGAATAACCATTGCGCTACTCTTCGGAACATGTGTGTCTTGGTGCTCACGCCAAATGCAGCTCACCTGGCAGCAACGCGGACTGGATGCTTATCTTCAACATCAGACCCAGATATTCATGCGTTTCCAGCAACATCATGCATCGCGGATTGGCGAAGCAATTGTTATTGCTATTTTTATTTGGATAGGTCTGCTCATCTACGATGAGATTGTGTCTTTCGTCGATGGTTTCATGCGCGGCGCGCGCAAAGAGACTACCTAGACGCTCTCTCCCGCCATCAACTCCCCCACCGTCTCCCTCTTCCGAATCACCCTCGCCTTCCGACCCTCCACCAATATCTCCGCCGCGCGTCCCCGCGTGTTGTAGTTCGAGCTCAGCGTCATCCCGTACGCGCCCGCATCCAGCACCGCCAGAAGCTCGCCCGGCTTCGGCACGCGCATCGCGCGGTCCCGCGCCAAAAAGTCTCCGCTCTCGCAGATCGGCCCCACGACATCCACCTTCGCTGTCTTCCCCGCAGCCTTCTTTACCGCCACAATCTCATGGTGTGCCTGGTACAGCGACGGCCGTATCAAATCGTTCATCGCCGCGTCCGTCACCACAAACGTCTTCGCCCCGTTGCGCTTCACGTACAGCACCCGCGCCATCAGGGCGCCCGCCTGCGCCACGATGAACCGCCCGGGCTCAATCAGCAGATGCACGCCCATCCCGCTCAACGCCTTCTCCACTACGGTCGCGTACGCCCGCACCTTCGCCGCCGCGTCAAACTCCGCGCCCGCCGCGCCGTAATCAATCCCCAGCCCGCCGCCCGCGTCCACATAGCGGATATCGTGCCCATCCTTGCGCAGCTCGCCCACCAGCTTCGCCACCCGCGCCAGCGCCGCGCCGAACGGATCAACACTCCTGATCTGCGACCCGATGTGCACGCTCACCCCCGCCGCATCCAGCCACTTGCTCCGCGCCGCACGCCGGTACACCTTGCGCGCATCCTCAATCGCCACGCCGAATTTGTGCTCCCGCAGCCCCGTCGAAATGTACGGGTGCGTCCCCGCAAACACATCCGGATTCACCCGCAGCGCAAACCGCGCCCGCTTCCTGGCCTTCGCCGCCCGCTCCGCCAGCAGCTCCGTCTCCTGCTCGCTCTCCACGTTGAAGATGAGGATGCCCGCCTTCAGCGCCGCATCCATCTCCGCCGCCTGCTTGCCCACGCCACTGAACACCACTCGCCGCGCCGCCCTGCGGTCCACCCGCAGAACCCGCTCCAGTTCGCCGCCGCTCACAATGTCAAAACCCGCGCCGGCCTCCGCCACCACCTTCAAAACCCCCAGCGCCGAGTTCGCCTTCACCGAAAAACAAACCGTATGCGGAATCCTGAAAGCCTCCGCAAACAACCCCGCGCGGTACCGTATCTGCTCCGCCGAGTAGACGTACAGCGGCGTTCCATGCGCCTTCGCCAGCGCCTCCAGACCCACGCCGTCGCACACCAGCCGCCCGTTCCGGTACACAAACGGCCGCCCCGGCCTCGACTGTTGCTTTGAACTCAATTGAAATCCTCCGTTGGACAGCTAACTTAATTCCCGCCAGATAGTAACTTCATGAAGGCTCCGCTCTCATCATCATCCGTGCGCACCTTCGCCGATTGCTTCAGCTCAACATCCTGTCCAGACATGTCGTGGTCGGCCACAATCACGCCTACCTCGCCATCGTCGTAGCTGCGCACATTGCGTGTGCTGTCGTGGCCCTTGCTGTCCTTCGTCGGCTCCACGTCATCCACGGTCGTTGCCTTCAGCGTATACGTTCCAGCAGGAACATACGACAACGTAAATACCCCGTCGTCTCCAACCTCCGCCGTGCGTACAAGGTTCTTGTCGCTTGTATCCGTCAGCGTTACTAGCCCCGAATTGATGCCATGGTGGTCCTCCAGCGCCGTCACCCGTCCGCTCACCTTGTGCATGCTGTTCAGTGCCACCGTCACCACCACGTCCGTACGCTCATCGCCGCTGTGTACTGTCACTGTCTCGGCTTTGTCCTTGTGCATCTCTGCCGGTGCGTATACCACCAGCGGCTTGTCCAGTATGCCTTTCACAAAGTTGAGTTGGCCTTTGCTCATGCTGATTCCGCCGGTCGTCTTGATGCTCGCCTGCACAATGTAATCGCCCGGTGCTTGGCCCGATATGCGGAAGCGACCCACATCGTCTGTGATTGCCATGATGCCGCCTAACCCCGTGGATGCCGAACCGATGATGAGTCCTTTGAACTCAACCGGAAGTTGCTTCAGATCGACGCTCTTCACAAGCTGTGCCTGCACCACTGCTCCAGACACAGGCGAGCCGTCATCCCACACCACCGTCCCGCCGATGGCGGCGCCGCGCTCCAGGCTCACGTTGGCCGTCGTCGTCCGTCCGCCCGTCACCTGCACTGTCGGCACACCCGGCAGAGGTTTGCTCAAATCGCCGCCCGTCGCCATCACCGTTGAGACCACTGAGAGCGGCCCCACATATCCGGCAGTTATCCCGAACACGTAATACAAGCCCGGCTCCACATCGTCTACGCTATACGCTCCATCCAGGTCCGTCTTGGCCTGGAAATAGTTCATCTTCCCCATGGATTGCGTAAAACTGTTCAGCGCGTCCTTGACGCTCTTGGGGTCTGTATGCGGCGTCACCGTCTTCGGCACCTCGTACAGCAGCACTCCGGCAAACCGTGCCGGCCGCTGCGTGTCCGCGCACACCACACGTCCCGTCACCGTGCCCATCGCCTGTTTCTGGGTTGCATCCTGCGCCCGTGCCGAACCCATCATCATCAGCGCCGCCAGCACCACCATCCCTGCCTGTTTCATATCTGCTCATTTCCGGGGAAAGCTCAGTCCACTTGCTCGCTGTCAATCCTGTTCCTGCGGTATGCAGATCCACGCAATCAGATACGCCAGCACGCCGCCGCCCACCGTCAGCGCCAGCAGAACCGTGATCAGCCGCACCACGGTCACATCCCATCCGTACGCATTGGCAAACGCCGCGCACACGCCCGCTATCT
>Ga0316220_1000577_pt1 | contig 51421 bp, 37 predicted proteins | sample TBH18005metaG_FD_203632 | JGI IMG/M metagenome (GOLD analysis project Ga0316220, IMG submission 203632) | Freshwater microbial communities from Trout Bog Lake, Wisconsin, USA - TBH18005 | ecosystem: Environmental > Aquatic > Freshwater > Lake > Hypolimnion/Profundal zone | place: USA: Wisconsin... | reverse complement strand
GAGTGTCTCATTCCTTCAGAGAGCGTTAGTCGCTGACGGCGTTTTCTCCCAAGGCGGCACAGGACTGCCGCACTCCACGACGCTCGCGCGACTGCGAAGCCGCTCCCCGGTTCTTGCCCAACAATCATCCTCGCGCTCTGGCAAGGCTAGCTCCTCAGGATGACAACGTTCGGGGCTCCGGTCTCACTCCTGCGCCCGATTTGCAGACTTGTGAGTAATGGAAAGGAATCTCCACCGCTTTCGAAGCGATTGGTCTCAGGAATTACCCGAAGTGTTTCCTGCGCCCATCGGCTCGTCGCTGTGGAGGCAACCAGGCCTCGCCGCAGTCCTATAAGGCGCTGGAGCGACCGCAACGCGCCACGGCTTCGCCGCTCCGAATGGTCTCACGTCCATTCCAGGTAGAGGTCAGGAGGTCTGAGCCTGGGAACGAGACCGCAAATCTGCGTTAAGCCGAACGTCGCGATCGCCTCGGAAGATTCCTTCGACAGACTCAGGACAGGCTCTTCGCAGGCTGCCAATGAACCTGCCGGAAAGAACAGGCGTTCGGGAGCGGAACTACGGTCGAGCGTCTGACTCAGCCAGGAGCCGCTTAACGGCTTCCATGAAAATGGGGACGACCTCGGTGGCAACGATGACGGTGCTGCGCCGCCCCTTGTTGTCCTCGGCGAGCTTGAAGAAGCGTCCCCGGTGGTTCTCCTGCAAGTCGAGGTAAAACGTCTTCGATTCCGCAATGATCTTTTCGCTGGCGATCGTCTTGGAATGCGGATGGTCGGGGGGGGCAACAGGGGAAGCGCCGGGGGGCTCCTGGGGGGCGCGCGGCGATGAATAGATCATAATAGCGATAATATCTCATATTTCGTTTTGCATACAATTTTTTTGGCGTCAAAGTCGTTGCGGCCCGTTATTTTGCCCCGTAGAGTGCCGCGTCTTCCGTGGAACGCATTCTTCTTTTCCTCGCCACCGCCTGTTTCCTGACCGGATTCGTCCGGACCGGATTCGCGTTGCGGTCCGGTCGCTACCATCATTCCCGGTTTAATCTGCTGGCAAGCCTCCTGGGGTTCGTCTTTCAGACGGCAACCCTGGCCGTGCGCGGTCACCAGATTAAGCACTGCCCGCTGACGAACCAGTTCGAGATGCTGGTCTTCCTGAGCTGGGCCCTGGTGTTCTTGTATTTGGTCGTCGGTCCGGCCTTCCGGCTGTCGCTGCTGGGCGCGTTTACGGAGCCGCTGGTGCTGGTCTTGCAAACCCTTGCGCTCGTCTTGCCGGTCGATGTCCATCGCGCACCGCCGCTGGCGAATTTCTGGCTGGAAGCCCACGCGGCGCTTTCGGTGATCGCTTACGGAGCGTTCGGCCTGTCGTGCATTGCCGGGGCGATGTACCTGGTGCAGGAGCGGCAACTCAAGACCCACCGGCTGGGACCGGCGTTCTTCGAAATGCCGTCGATCGCGCATCTTGCCACCGCCAATCTGCGCCTGATCCGGGTCGGCTTGCTGCTGCTGACCCTTGGGTTTGCCGCGGGCGTCGCGGTGGGCACTTCGCCGCCTCCGCTGATGCGCCTGTGGGGCGCCATCATCTGGGTCGTTTACCTGACGATCCTGCTGCGCCACCGCGCGGGGCCGCGCCGGGTGGCGGTGTACTCGGTGCTCGCGTTCCTGCTGGCGCTTCTCAGCTTCGGCTGGCTGAATTATTTTCTCCACCGTCCCCACCTCTAACCAGACCGGTCCTCCAGCATCATGAGTCTATTGTGCTTCGGCCTCAGTCACCGGACAGCGGGCGTGGAAATTCGCGAACGGTTTGCTGTGGCGGAGTCGGACTTCGCCGCGGTGATCGCCGAGTTTAACGCGCTGCCGGGGGTGGCCGAGTCGCTGATCGTTTCGACTTGCAACCGCGTCGAGTTCTACACAGCATGCAACGAGACTTCCACGGCGGCGGCGGCAATCGGCGGCTTCCTGCAACGCCGGGCCGGGCCGGGTTCGCAGACGCCTTTCTACAAGCTCGACGGCGCGGCCTCCATCCACCACCTCTTCCGCGTCGTATGCGGGCTGGATTCGATGGTGATCGGGGAGACTGAAATCCTCGGCCAGGTGAAAAAGGCATATGCGGCGGCGGTGGCGGCGGGAACGACGGCGCGGCGGCTTAACAAGCTCTTTCAGCGGGCCTTCAACGTGGCCAAGGAGGTGCGAACCAAGACCTGCATCACGCGCGGACCGGTCTCGGTCGGGTCCGCCGCGGTGGATCTAGCGGAGCGAATCTTCGGCGAACTGGACTCGTGCAAGGTCGTTATCCTGGGCGCGGGCGAAATGAGCGAACTGGCCGCGGGAGCTTTGCGAAGCCGCGGGGTGAGGCGCATGGTGGTTTCAAATCGCTCCCACGACCGCGCCGCGGCGCTCGCGGAAGCCATGGGTGCGGAAGCGGTGCCCTTCGATGAGTGGGAGCGACGGCTCGGCGATGCCGACATCCTCATTTCCTCGACCGCCGCGCCGCACGCGATCGTCACCCGGCAGAAGCTGGCCGCGACGATGAACCAGCGTCCGGACCGTCCGCTTTTCATCATCGACCTGGCCGTGCCGCGCGATGTCGAGCCGGGGGTCAACGAACTGGACGGCGTGTACCTTTACGACATCGATTCCCTGCAAGCCGTCGCCCAGCAGGGAATCGAGACGCGGCGCCGGGAGATCGCAGTGTGCGAGGCGCTGATCGAGCGCCACGTTGCTGAGTTCGTCCAATGGCTGGAAGCTCCACCCATGAACAGCAAGAGTCCGCTGCGCGAAGCCGTTTCCGAATTATGAAAGAACACCTGAATCTGGGCACCCGGGGCAGTGCTCTTGCTCTGGCGCAGGCGGGGCTGGTCCAGGCTGCGCTGAAGAGACTTTGGCCGGAAACAACGGTAACAGTTCGCAAGTTCACTACCACGGGCGACCGCAAGCTGGACCTGAGTTTGACCGCCACGCCCGCCGGGCTCAAAGGGCTGTTCACCAAGGAACTCGAAGACGCGTTGCTGCGCCGGGAAATCGACTTGGCCGTGCATAGCTGCAAGGACATGCCCGGCGTCATGCCCGAGAGGCTCGTTCTGGCGGCGGTGCTGGAGCGGGCCGATCCCACCGACGTGCTGTTGACCAAACGCGCGGTCGGTTTCAACGCACTTCCGCTTGGCGCGCATGTGGCGACGAGCAGCGTCCGCCGCGCCCGCCAACTGCTCTTTCACCGTCCCGATCTTGTGACCGAGCCGATCCGCGGCAACGTTCAGACGCGGTTGCGCAAGCTGCGGGAGTCCGCCGTGCTGGAAGGCACGGTGCTGGCCAAAGCGGGGCTCGACCGGTTGGGGATGCGGATCGAATCCGGCCGCCTGGAGACCACCGAGGGAGTTTTCCATGCCGAGCTTCTGGAAATGCTCCCCGCGATCGGCCAGGGAGCGATTGCGATCCAGACCCGCGCGGAAGACGCGGAGATGTTCGGTCCGCTCAATCACCGTGCGACGTCGCTGGCGGTTCGGGCCGAACGCGAACTGATGCGCCTGCTGCAAGGGGACTGCACGCTGCCGGTGGGCGTCGGCACTTCGCAAACCGGTCGCTCCATGACCATGCGGGCCATCTTGTTTGAGGGACCGGGAGAGCCGCGCCAGGCTGTCGTCGAAGGAGTCGCCGACGCACCGGAAGCACTCGCGGCCGCGGTTTTTGAGGTGCTGCGGTCGGGGACGCGGCTCCCAGGCATCCCGACCCGGTAATAAATCGCTTACGCGAACAGGATCGGGCAGGACGCCTGTGTCACGGTCTGGGCTCGCACCGAAGCGCTGCGGGATGCTTTCTAATTCCGCTCCACTGCTTTATCCAGAATCGACTGTGCGCGGGTTGCCACGGCTGCTTCAGGTTTAGCTTCGATGACAGCCTTGGCGAGGTTTGCCGCGTCACCGCGGCGTTTGTGGATGAGGAGTTCAGCCAGGTTGAGGCTGGCGGGGCAGGCGAGCGAGGCCAGATCCTTGTCGCGAATCAGCGTAAGCATGGAAGTGGCGGCGGCCCCGTTTGGAATGGAGGCGATGACGCTCATGGCCAGCCCCTTTTCTTCATTGCGACTGGCGGCGTGCAGCAGTCCGACCGCGGCATTGACGCGGTCCTGCGGGCTGTCGTCCTCGGCGGACAGGATGATGCGTTCGGTGGAACGCAACGCGCGGATGCGCAGGGTCTCGGGCAACTTCGCGTCGGTTCCAATTTTCAGCAGCGGCGCAACCGCCTCCAACTCCGGCCACTGGCAAAGCGCATGCACCGCGCCTTCGACGACTTCGGGTTGGTTGGATTCCGTGTAGCCGACCACGGCCCGCAATGCCTCCGGGCCGCCGATAAGGCTGAGCGCCTCCAGCATGGGAACGAGCGCTTTTCCGTGCAGGTCGCGACCGAGCGTGAGAATTTCCGGCACGCACTGCTGGCGGGAGTTGCTGCGGGCGGCAATTGCCCGAACGGCGCTTGCGGCATTCGGAACGGCGCCGCTCATCACGAGCTTGAGCATCGGCATCAGTTCGGCATCCGAGCCGACGCTCTTGAGCGCGACACACGCGGCGCGGCTGATGGCGGAATCGGGTTCGGACGCGTAAGCAACCAGTTCGCGGCCCGCGCTCTTGTTGGCCCGCCAGCCGAGAACGGAGATCGCCAGGGCGCGCGACTTCGAATCGGCCTTGAGATTCGCGGCGGCGTTGCGGAGCGCTTCCTCGGCTCCCGGGCCGTTAATGACGCTCAGCGCGGTGACGATCGAAGTGTTTTCGCGCGGCGCGTTTCCGGCAAGTTTCAAAAGCGCGGGCACGGCGGCGGCGGAACCGAAGCGTCCGAGTGCTGTCATGGCGCCCTCTTGCACGTCCGTATCCGGGGAGTCGAGGAGCGAAATGGCGGCTGGTTCGGCGGAGGCATCGGCGAGGCGCAAAAACGCCAGGGCGGCCGCCGGCTTCAAGCGGGGCAGCTGCGCCGCGAGCGCCGCGGTCGCGCCGTCGATTCCATCCACAGTGAATACGGCGGAGATGGCAACCGCTTGCAGTCGCGGATTGCTATCGGCCAGGGTGCGGGGGATCCACTTCTTCGCCTGGTCGCGGTCGGTAGCCGCAAGCGCGGTGAGCGCCACTGCGCGCGCCTGCACGGGCGCATTTCCCGACAGAACCTTCACAGCAACAGCGGCGGCTCTTGCGTTCTGACCGTCGTGGGCCAGGCGTTCGGCGGCTTGCGCAAGCGCATCGGCATCGACTGGCGACGCGGATTCAATCGCGGCGACCGCGGCCGGCGTCGCGATCTTCGCCAGCGCCAAAGAGGCGGCCTTCGACGTTGCCGGATTGGCAATGCCTGCGGTGATGGCGGTAACGGCCCGGCAGTCGCGCCGGCAGCCCAGCGCGTTCATCAAGCCGATTTTCCACGGGGTGTCGCCCCCCTTCTTGAGTGCATCGAGCAAAACGGCTTCGGCTTCCGGCCCCGGCGTCGCTGCCAGCGTCCGGCGGGCGTATTCGCGAATCTGCAAATTGGCATCGGCCAGCAGCGCGGTTAGCGCCGGGACGCATTCCGGACCGGTGACGACGGCGAGTTGGCGAAGCAGCAAAGTGCGCTGATAGAGCGAAAGCCCGGTATCGGAAGCTTTGGCGCAGAGGCTTTGGGCGAAACCGGCGCGCTGCACATTCGCGCCGGGCCGCGCAGCGGTGGCTGCGAGCTTTTGCAGAGCGTCCTCCCACTCGCTGCATTGCGCGGAGGTGTCCGAAAGCAGCGGCAGAAGTTGATCGAGGGTCGCCGGGGCGGGCGGAGCATCGGCGGCAACCGAGTTCAGGCCGAGGGCCAGGAGCACAGGCAGGAAATAAAGGCGGGATTTCATGGTATTAGATGAAGTAAGGAGCACGACGGGGCCGGTCGAGATATCGCGAGGCTTCCTCGTCACCGAGAATCTCTTCCTTGACTGGGTCCCACTTGAGCGGGCGTTGCAGGCGCTGGGCGATGGCACTGAGCGCGCAGATGGTGGCCGAGCGGTAGCCGACCGAAGCGGGACAGATCGGCTGTTTGCGGGTGCGGATACAGTCGAGCCAGTTGCTGCGGTGATCGTTGGAGCGGTAAAGACGCACGTCCGAGTTCGCGAGCGGGTGGCGGATGATGTTGGTGGGCGAAGTCTCCAGGCATTCGCCGCGGGCCACCAGCACCTCGCCGCTCTCGCCGATGAAGCGGATCATGTAATCGTCGGTGAGGCGTCCTGGAATGGACTTCTTAATTCGCGTGACCACCGTGCCGTTCGCATAGGTATGGGTTTGCAGATTGTCTCCGTCGATCCCCGCCGGCATGAACGCCACCGGACCGCTGTCGTCCATTCCCAGCGCCCACTGCACGATGTCGAAATGGTGCGCCCCCCAGTCCCCCTGCATGCGCGAACCGTATTCCCAGTGGCAGCGCCATCCACCGCCGTAAGAGCCCAGAACGCGCTCGGAATTGTACGGAAACCAAGGGGTAGACCCCAGCCAGCGGTCGTAGTCGAACCCGTCCGGGATCGGCTGCTCAGGCATCGGATACGGTTGATGAAAGTCGCCCATCCTGACCTGCGCCTCGCGGACCTTTCCGATCCAGCCGTTACGGACAATTTCGCAGGCGCGGCGAAAGGCAGTTTCGCTGCGCTGCTGGGAGCCGACCTGGAGAATCGCGCCGGAATCCCGGACGGCGTCGCAAAGCATGCGGCCTTCGCGAATCGTCAGGTGCATCGGCTTCTCGACATAGACATCCTTCCCGGCGCGAACCGCAGCCAGCGCGATCGGCACATGCCAGTGGTCCGGCGTGGTGACCATGACGGCGTCGATATCCGGGCGCTCCAGGATTCGCTCGAATTCATTGTAGGCTTCGCAGCCCTTGTAGACCCCGCTCGCTTTTGCGGCCCCGTAGGCCTTCTCCGCTTTCGCCTTGTAGGCTTCCCGGCGGTCCCGGTGAACGTCGCACACCGCCAGCAGCTGGCAACCGGGGTTGCCGATGACAGCGTTGAAATGGCCCACGAGGATGTTCCCCAGGCCGATCACGCCAATATTAATGCGGTTGCTGGGGGCGTCTGCTCCCAGAACTCGCGAGGGAATGATCGTGGGAAATCCGATGGCGGCGCCGGCCAGCGCCACCGATTTCAGAAAGTCGCGCCGAGCGAGGGGTGTGGAGATGGAAGTTTTGTTCATGATGGCAGGAAAACCCGCCGTCACAGGCGGGAACTCAGCATTCTAACTCCAGGCACGGCCAAAAGTCTCAAGTTTATTTCGGAAAACGGAAACCGCCCTTTCACCCTAAAGATTGGGGAAATTTCATCTGCATGCCTGTCGGGCGGTCGCAGTCAGGTCGTTTTTCGTTGTCGCTTGCAAGGTCACCGGGCCAAGCAGGCCGGCGGGGAAAGGCTGCGACTCCTTGGTGAACGGGTGGGCTGTCGTCCAGGCATGCCGTGTCGCTCCCTCCACGCGCCCCTCGCCCATCAGGCGATTGGCCCAAGTGTTGGCGACGCGCACTTCCAACTCGTTGCGACCGGGCTTGAGCGCCTTGCCGAGCTCCACGCGGTAGGGCGGCGTCCACGCAATGCCGCAATCCTTTCCGTTGAGGCTAACCTGCGCGATCACTTCCACCGCACCGAGATCCAGGCACGCCGCTTCGACTTCGCCCGCTTTCCACTCGAACCGATGCGTATAGACAGCCGAGCCCGAATAGAACCGAATTCCGGGTTCCGGTCGCTTGCTCCAGTCTTCCAGGGTCGCAAAGGTGACCGACTCCGGCGCACCCCAGCCCGGTGCAAATGCCACGTCCCAGGGGCCAGTCAGAGTCAGGGCGGTTTGGAAGGCAGGTTCCGCACGCGGCATCGGCGGCGGCGCGCCAGCGGTGACCGGAGCCCGAAAGATGACAAACGCCGAGCCGCTGGGATCGAGATGCAACGGAAGGAACGTGCGGTCGCCCTCTTGGCGAAACGCGATCGCATCGCGCATCTTCGCGCATACCGGATCCCAGAGTTCCGGTTGCTTGCCGGTTACACGAAAACCGGCATCGAGGTCTTCCGTTTCCCGCCGGTTATTGGCGACGAAATAAATTTCAGCCGCGCCGTCGCGCCGGTGAACAAAGCGCACATCGGCGGCAGCGCTCGCGCCGCCCGCGGTGAAGTCCGGCGACAGGGGGAACGCCGCGAGGGTTTCCTTAAGCGTGATTCCCCAATACACACGGCCCTTTCCAAAGTCGTGCCGCGTGACGGTCGCTCCATTGCAGCCGCCCCAGACCTCGTCGCCAATGCCGCGGACGACGGCATCGCACTTTGGATAGCCGCTCAGGCTGACGCTGCGCCGCGGCTTGGGGCCCATCACCACGGCGCCGTTGCGCACCAACTCCGCAATCTTCGCCGCAGCCTCGGGGGTCATCCGGTCGGAGTCGCGGAGCACCAGCAACCGGTACGCGGTGCCGTCGGGCAACGTCAGTTTGCCATCCTTGACGGTGAGCTTCTTAAGGAGAATCTCCGCGGGCAGCAGGTCGAAATCGAATCCCTTGGGCAGCGCCGGCCATTCGTCGATATTTTTACGATTGCCTCCAAACACAGTTGGGATCGGCCCGCCCGGTTCTTCCCCGTAGAAATAGAGAACGTCGGCGGCGGCCCGGCCGCGTTGCAGCAGGAACTGGCAGCGCGCGAGATAGTCGATCCATGGCCGGCCCATTTCCCACCAAGTTTGACCGCGGGTGAACGCCAGGCCATAGGGGCCGAACGCCGGCCCTGGGTAGATCTTCTCGATGTCCGGATTATGCGCGCAGGTATGAAAAACGAACTGGTTTACGCCCGAGCAAAACGCCGTGTCGCCCTGCGCCTTGAGCGACGCCGGACAACTCCGCCAATCCACCCGGCCTTGCGTGAACCCTTCGATCGCGACCACGGGCTTGCCCGTTAGATGAGCCGCCGAAGAGGCTTCCTTGAGGGGATCGCCAAACTCGTTCATGGGAACATCCACATACAGATATTGCTGCACGGGATCGGCCACCATCGTGCCGGCGCCGCCCACGCCGCAGGCCTCGGCGTGAACCTGCAATCCGTGCTTGTGCGCAAGCTCGCTCATGCCGCCAAAGAACGTTTCCGACACCAGTTCGCTCATCGTCTGGCGCACATCGCGCAAAAAGCGATCGGTCAAGTCGCGATCGCCCACAATGAACCCGGCAAACGTTGGAAGGTAGCGTAACACATCGTACCCCCGGCGTTTGCGGAATTCCGCACGGAACACCGGCGACCAGTTTTGAGAATTTGCCTCCCAGCTATCGAAGGTCATTCCGACAAGGTTCTTGGTATTCGCCGCCGCCGCATCCTTGATGATATCGGTCGCATAGTGCTCAAAGTGCAGCGCAATCGCTTCCGGGTTGAACTTGTCGCACTCGGGACCGGTTGCCTCGGCGGGGGCCGGCATATTCACTCTTCCGGTGTAGCTGTGTCCGATGCGCACCACGGTCCAGGAACCGCCCGGGGGAGCCGTCCACGTCAGGCTGCCTTGCGCGTCGCGTTGACTAGTTAGGTCTAGCATGCCATCCGGCGGGACCGCGGTGCCTGCTTCGGTGGATAGAACGGGCTCTGAAATAAAGGTCCGGCCCAGCTCGCCGACTTTGCTCACCTGAGAATCGATGGCCGGTTCAGACGCCCAGCGGACCTGGCGCAGGGCGAGCTTTGCCGGTCCTTCCCAAGAGAGCCGAAAGAATCGGGCTGTGGTTTGCGGAATGGCGTGCGTCACGCCTTCATCCGCACCGTGCCAACTGCCGAGATAAGTCGATAGCCGGACGACCTCCCGGAATTCACGGCCATCGTCGCTGGCCAGAACCACCGCGCGGTGTTCGTCGGGAAGCCTATCCGTGATAGTTCCCGCAATCGTTACGGAACGGCTTGTCACAGCAAATGGAAACTCGAATTGCACCCAGGCGGGCTTTCCAGCGTTGACAATCGTAGGGAACGCTTCGACAACCTGCGCATTTCGCTTTTCCGGCGCGTTCAATCTGGCCGGGTCACCGCCCATGAAGTTACTAGTCACGGTCGGGGAGGGCAGCGCTTGGGCATCCTGATACACCAGCGGCGTGGGAAAGGCCAGAATGGCGATATCGCAATAATAGTTGGCGCCGGACTGCGGCCAGGAGGGAGGCGCATCGAGCTTGAGGGTCGCACCGCCTTTTACATTATGCGTGCTGGAGACCACATGCTGCATGGCCTTATCGGGTGTAATCCACGGGCCGCCCGAGCCGCTCCAGCCCGCGCAGTTTTGGAAGTTGAAGGTCAGCCCGAGCCGGTCGGCTTCCTTCATCGCAAAGCGCACCCGCTCGTGCCATTCAGGGCTGAGACAAGGAATCTTCGGCCCCGTTTCGCCGTAGCGGGCAACGCTGAACATTGTCACCCCGCCCACGCCGATGCGCTTCATCGCTTCCAACTCGGCGGTGATTCCCGCCTTGCTAATCCTGCCTTCGCGCCAATGCCACCAAGTCCGCGGCCTGACGCAATCGGGTGGATTGAGGAAGCCATCCTCCAATTCGAGCTTTGCGGCATTCGAGATAGCCGGCTGCGCTGTAAGCGGCTGTTCACCCGCATGAAGACAGCCCAGGGAGGCCGTGAGCAATGCGATAAGCACTGGAGAGAATGGAACTAACTTAAGGGCGTTCTTGGATAATTGCTGGCTCGTATTGCAGACAGCGCTCGGGCTGGGAACTCTGGGGAGCGCACGCGTCTCGCGTGCTGGCGCCGGCGTCCCGCCCAATACTGTTCGGATAAGCAGCGATTTCGAAGGCGAATGGGGTTTCGGCGGTCGCGCCAGCGTCCTGGAGTGCGGCAGTCCTGTGCCGCCTTCGGATGCCGGACCAACCCTTGTACATCGCGGAGCTTGGTTCCCACGACCAGCCATGTTTTTCTTCTTTTTCTCAGGGCAAACACGGGTGCCCCATTGCCGCATGTCGGCGAAACATGAGTAACAAAGGAACGGCGAGCACCTGCCTGTGGCTTGGCAGAGAGGCGACCAGGAAAGCAAACTTAGGTGCCGACGCGCCATCCCAAGGCGGCACAGGACTGCCGCACTCCAAGACGCTGGCGCGTTTCTCGGAACTCCCAACGCAATCCGTTGCGAGTTGCATTCCCTATCGTTCAAATTCGCTAAACGAACAGTATTGGGCGTCCCGCCAGCGCGAACTTCCAGCCATCGAATCGCCCTCCGGCCCACAGATTCTGAGGGCTGTAGGCGCATCCACGCCAGAAGTTCGTCGAGGCGGGACGGGTGCGCTCCTCGAACCTCGCATCCGACGCTCCTCAGCTTCTTCGTGCCCGCCGAAAGCCTCCGTATGTTAGTGCCATTCAGGGATGAAGATGCACTGCGACGGAAGCGTGGGTTTGTTTTCATAATGCTGAACGATTATAGTTTTCGACTGAGCACCGCCACGACGACGCGGAACTCTCCGGTTAATGCGATGGTTAGATCGGTCCCCGCCACGCTCGCGCCGAGGCCGTTCTTCGCCGGCCACGCTTCGTCGAGTTTCCATCCGCGCCCGTCCAACGGAATTGTTGCCTGTTTGGGAAAAGGGCGGGCGAACGCATGGGCGACAACCAGCGCGCGGTCCTTGTTCGGCGAGATGCGCGCCACCGCCTGCCAGCCGCGGGGATGACGCCAGCTCGGTCCCGTCTCGCCGTGGAACGTGGAGACGCCTTCACGAATGACCGAAAACACGCGCCGGTACAGTTCCATCGCCGAGCCTGCCAGCTTCCATTGGGACGCGCTCAAATCATGCACGGCGCCCGAGAGACACATGCGCCCCAGGAACGTCGCCGCAAGGGAATAGGCTAGCCGTTGCGGAGAATCGTTCTTGCGCAACGTCGCCCAGACTTGCGATTGTCGCGGCAGGATGAGGCGCTGGAGATTGGCGGCAACGATGGGGATCTCGCGCGTTTCGTGGGCGTCGGAAAACGAGCCCATCGAGCACAGGGCCATCATGGAAGGTTCGAGGCGATGGCCCCCCGAAGAGCAATTCTCGATTACCAGATCGGGAAGCGCTTTCTTTATCGCACGGAAGAACCCTTGCACCGCTTCGATATGTTGGCGCAGGCCCTCGCCGAGCGATTCCGCCCCGTCGCATCCCATCCCGATGGTTTCGTTGTAATCTACCTTGAGGTAGCCAAAGCCACAGTCGCGGAGCAGGTGGATCACTTTGCCGGTGAGGTACTCCACAGTGAAGGGGTCCCGGAAATCCCAGAACCTCCGGGCGCCCACCTGCAATGGACGACCGTCGCGTTGCAGGAAGTGTTCCATGGCCGATGAGAAAACGGTGGAGTCCTTGCCTACGGTCTCCATTTCAAACCAGAGCCCGGGCAACAGCCCCAGCTCGCGAATGGCGTGCGCCGCCGCTTTCAAGCCCTGGGGAAAGAGAGTGGTGCTTGGAATCCAGTCTCCATGGGCTTCGCCCCATTCCGTGTGGTCGCTCTTGTACCACCCGGCGTCAATGACTAGATAGCGGGCTGGCGTTCCTTGCAAGCGTTTGGCCAGCGCGATGAGGTTGTCATGCGTGGGCGATCCCCAGCTCGTACACCACTCGTTGACCACGATTGGCAGCTCGTTCTCAATCGCCGGCAGTCGCGCGAGCGGCGCTTCCTGGGCGGAGGTCAGCCGCTGACATAGCTGGTCCAGGTTGCCTTGTAAGCATGCCAGCGTAGCGGCGGGAGTCTCAAGAATCTCCCCCGGCGCGAGGGTTTTGAACCAGTGCCCGAACTCGCGATCCGCCTGCCCGCCCGACAGCGCGACGAAGTCGTCCCGTCTATAGACCTCCATTTGCCACGAACCCGCGCAAGCCAGTTGCGCTCCCCAGACAACGCCCGCCCTGCAATCCTCGAGCGCAACAAAGGGAAAGAACCCGCGCACCGGCATCGAACCGACCTGCCCGAACCGCTCGCAGGCAATCCCGTAGCCGATCCACGAACGTTCTAGGTTCAGTTCCTCAACAGGGCGGGATTCCAATCGGCCCTCCGCACTCCACGTGCTGCGGAACCGATGCACCCGCAGCTGCTCGGGCGCGTCATCGGCGGCGAAGGGACTCATCCCCCCGAGCGAAAAACTCGAGACCATTTCCAGCGTCACCGGCTTCTTGCCCGCGTTGCGCACCCGGACGTGACTTGAGAAGACGGGGACCTCCCCGCGCCACGAAAGGTGGTGTTCGGCGATCAGTCCCGAAGGATGCTTCAAGGTGGTGATGACCGTCGTGGCGCCGGATTTCTCCACCACGCGTTGCCGCACGAAACGCAATGCGGCGGTGGAGGGGCTTGCGCGCATGGTGCGGCCTTGCGCAAAGCCGGGCGTTTGGTCGTCCTCCATGCACTTGAGTTGAACTAGCGAGTCCAGAGCCCATGCGCGGACAGGCCGCCAATGCGCCGGAATCGAGCGAATCTCGACATCGTCCGCGGGCAGGAATTCCCGGTGTTCAGGGACAGCGAGCGCCTTGGGTCGCAGCGAAAGTTGCACCGGCCCGCGGTCGGTTGCGGCATCGAACTGCACGAGGGTATCGCCAACAGTGAAGTGAGAAAGGGGAGTGGACATAAAATTGAAAAGTAGAGGAGACGAAAGAAAAGTCAATTCAGCGTTGAATTCTCTGAGGAATCGAGCACACTACTCCCGCGGCCAATGCCAACTAAAATATGCGCCCCCTCTTATCTTTTTCGATCGCACTGCCTAAGAAAACTTCGCCACCGTTGCAAGTCTTCGAGCGACCTTCCCAACAAGGGGCCATTAGTGTCTCGGGTGATTGCGAAGTCGGCCTTCGCGAACCAGCGCGTAGATGCGGGACTTCGAGGAGCGCGCGCGTCTCGCCGACACGAACTTTTCGCCCTCCAATCGCATCTGGCGCCTATGTCTCCACGAACACCGTAGCCCTGCTTGCGGCGATGCTTCTGTGTGGAACCTGCCCAGCCACGGAGCCTCAACCCCCTTTGCTAACCGTTGAGAATCCCCGAACCGAGTATATCGAGAACCCGGTTGGGATCGACCAATACCCGCCACGGCTGGGTTGGGAAGTGAAGTCGGCTCAACGCGGATGCCTGCAAAGCGCGTATCAGGTGCAAGTAGCATCCACGGCAGAAAAGCTCGCGGTAGGCGAGTGCGACCTGTGGGAGAGCTGCAAAGTAACCTCCGACAATTCGACCCGTGTCGTCTACGCTGGGAAAACACTCGTATCGGGTGAGCGCGCTTACTGGCGGGTGCGGGTTTGGGATCAGAAAGCACATGTTAGCGAGTTCAGTACCCCAGCGTATTTTGAAATGGGGTTGCTTCAGAAAGAAGACTGGAAGGGGCAGTGGATCGGCGCTTCGGAGCGACCGTTGTGTCCGGGCGACCCCGGCAGCCCATGGCAGGCTACCCACGGAGAAAATGCCGATGCACCGGTGAACCCAGCCATTATGTTGCGCAAGGAATTCAACCTGCCGGGCAAGATCAAGAGCGCGCGCGCGTATATTTGCGGCCTCGGGTACTTTGAACTTTACCTCAACGGGGCAAGAGTGGGCGATCATGTGCTCGACCCCGGCTATACCAACTTTGACCGGCGGGTTCTCTATGTCACCCATGATGTGACCGCTCAACTAAAAGAGGGCGCCAATGCGATTGGCATTGTGCTGGGAGGCGGTTGGTATGACATGCCGACCCCCGATATTTGGGACAGCCAGAAAGCGACGTGGCGCCGCTCGCCGCGGGCATTGGTCCAGGTCAATATTACGCTGGCCGACGGCACCGTGCAGACCTTGCAAAGCGACGAGAGATGGCGGGTTTCAACCGGTGGCCCGGTGGTGTTCAACTCCGTGCGAGGCGGCGAAATCTATGACGCGCGCAAAGAGGTCAAAGGGTGGGACCAGTCTGGCTGCCAGGACGACCGGTGGAAGAAGGCTCTCGTTGTCGAAGCTCCCAAGGGAACGCTGAGCGCCCAATACAACCCGGCCATCGAGGTGATGCAAACCGTGACTCCCGTCAAACTCTCGACGCCGCGCCCCGGTGTGTATGTCTTTAACATGGGGCAAAATCTTGCCGGATGGGCTCGGTTAAAGGTACGGGCGGCGGCGGGCACGACTGTCAAGCTGAAGTATGGCGAACGGTTGGGGCCGGAGGGTATGGTTACACAGAACGGGTTGAACCGGTTCACCCTCGGGCGTTTTCAGACAGACACCTATATTGCAAAAGGCAGCGGCGAAGAAAGCTGGGAACCCGCTTTTACTTACCACGCCTTTCGGTACGTGGAGGTGACCGGGCTGACGACACCTGCGACCTTGGAAACACTGGAAGGACGGGCGGTCCATAGTTCGGTGGAGCCGTCCGGTTCGTTCTCCTGCTCCAACGAACTACTTAATCGCATTCAGGAAGCATGTTGCTCGACGCTGGTGAGCAATATCCAAAGCATCCCGACCGATTGCCCGAGCCGCGAGAAGCTGGGCTGGACTGCCGACGGCCTCTCGGCGGCCACGGCAGCCGTCTACAATTACGATATGGTCAACTTTTATCGCAAATGGCTCGACGATATGCGGGATGCCCAGACGCCCAATCACGGCGGGATGCCCTGTGTGGTTCCGTGGAACGGTTGGAGCGCGGGCGCGGACACAGGAGCCCCCTCCCCCTGGAGTTGCCCGTGCTGGGGCGGCGCGTGCGTGGTTCTCCCGTGGATGCTATTTCAACAAACGGGCGACATTGGGATTCTGGAAACAAACTACCAGATGATGAAAGACTATACACGGAGCCTGGAGCGCCGCTCCAAGGATCATCTCATTACCTGGGGGACGGGGGACTGGCTGGAGGTAGGCGCCGGGGCCTGGCCGAAACGCACGCCGAAACCGTTGACATCCACGGCATTTTTTTACGACACCGCGCGCATCGTCGCGCAAGCCGCGGCGGTGCTCGGAAAGAAGGAGGACGTTGCAACGTTCACCGCGCTGGCGCATGAAATTAAAGGCGCCTTCAACAAAGCTTTCTATAACGAAAAGTGGGGCGGTTATGGCGAGGATAGTCAAACCGCCAACGCGTTTCCGCTGGCGATTGGACTTGTTCCATCCGAGCGAGAAACTGAGGTTCTCTCCAACCTGATCAAGAATATCGTGGAGGTCCGTCACAATCATATTAGCAGCGGAATCGTGGGCACACGCTTTGTCCTGGATGCCCTCTCCGCACGCGGCCGTTCGGATGTGGCATATGCGATGGCAGCGCAGCCCGATTTCCCAGGTTGGGGGCATATGCTGAAGGACGGGAACACAACCCTCACCGAAGAATGGACCGGCAACGATTCCCGAAATCATCCCGCGTTCACCTGCGTCAGCGGCTGGTTCTACCGCTCGCTTGCGGGACTAAACATCGATGCTTCCGCACCGGGCTACAAGCACATCCTCATCAAACCGGCTGTTGCTGGCGATTTAACTTTTGTCAGAGCGAGCCTTCACACAGTGCGTGGCCAGGCGATATCGGAATGGTCAAAAACAGGCGGTTGCTTGAAATTCCATATTGCAGTTCCCGGAAATAGCACAGCCACGCTCAGTCTGCCTGCATCCACTGCCGCCGAAATCATTGAAGGCGGGCATCCCGTAACAAGCACCAACGGACTAGCTTTGGATCGACGCGATTCCACTCAAGCCGTTTATATGCTGGGCTCCGGTGACTACCATTTCGAGGTGCGCGAACAACTGGGTCGCGCCGATCCGATTCCACCCCAATAATCTGCGTCCTTTCATGCTAACGATAGACCCTTCCTCTTCGCTGCCTCCCTTTTCGCACCCATGGTCGCGCTCGATCGCCGTCGGGCGCGGCTATGAACTGCTGCGCGCCGATCTGCTCGACCATCTCAGGGGAGCGGTCAAGGCGTTTGGTTACCGCTATTGCCGTTTCCACGGGATCTTCCACGACGACCTGGCCGTGGTCCGGCGCCGGACGGACGGCTCGCTCGCCTTCCAATGGCATCAGGTGGACAAGGTCTACGACGCGCTGCTTGAGATGGGAGTGCGCCCGTTTGTGGAACTCAACTCCATGCCCTCCGCCCTGGCCTCGGGCTCACAGACGATGTTTGCGTGGAAGGCGAACGTGACCCCGCCTCGCGATTTCAACGAGTGGTCGCAGTTGATCACCGCGTTCGCCCATCATCTGGTGGAACGCTACGGTTTGGAGGAGGTAGCGCAATGGTACTTTGAAGTCTGGAACGAACCGAACCTGTCCGGGTTCTGGAGCGGCACGCAGGAACAATACTGGGAACTCTACGACGCCAGCGCCCGAGCTCTCAAAGCTGTGTCCGGCCGCTTGCGGGTAGGCGGGCCGGCAACGTCCAAGGCCTGCTGGATTCGCGAAACGATCGACCATTGCGTCGACGGCGCGGTGCCTCTCGACTTTGTCAGCACGCATCTCTATCCGCAGGATGTTTTTAACCGGACCGACGGCGAACCGAAGTTGGCGGAGGATGGCGGCACCTTCTTTATCCGCTATGTGCGTGCGGTGCGGGAACTAGTCACACAGTCCCGGCGCCCGGATTTGGAGATCCACTGGACTGAATGGAACGCGCTGTATGCGGATGAGGAGAAGAATCTCAGTTGGGTTGCAAACCCCGCTGTAGACCGGCTTGACGCCGCGGCCTTGATCGCCCGGGTCTGTACCGCTTTGGACTCCGCCTCCGACACGTTTTGTTATTGGGCGGTGAGCGATGTATTCGAGGAATGCGGGATGCCTCACAGCCCGTATTCCGGCACGTACGGGTTGAAAACAATTCACGGCATTCCCAAAGCGTCGTATCGCGTCTTTGAATTGCTTAAGCAGTTGCGAGGAGAGCGTTTGGCGGTGACTGGTTTGACGCATCCCGAATCCCGCCAGGGAGCCGTGGTCACCCGCGAAAACGGAGTCATCCGGGTATTGCTGTGGAACCACGAAACGGATACCGCCAAAGCGCAGGCCGCCTGGTCAGAAACGGTGCGGGTTCCGTGGACCGCATCGCCCGAAGCCCGCGTCATTGAAACCGTGATTCGTGCCGGAGCGGGTAGTTCCTACGAAACATGGAAGGCGATGGGTTCTCCGCACAATCTATCGCCCGCGGAAGCCCGGCTGCTCCAATTTCACAGCCAGCCCGCGATGCGGTTGCGGGACGCTCATGTGACCGATGGGATGCTCGCTTTCCCGGTGTCGCTCGCGCCCGGCGAAGTTCTGCTCCTGGAGATCGCCAAACCAGGGCCGGTCGCTTTGTCAAAAGGCGGCGAAGCGCGCGAACTCGCCAAATGGAACGAGGCCATGAACGCCGCCTCGCGCCGCCAAAGCGCGAAATGTTAAGAAACTTTTTCTTGCCAGCGGTGTATTAGACACAGCTCCCTTATATAATTCATTATGCGCACAATAGTTCATCCTCTCATTGCAGTTGTTTCAATCGCCCTCTGTGGCACCCTTTTTTCTCGATCCTGCGCCGCGGATATCCCGGCAGGATTGGCCCGCACAGCGGAATGCCTAAAAACTAACGAGCACCTGACCATTGGCTATTTCGGTGGCTCGCTAACAGCGGGCTCCGGCGCGTCCAATGCCGAAAAGACCTCATGGCGCGCGATGACTACCGAATGGTTCAAGAAGCGATTTCCAGGCGCCAGGATCGAGGCGATCAATGGCTCCATCGGCGGCACCGGCTCCGATCTCGGCGTTTACCGCGTCGGCGTGGATTTGCTCGATCGCAAACCCGATCTGGTGTTCGTCGAGTTTGCGGTGAACGATTCGGGTGCCGCAAAAGGCAAGATCGATGCGGTGACGCCCGCCATGGAGGGCATCGTGAGGCAAATCTGGCGTTCCAACCCGCTGGCGGACATCGTCTTTGTATACACCGGAATGCAGGCGTTCGAGGAATACTATTCCAAAGACATCAAGCCACCGAGCGTCGTTCTGCATCAAAAGCTGGCAGACTATTACCACATCCCTTCGGTGAACATCGGTGAGGCGCTTTGGAAGCGCATCAAGTCCGGCGAAGCCACCTGGGAGCAGTTGCTGCCGGATAAAGTTCACCCCAGGGATCCGGGCTACGCGATCTATGCGGAGGCGATGGCGAAGTTTTTGGACGGCCTAAATTGGAACACCGCCTCGAAAACGCCCGCCGCCCTTCCTGTGAAGCTCTCCGCCAACACGGTCGAGTACGGGAGATTCGTGGACGCCTGGTCGGTCGACGCCCCCGGATGGACTCGGGAAGAAATGCCCGTCTCATTGCGGGCCCACCGTATTGCCAGCAACCAACCCAAAACGGAGCTGCACTTCAAGTTCAGCGGCGACGCCATCGGCGTCTTTTGGTTGTCGGCGGACGACTCCGGAAATGTCGAGTGGTCCGTGGACGGCTCTCCCTTCCAGTCCCGGGCAAGTTGGAGCTTCTATGGCGGCAAAGCTGGCAGAGGGTACAGCGCCATGTTCAAGAACCCGTTGTACGGCGGTGGATTGCCGCTGGGAAATCATGTGCTGACTCTGCGCGTGGCCGAACAAACGCACCCCAAGTCCACCGGCAATTGGGTGCGCATCGCAGCCTTTCTTGTAAACGACATCCCAGCCCCTGCGGCAGCGGGAAAATAAACTACCCTATGATTACTAACCAACGATTCAGCCCCACGAAGGGTCTGCTCATCTGCGCGGTGGCGGGACTGGCATGCACGGGAACCACTCGCGCCACCCCGGTTTTTCAAACCGACGGAACGATCGTCGCCGGCGATTACCGCATGGAGCTTTGTCCCGACGCTCTTGTCAAGATAACCGACCCCGAGGGGCTGGTTTACGATCTGTTCTTTCCCTTGAACTACCCGGCGGGGAGCTCCAAAGAAGCTAAAGCAGTCAAGTTGAAGAAGGAAAAGACGGTGGTGGTTGAGAAATACAAATCGGTCGCTTTGACGGTCCGGGCCGAACCGCCCAATGGGAAGCCATTCGACGTCGTCTATTCGATGACGCTGACGGCGGAAGGCCGCGTCAGGGTTGCAATCAAGGCGCTATCGGAAGAGCCCGTTGAAAAGATTCTTGGCTTCCGGGGCGATTTGCACGTGACGCGCGAGGCCCTGGTGGAGGGCGCGATCGCCGTCGGCGACCAAAAGTTCACGATCCAGAAGGCGGCGCCCGCCCGAAACCAAAGCCTCAAGCAAGGGCCCGCGGCAACCGTTGTGCTCAACGCAGGCAATCCTCGCAAACAGATTGCATTCATTCCCATAGTCGAGTCGGGAGTCTCTGTGTCCGACCATAATACAGTGAGCTATCGGCCGCCTTTCTTGGCGATGACTTTTTCGCCGAAGGGCAACGAATTGGCCTATGACGTCGAACTGCCCAGCGCGCCGAGTCTCCCAAAGTCTCCCGATACTTACGCGGGCATCGACTTTTGGAAGACCGGGCAACTGCACATGCCGCAGTATAACCAGAGCCGGAACCTGATCCAGAACCCGGGCTTCGAGGCCGGCTTCGCTTATTGGCACTGGGCCAGCCTGGGCCGATTTGCGACCGAGTCGAAGCACGACGAATATTCCGAAATCTCCACTGAGAAGCCGCACAGCGGCAAACGCGTTCTTGCCCTGCGCGGAGAACCCGGCCAGAGCCCCGCCGAAGTGGCTACCTTTGCGATCCCGGTTGAAAAAGGCCGCGATTACACCCTGAGCTTTTACGCGCGGGGCGACCAGGCCAAACAGAGGCTCAGCGTCAACGCGCAAGGCTATTTTACACCGCCGTTTATGATCTGGAAGACCATCGAGGTTAGCGGCCCGGAATGGAAGCGTTATGCATTCACCTTCAAGACCACTCATTCCGTTCTCACCATCGGGTTTGGAAACCCCTCCACTGCGCAAGACAACTGGGTTTTTGTCGATTCGGTGCAGCTTGAAAAAGGCACACAGGCCACCGCGTTTACTACGAAGCCTATAACAGCCTGGGTGGCAAGCGACTGCCGGGGCAATCTATGGGAACCGGGCACCGATCCCCACGCAGTCCTGCAACTAAGCGGCACACCGGGAAGCGCGGGAAAGGTCCGCGTCAAAGAGTCCGATTTCTTCGGGAACGCAACGGACCGGGGCACGCTGGACTACCGCCTCGATGCGTCTGGAGAAGCGACCCTGCCGCTGCCCTGGGCTGCGCAACTGCCGCCCGGCACCCACATCATCGATCTCGCCATCTCCAGCGCGGAGGGCTTTGCAGGCAAGGATACCGGCCGCTTCACCGTGATGAGCTTTCTTGCCAACCAGCACCGGAACAAGAACGTCTTTTCCGCCCACCTTGCGGATGTTAGCGGGTCTTGGAAGCGCCAAGCCGAGTTTTTCAAACGCGTGGGACTTGGCTCCACGATCCTCTTCGATCCCAGATCGCACGGCTTTCACAAGGCGCTTGAAGACTGCGGAATCCTTCATTTCAGCTCCATACTCGATGCCGGACAAGGCTTCAAAAAGGCGATGGGCTGGGAGCAACGAAGCGGGTTCGACTTAACGCCTGAGCAGTTAAAACAAATTGAGGAGCTTTGCTACGAAAAGGCAAAGGAATATCCGGAGGTCAAATACTGGAAGCTCAATAACGAACCCGATACGGCCCCCTTCATCGACAATATCCCCCGCATGAACAAGATGGTGGACGCTCTGGTGGCGGCGCGCAGGGGCACGCTAAGGGGCAACCCGGAAGCGGTGCTCATCGGCAGCGACCCCGCCAACATGTATGCAAGCTCGGGGATCGCGTTTGTGAACACCCAGATGGAAGCCATCGGCAGCCGCAAGGTATACGATATCCCCGCCATTCATCCATACCGCGAAAGGCCGGAGGTCCCCGACCGCGACGCCGAAACCAAGCTCTTCCTGGACATGCTTGGCCGCCATGGCTACCACGGGGACGTCTGGTTTACCGAAGGTATTTACCACCAGAATTACATCGTGCCGGAATGGTCGCTCAACAGCCACGTAGGTTGCTCTTCCGATCACTTCCGGGCCGGCGCCCTCAGCTACGATCTGGGCTGGGGTGAGAAGATGGCTGCGGCCTACGCAGCCCGCAGTTGGCTGGTGAGCCTTAAATACGGCGACCGCGTGAAGCTCGACGTCGACTGGGGTTTCTACACCAATAGCTCCGCCGATGTGGATCTCACCCCGTGCGCTTTGGCTTTTGCGACCAACACACTCGGTCATATTCTGGGCAACGCCGCTTTCAAGACCGATCTGAGCCTCGGCTATGAGGTGCGCTGCTATGTCTTCGAGGACGAGCGGCAACGCCCCGTCGCCGCCATTTGGTATCATAATATCGATAGCGACAAAGGCAAGTCCGTTGGCCCGGTGCTCGATGTTGCCCAATTAGTTAAGGCCTGCCCTGGGCTCGAGTATGCGGATTTCATGGGGAATCTTCATCCTCTCCCCGGCAGCCTGCCCCTGGGGCCGTTCCCGATCTTCATTTATGGTTCCAAGGATAAGGCGCAAGGGTTTATCGAGAATCTCGGGCAGGCTTCGCTGGTCGACGACAAAGGAGCGCTCTTTGCCTCCATCACCGTCCAATCGCCGGGCCAGGCTCTCCTTCAAATAGATAACTCGATTAGCAAACCGTTTCAGGGTAGCTACAAGCTGCTGAAGGGCGGGCGGATCGTCGAGAAAGAGAAGATCGTTATTGCGGCCAAGAAATCGTGGACCCGGCTCGTTGCGCAACCGTTACAGTCCAACGCATTAAATCCCACGGACCTGACCCTGGAACTTACCCCGGAGGGCAAAACAGAGGCGACAGCCTTTGACCTGAAGCAGTCCGCGATGGCCTGGCCCAAACGCAAAAGTCTAATCACGCTGACCGGCAACGTTCAGGAATGGAACTCGGCTTTCCAAATTCCGATCGCTAATCGTGTCGAATTTGAGCCGTATGGGGAAGCCGGGCGAAAGTATAGGGACCACCCCGTCCCGTGGAAAGGCGCCGCGGACTTTTCCGCGACGATGTACGCGACCTGGGACGAAGAGAATCTCTACCTGGCCTTCGCCGTGCGGGACGACGTGCATAATCCGAATCCAAAGCCCGAGCTGGCGTGGAACGGCGACAGCGTTCAGCTCTACTTCAACGGCTGGGGCGAGGCCCGCAAACACCGGGAAAAGGGCTATGGTCCCGACGATCAGACCTTTGCAATCTGGCCGCATATTCCCGGAAGTATCATCCGGCGTGAAGTGACACCGGAACGGCAACTCGCCTTTCTGGATGCCGGCCCCGTGAAGAATGCCCGCCTGTCGGTGACCCGCAAGGAAGGTGTGACGCTGTACGAAGTGGCCTTGCCAATGAAAGACCTCAACCCGATTCAACTCAAGGCCGGGGTTAAATTCGGGTTCGCGCCGCTGATCAACGACGACGACGGCGACTACCGAAAACGCGCCCTGACGCTGACACCATCCGGCACCCAGCCCTCCAACCGCCCGGATCTCTACCCCACCGTGATCCTTGTGCCGTAAAGACCCGGATCGCGCTCGCAAAAAGGGACGTCGATGCCCCCGGTTTTGAGGATGCCGAGCAGGGAAACCGGAGCGGCGCTCATTATTTGTCATCCTGAGACTTTCAGGCGGCCAAAGCGCGGCGTTGATTGGTGGGCATGAACCTTCGCCGCGCCAGCTTCCGGGGAGCGCACGCGCACGCGCGTGTGGCCTTTGGCGCCCTCGCCAAAGGCATCTTCGCGGCTGATCGCGTCGGCAGTGCAAAAAAGTTCGCGTCGGCGATGCCTGTTTGCCTCCACACCGACGAGTCGATGGGTGCAGGAAACGCTTTGGGCATTTCCTGAGACCAATCGCTTCGAAAGCGGTGGAGATTCCTTTCCATTACCCACAAGTTTGCAAACCGGGCGCAGGAGTGAGACCGGAACCCCGAACGTTGTCATCCTGAGCCTGCGAAGGATCTCACGAGGCGATCGCGACGTTCGTTTCAGTCGGCACGTACTCGGGACGGACGGCCCCATTGTGCGGCGCTGTCAGCTTCGAGAATGGTGAATCGTGGCATAACGCTGGCTGGCATGCCGTGAGATCCTTCGCAAGCTCAGGATGACAAATAATATGGGCCGATCCGGCTTCCGTGCTCGGCTTCCGTTTTGTGGGTAATGGAAAGACAGGACTGCCGCGCATTGCGGCGACTCCACGCACAAAGTTCGCCGAGGCGGAACGCCTCCGCCAGCACCCGGGACGGGTATGCGCCCTCCGGAACTCGCATTCCGACGCGATCACCCGCGACGATGCCTCTGGCGAGGGCGCCAAAGGCCGCACGCGAGGGCGCGTGCGCTCCCCGGAAGCTTGCCCAACGCAACGCCGCGCCTTGTGAACCGTTCCGGCTCAGCCCCGCCTTCGGCTCCGGCACGATCGCTGTCTTCGCTACAGATTGGGGCCTTTACTTACCCAACCGATTCTTTGTCGAGTCGCGCACCACCAACTCCTGGGAGAAGACCTGTGAGGAAAGCGTTGGCTGCTTTCCCTCCACCAGTTCGAGAGCCATGTTCAACGCCGCCTTGCCCATTTCGTAAAACGGAATCCTCATGGTCGTCAGCGGCACGGGAGAACAGTCGAGGGCGAACCCGTCTCCAAAGCCGGTCACCGCCAGATCGTCGGGAACCTTCAAGGGCGTGCGATAGAGATTACGAAATACGCGAAGCGCCGTAAGATCGTTATAACAAACGATCGCTTCCAGATTCTTGTGGGCATCCAGCCATGCGGAAAACTCAGAGGGCGAATTGGGTTTCGAGTTAAGAACATTCGGTGTAAGCCCTGCCTTTTTCATCGCCTCTTTATAGCCCAGTTTGCGGTCTGTGGCGCTGTAGTGGGAGGTTTCGGGGCTGTCGCTGAAGAAGCCGATTTCACGATTTCCGAGGGAAATAAGGTACCGCGTGACTTCCTCGGCTCCGCGCAGGTCGTCCACGTAAACGGCATTGTGGGATTTCTTCTCGTTAAGATAGACCACAGGGAAGCCGCTGGAATCGATGATCTGTTCGAGCTCCGGGCTTAGATTGCCCGCGTGTGAAAGAATCAGAGCATCCAGGTTCGATTCCCGGAAAATCGCCGGAATGGAGGAGGGGGCATTTGCCAGATCCGACGGTTGGCGAATCAGCACGATATGGTAATCATGTTCGATGGCCGCATCGCAAACCCCCGACTCGGCGCCCAGCAGAGACCACGCCGTCGCCTTCTTCTTGGCCTCAAAATAGCCGATGTTATTATACCGCCCATAGCGCATGGATCGCGCCCGGGAATCCCGGCGATAATTCCATCGCGCGGCAAGTTCCTGAATGCGCTCCACCGTCTTCGGGTTGAGCTGCACGTTGCTCGCTCTCGGGTTGAGCGCCTGGGATACCGCGCGGTCGCTGACGCCCAGTTCCCGGGCAAGATCGCGCAGCGTTATTCTTTTAGTGGGCTGAGTCAATGGTATGTCTCCTGTTGGATTGTTTCGCGTGCGGGCAATGCCATTGCTCCCGCGGCATGTTCTTCGAATCGACCGTGGTGTTTCCCTGCCTCCAGACGCCTGGAATCGACACCGTGTGCGGGTGCGGCGGGACGCCGGTTTCGCCACCAATCAGCAGGGCGTTCAGCACATCGAGCACCGTCGCGCCAACGCATTCGTGCCTTTGATCGATGCCCGACCAGTCCGGAACGTCTCCGGCCAGGTTGAGATGCACGACGCCAATATCCTCGGGCACCGAAAACCCCGCTTCTTCAAGGCATTTTACCGCTCCGTTGTGACAACAAACAATAACATCGGGGCGGTGGGCTTTGACTTTTGCCCCCAAATCGCGCGAGTCCGCTTTATCGAAGGGCAATAGCAAGGGATTGTCCCTGCCCCGCTTTTGATGCCAGCCGAGAAAGGCGCTGGAATAGACATCGCGCGCCTCATCCACCCGCTCCTGCAACCACAACGCCGGCCGCCGGTACCCGGCTTGTTCGAGTTCGCTCAGGAGCGTTTGCATGTTGCCGTGGCGGTCGCTCACGACGTGCGGCAGGGAGAGTTTGACATCGAATTCATCCACAACCACCGCCGAAAATTGTTGCCACGGAAAGAGCGCCCAGAAATCCGCTTTTTCGGGAAAGGGAACCAGCAGTCCCTGGATGCCGCGAGCCTTGAGGACTCTTGCGAGCTGCTCGGGCGTTTGGTCCTTTATCCAAATCGGGTCGATATCATACCCGAGTTCGCTTGCGCGCCGGCGAATCCCCTTCAAATATCCTGAAAGCCACGGCAACGAGGTCCATGCGTTTTCGGAGTTGGAACTGTTGAGCCATGCGATATTCCAAACCGCTTCGCGCCGTCCGCGTTTCAATAGAGACATGAGATGGCGCACCCGCGGATCTCCCTTGTAGCCGCGTTCCTCAGCCATGCGCTTGATTCGCATCCGGGTCTTTTCAGCGACGCGCGGATCGTTGTGTAGCGCCATTCCGACAGTCGACTTCGACACCCCGCAAAGCTGTGCAAGGAGACGGACAGTCGTGTTTTGAGCAGACATGGTTTTGGACTGTCCAAATTATTAGCTTTGTCGCAAGCGCGAATCAACACGATTCTCACGTCCATGACAAAGCTCAAAGCGGCGATCGTTGGCTGCGGTCCGTGCAATGCGACGCGCGGCGGCAACAACTCCATCGGTTACGCGCACGCCCGCGCCATCCGGCGCCTTCCCGGGGTGGAATTAACGGCGGCCGCCAGCCGGAACCCGAAGAACGTGGCTGACTTCCAAGCGGAATTCGCCGGTGTGAAAGGCTATACGGAGTACCAGGAAATGCTCCACAAAGAAAAGCCCGAGTGGGTGAGCATTTGCGCTTTCCCGCCAGACCGCGAAGCGATGGCGATGGCGGCGCTGGAAGCGGGCTGCCGCATTCTATGGATCGAAAAGCCGTTTACCGTTTCCATCGGCGCCGCCCGGCGCATCCTGGCCGCCGCCACCGCCCGCAACTGCCGCGTTTACGTCAATCATCAGCGCCGGTATGGCCTCTGCTTTGAGTGGTTCAAAGAGCGGGTCACAGGATTGAAGTTCGGCCCTGTGCGCCGGGTCAGCCTCCAGCATCCCGGCAAGGGGTTTATCAACTTTGGGCCGCACCTTGTGGACGCGGCTCTTCTGGCCCTGGAAAACCGCCAACCGGTCGCCGTCCAAGCCGCTGTGGACTGGAGCGTCGAGGGTCTCTACCAGGGAATCAGGACCGAAACTAACATCGTGGGAACCGTGTGGTTCGATGACAAAAGCCGCCTCTCGATCGAGTCGGGCGACAAATTCAACCAGCCCTGTTTGCAGGCCGTCTGTGAGAATGGCGTCGTCGAGCTCTATCTCTCGCCTTATGACGCCACGGGCTCCATTTGTCGCGCCTTCGGTGCGGGCCAGTCACAGGAATCGCCCCTGTTCGGCGAGCATTTCCACCACAACGACACCGACAGGAACCTCTTCTACGACCGAGCGGCGGCGGACATCCTGCAATGCTTTCAAAGCGGGCACCCCAGCCGCATCGACGCTTCGCACGCGCTCACCGGGCTGGAAGTTATTCTCGGGCTCTATGAATCGGCCAGGCAGGGAAGACGAATCGGCCTGCCGCTGGGCGACGATGTTTCGCTGGTAGATCCGGCGGAAGCGCCGGCACAAGGGACTTAAGGGACGGAAAGGACCAAAAAAGCGGAAACCTCAACGAAACCACATTTATGAAAACCCAGGCTGTTCTATTCTCAGCTCCCGGCATTGTTGAAACCTGCGCCGTGGAACTTCCCGATCTTGGCCCGCGCGAGATCAGGACGGAAACCATCGTCAGCGCCATCTCGCCCGGCACCGAGCTGCGCATGCTCCAGGGCCATTACGGAACGGCGGGCAAATTCCCGTACGTTTCCGGCTACAACGCCATCTCTCGCATTGTGGAAGTCGGCGGCGCGGCGAAGGAATGGCGGGTGGGCGACTTGGTCAGCACCATCAACCCAAGGCCGTTCGTCAACACCACCTGTCTTTACGGCGCCCATTCCAAGCACCAGGTTCATGCGCTGGATATCGACCAGCGCCCGATTCCGCTGCCTGAAATCGACGATCCGATGCGGTATGCCCTCGTGGAGATTGGCGCCATCAGCCTCCGGGGCGTTTTGGCCGCCGCGCCGCAGCCCGGCGAGAGCGCCGTCGTCCTCGGCCAGGGCTTGATCGGACTCCTCTCCGCCGCGTGGCTCCTCTCCAAGGGCTGCCGGGTCGCCGTGGCCGACCTGTCCGCCGCGCGGCTGGAGCGCAGCCGCACCCTCGGTGTCGATTTCACCATCCAGGCCGACGAAGCCGACCTCAAGGAGCGGCTGCTCACGCACAGCCGGGGCGGCTTCGACCTCGTCGTCGAAGCTTCCGGCTCGCGGCCCGGGGCGCAACTCGCCTGCCAATTGATCCGACAGACCCCGCCCATGGCGCGCGGCCAATACATCCGCGAACCCATTACCGCACACACCGGACGCTGGCCCCGGTTGGTCTTCCAGGCCAACTACCTTGAGCCGTTCCCGTTCAATCCGCACAGCGACCTGCGCGGAGAAGGCGCCGTCGTCATCGCCTCCGGCGACCGGGGCATCGACGAGCGGCTGCGGTGCGCGCAAGCCCTGCGAAACGGGGAAATCCCCGTGGCAAAGCTCATCGACCGGGTTTTCACATGGGACCAGGCGCCGACCGCGTACGCGCAGCTTGGCGAATTGCAGATCCAGAGCGCGCTGCTGACTTGGTAAGCAAATTCCGACCGAGTTCTACAAACCGGGGATGACCGGCGCGGTGGGCGCGGGAGCCGCCGGTGTTGGGGATGGCTTGGCTGCCACGGCGACGGCGTAGCGGTCGATGGTGAAATTCAGGCTGGCAACATCGCCAAGGCACCGAAGCGCTTCGGTAAATGGGACGTCCGCGAGGCGCAGAGTCACCGGCGCGGCGACTTTCACCTCCGGCTTGAGAACGAAGCGCGCCTGAACCGCCCCGCCCGTAAGTTTCGCGGCCTGCTGCTCGAGAGCGTCCAGGGCCGAGGAGAGCGATGCCTCCTTGAAGTTCACCTTGGGCAGAATGAGCCGTTGCAGTTCCCGGCCCAGCGAGACGCCCACAGGCGGCCCGTAAATCTGAACGAGCGTCGGCGGCATCGGTGTTTCCGATTGGGGCCCGATGCAGATGGCGTAGCGTTCGGCCACCACCTTCGCTCCCAGCAAATCGCCAAGATACCGGAGCACCTCGGCAAAAGGGATAGCCGAAAGATGCAAGGTCACCTTCGCCATGGGATCGATCCCCGGCATGAGCACAAAATTCGCCTGCGTCTTGCCGCCCGAAACGACTGCCACTTCTTGTTGGAGAGCTTCGAGGACCGATTCCAGCGTCGCTTCGTTAACCTCGACCTTCGGCAGAACCAGCGTCTGGATTTGCCTGTCCAACCGCGCCGCCAGCGGCACCTGCGCCTCCGCCATCCGCATCATCCACAAATAATTGCGGGCAACCGCATTCTCGGGCTGCGCCGCGAGCACGGCTTCAAACTTCACACGGGCCGTCTGATCGTCGCCCATGGCAAAAGCCTTCTGCCCCTCGGTCAAGGGCGATTGAGCCACCGCCGGCGCAATTGCCGCTGTGCAAACGAGAACCGAGAGGAAAATGCATCTCATAAAGTGACTGGCGTGCTGCGATACTAAGAGCTTTGGCCGTTGCTGTCGGCTATTTTCTTTCGTTTTTCAACGAAATTCGTCGGCTAGCCCCAAGCATCTTTTTCCGCTTTGTGCGAAGTGCGGCCTTTGCCATAAGCGGGCATTTTTTGCCTCTGAACGTCCGTCCGCGACCGGCAACATAAACTCAAAATAACGACAACTGCGGGCGCCCTTCGCCGGTCTCCGGCTCCGCCGCTTTTTTCCTGGGGCGCGCCGCGCGCACGGCGATTTCCGCCAGCTTCGGCTTTCCGTCGGCGTTGAGTTCGGATTGCTCCAGGTTCCCCAAAATCTCCTTTGCGCGTTCGATCACCGTGCCGGGCAATCCGGCCAAGCGCGCCACCTGGATGCCGTAGCTCTTGTCCGCGCCGCCGCGGATGATCTTGCGCAAAAAGACGATCTGGTCGTTCCACTCGCGCACGGCGACGTTGAAGTTCTTCACGCCGGAGCGCGTCATCTCCAGTTCGGTCAGCTCGTGGTAATGCGTGGCGAAGAGCGTGCGCGCCTTGACGGCATCGTGCAGGTGTTCCGCCACGCTCCACGCGATCGACAGACCGTCGAAGGTCGAAGTCCCCCGCCCGATTTCATCCAGAATCACCAAGCTGCGCTCGGTGGCGTTGTTGAGGATGTTGGCCGTCTCGGTCATCTCGACCATGAAGGTGGATTGCCCGCGTGAAATGTCGTCGCTGGCGCCAACCCGCGTGAAGATCCGGTCCACCAGGCCGATTTCCGCGCGCGCCGCCGGCACGAAGCTGCCGATCTGCGCCATCAGCACAATGAGCGCGACCTGCCGGATGTAGGTCGATTTGCCCGCCATGTTCGGGCCGGTGATGATGTGCAGGCGGTTGTCGGCTCCGTCGAGTTCCACATCGTTCGGGACGAATTTCTCTTCGACCAAACTCTGGTCGAGCACGGGATGACGCCCGTCCTGGATGAAGATGCGGAAACCCTCGCCCAACACGGGGCGGCAGTAGTTGAAGAGGCGGGCGGTCTCGGCCAGAGAAACCAGGGCGTCCAGCGAGGCGATGGCCGCGGCGGTGCGTTGCAACCCGGCGAGGTCGTCGAGAACCCGCTCGCGCAGCCGGCAAAAGAGGTCGTATTCCATCGCCTGGGCGCGTTCGTTGGCGCCGAGAATTTTCCCCTCCATCTCTTTCAATTCCGAGGTGATGAAGCGTTCGCCGTTGACGGTGGTTTGCTTGCGAATGTAGCGGTCCGGCACGCTGGCGAGGTTGGACTTGGTGATCTCGATGAAATACCCGAACACGGAGGTGTAGCGCACTTTGAGAGACTTGATTCCCGTGGTCTCGATCTCCTGCTGCTGAAGCTGCGCGATCCAGTCCGTTCCCTCCCGGCAACCGGTGCGCACTTCGTCGAGCTGAGCATCGTAGCCGTCCCGGAACATGCCGCCTTCCTTGATGGCATTGGGCGGCTCGTCCACGACAGCCCGGCGCAGCTCGTCGGTCAGTTCTGGGAATTCGCCGATTTCCTCATGAATCCGCGCGACCAGCGAAACGGCGGGCGCCCTGTCCGTCGGCACGATCTCCGAGACAACGGCGGTCTTTCGGTACAGCAGCGCGGAGAGGTGGGAGCGCAAGTCGGGCAGCTGCTCCAGCGAAGCGCGAAGCGCCAGCAGGTCGCGCGCGTTTCCGGCAGCCTGGCTGAGGCGCCCGATGGTCCGCTCGATGTCGCGGATTCCCTTGAGCGCGTCGCGGATGCTGCTGAGCAGGAACGGTTCCACCAACAACTCCTCGATCGTCTGCTGGCGGGCGGCGAGCGGGGCCGGGTCGCGCAACGGGTGCAGGATCCAGTGCCGCAGGAGGCGCCCGCCCATCGGGGTAATTGTGCGGTCCAGCGCGTAAAGCAGGCTCATGTCCTTCGCTCCGCGCGAGCTGACCAGTTCCAGGTTGATCTGGCTGGCGGCGTCCACCGTCAGGTAGGTCGAGTTCGAATAGACGGACGCGCGGACGATATGCGCCGTCTGCCGCCGCATCTGATTCTTCAGGTAGTGGAGGATCGCTCCGCCCGCGCCGACGGCGGCGGTCATCCCGGAACAGCCGAAGCCGTCGAGCGTTTGCACCTTGAAATGTTCTTTCAGCGTGAACGCGGCCTGCTCGGGCAGGAAAGCGTAGCCGTCGCATTCCACGGCATCGCGGATCTCCTCCAGCGTCCGGTTTTCCAGCCGTTGCTCGCTGCTAATGAGCACTTCGGCGGGAGCGACGCGCGCCAGTTCGTTTTCAAGCGCGGCGGCGTCGGGCAGTTCGGTAAGGCGGAAGTCCCCGGTGCTGATGTCCACGAACGCAAAACCGAAGACGCCGTTGTGTTCGAAGACGGCGGCCAGATAGTTATTGCGCTTGGCGTCGAGCAGGTTGACGTCCGAAACGGTACCGGGGCTGATGACCTGCGTGAGTTCGCGGCGCACGATTTTCCCCGGGGTGGCTTCGCCCACCTGGTCGCAAACCGCAACGCGTTTGCCCGCTTTGATGAGCTTGCCAATGTAGCCGTCCGCCGCGTGATACGGCACGCCGCACATCGGCATCTGACCGCGCTTGGTGAGCGCGACGTTGAGGATGGCCGAGGCGATCTTGGCGTCCTCGAAGAACATCTCGTAAAAGTCACCCAGGCGAAAGAGCAACAGTGTCTCCGGCGGCAACGAGCGCCGGACACTTTGGTACTGCTGCATCATCGGCGTAAGGGCGTCGTCGGACATGTGGCGGGAAGAGAGTAAGAAGCGCCTAATCTGTCTCTTAACTCCTCTCTTGCCAAGCTCCGGCGAGGCGCAGGCGCAAACAAATTCGTCAAACAGCTCGATAACCGCGTTGGCAAGGCTGGAGCCTCGAAGACAAGTGCGTTCCCAGGCAGGAGCCGGGGGCGGCGGGCGATAACCGGTTCTTGCAGTCCAAAACGCTGGCGCGACTGCCAGGCTCCCGCCGATTTCGAAGCCGCCACTTATCCGAACCCTTCGGCGAAGGAATCTTGCGCGCTGGGGTCCGCTCTTTGTCGCGGACTCGAACCACGGCTGCCTACCATGGCGGCATGGATGGAAAGCCGATCGAAACGGACATGGCCGGGCAGGCGGAGATGGCGCTCGCTCAAATCGCAACCAGCGTGGCAACGTGGTTCGCCACCTGCGGGAAGATTCTGACCAAGGACCAGCGCCTGGTCACTCCGGACCCAAACGTCTACCAACTGCGCATTCTGGAGGCCTACGAATGGTGCATGGTCAACGCGGCGCCGTGCCGGATTCTCGCGCTCAAACCGCGCCAGAAGGGCAGTTCCACGGTCAGCGCGGCCATTGTGTATCATCATTGCCGGCGGTTTCGCGCGCGGGCGTTGCAGATCGCCGACCGCTACAAGAACTCGGACAACCTCTTTGCCATCGCCACCCGCTACGCCGAGAACGATGAATTCCCTTGGGCCTCGGAATGGAAGGCAACGGCGACATCGGCGTCGATCGTGAAGAACGGGCGGCTCTGGAGCCGCATCGAGCGGGACACGGCGGAGAATCCGCGAGCAGGGCGCTCGGGAACGCTCCAGGTGTTGCACGTGTCCGAAGCCGCGCATTTTCCCAACGAAGGCGAAAAGAGTGCGGAGAAAACGATGCTCTCGCTCTTGAACGCGCTCGCCGACGTGGCCCACAGCGTCGCTATTGTGGAAACCACCGCCAATGGCGCCGGCGGCTGGTTCTACGATCACTGGCAGGGCGCGGTGGATTTCGAGCGCTTCGTGGCCGGCGAGCAGGGCAATGGGTGGATCAAGATTTTCAAACCGTGGTTTGCGTTTGCCGATGGACGCATGGAGCCGCGCCCGGAGCCTGCCGCGCGGGATGTGCGCGAGCAACGCGGGGTGCGGCTGTACCGGTGGGACGCCCATCAGATCGCCTGGCGGCGCTGGACGCTCGCCCAAAAATGCGCGGGCCGAACCGATCTGTTCGATCAGGAATACCCGGAAGACGAACGTTCGGCGTTCCTGACAAGCGGGCGACCCCGGTTTTCAATCGCCGGCCTCACCCGCCTGCGCGGCATGGCCAATGGGCAGCCGGCCAGGACTGGTTTTCTAACTCGCACGGAGCCTTCGGATGACCGGGTGGTGTTCGAGCCGCATGAGGCGGGCTGGGCGCAGCTCTGGGAGGAACCGGCGGAGGATCGCCGCTACATCCTCTGGTGCGACACCGCCACTGGTCGGGAGCAAACCGCCGACAGCCGCGACCCGGACCGGCACTCGGTGCTGCTGCTGCGCCAGGCGTTCGCCGATCCCGACGGCGCGCACGCCAACGCCATGCTCGTCGCCCGCGTCCGCCCGCCATGCTTTGACGATTGGCATGTGCTGGAGGAAAAGGTGATCGCGCTCTGTCTTTATTACGGACGGTGCGTCGTCGGAGTCGAGGTGCCGATGGGGTTGACGCTCCTCGAAGGGCTGCGCCGGGCCGGGATGCCGCTGTTTCGCCGCCGCTCGGCAACGGGCGGCGTGGAAAAACCCGGCTTCCAAAGCAACTCAGCGACGAAACCGCTGGTGATCGCGTCGCTCAGCCGGGCCATCGATGGGAATCCGCCGCTGGACCTTTTCGACCCGCACACCATCGGCGAATTGGAGAGCTTTGTGGTGCATGAAGACGGGCGCGAAGCGGCCGTCGCCGGTCGGCATGACGACGATGTCATGGCGCTGGCGATGGGCGTCCACCACCTTGCCACCGCCACGCTTTTCAAGCGCCCCAAGCCTACCCGCCTCCGCCCGCCCGCGGATTTGAAAAGGTGGAAGCCGCTGCACAAGTAGCATGCCGCGGTTGCGCTTTGCAGCTCCGGCGCTAAGCTTTCCCACTTTTCCGATGGCCAAAGTCTTCATCAAAACCTACGGCTGCCAGATGAACGAACGCGACTCCGAACAGGTGGCGCGCATGCTCATTGCCCGCGGCCATGAGATGACTGCCTCGGAGTCGGACGCGGACGTAATCTTACTCAATACGTGCAGCGTGCGCGACATGGCCGAGCAGAAGGCGATCGGCAAGATGGGTAATCTCGTCCACCAGGCCCGGGACCGCGCCCGCGAACGGCCCACGGTGCTCGGGTTTCTCGGCTGCATGGCCCAAAGCCGCGGCGCGAGCCTGGCCAGGGAGGTGAAGGTCGATTTGATCGTCGGCACGCAGAAGTTTCACAAGGTGGCCGATTATGTCGATGAACTCCTGGCGCGCAAACGGGCCACGCTGGCCGCCGGGTTCATGGACGACTTGCGCGCACCCATCGTGGATGTTGCCGATGAATCCGGTTCCCACGAATCCATCCGCGATCACGATCTGGCGCCCCGGCAGGCAACGGCCTTCGTCTCCATCATGCAAGGCTGCAACATGCGCTGCACGTTTTGCATCGTCCCGGCGACCCGCGGCCCGGAGCGGAGCCGGGCCATCGGTGAGATCGTTCGCGAAGTGGAGGAGTTGGTGGCGCGCGGCGTCAAGGAGGTCACACTGCTGGGGCAGATCGTCAATCTCTACGGCCGCCACGAGTTTCCAGTCGTGGCGGGCAAGAGTCCGTTCGTGCAATTGCTGGAGGCGGTGCATGGCGTCACCGGGTTGGAGCGCCTCAGGTTCACCTCACCGCACCCTGTAGGCTTCAAGACGGACCTGGTCGAGGCGTTTCTCTCCCTGCCAAAGCTTGCGGAACACGTGCATCTGCCGGTGCAATCGGGGTCGGACCGGATTCTTAAGGCGATGCATCGCGGCTACACGGCGGCACGATACGTCGAGTTGGTGGCGAACCTGCGCGAGGTGCGCCCGGCGATCGCGATTACTACAGATATTATTATCGGCTTTCCCGGTGAAACCGAAGCCGATTACGCCGCCACTCGCGAACTGGCCGCCCGCGTCCGGTTCGATAACGCTTTCATATTCCGCTATTCGCCGCGAAAGGACACTCCCGCTGCGGTCATGGACGGGCAGCTTTCCGAGACGGTCAAGGAGGCGCGCAATCACGACTTGCTGGAGCTGGTCGATTCGATCGGCAAGGAGAAGTTGGATGCGCTGGTCGGGAAGCGGGTTCAGGTGCTCTGCGAGGGGCCCAGCAGGAACAACCCGAATCGCCTGACCGGGCGCACGCAGGGCAACAAGATCGTGCTCTTCGAAGGCGGCGAGCGGCTGATTGGGCAGCTGGTCGAGGTGGAGGTCGCCCGCGCCAGCGGTTTTTGCCTCTACGGAGAGCCGGCGGCAGTTTGAGCCGGCCCAATTTGCCTTGGGATTTTCGAAAAACGCGCCAGCGTCTTGGAGTGCGGCAGTCCTGTGCCGCCTTGGGATGGCGCCCCGTTGCCTGAGAGTGGTTTCGATCTCGCGCTCAGCATTGGGGGTCTATAAGGAGCCGCCCACCGCAAAGCGCGGGCTCACCTCTACCTGCGACGCGCAATAGATCTCTATCGCATCCCCTGCCCCGATCTGGCTGAGGCGCGTAGCCACCGCGCCCATGGCCAGCGCCGGCGTGTTGCATTGCCGGCTCAAATGGCAAAGCACCGCCCGCCGCAGGCCGTGCGGAAACAAATCCGCCACTTCGTTGGCGGCGGCGGTGTTCGACAGGTGCCCGTGCGGGGACATGATCCGCTGCTTGAGCGACCACGGTCGGTGCGGGCACTCCTGAAGCATCTTCTCATCGTGATTGGTCTCGATTACCAGCGTGCTGGCACCCCGGACCCGCTCCCGCGCTACGTGGGTGCATTTTCCCAGGTCGGTGAGAAAGCCCAGCGACTCCTCCCCGTGGTGGAAGACGAAGCCGACCGGGTCCACCGCGTCGTGCGGCACCGAAAAAGCGTGAACGCCGAGGTCGCCGATGGTGAAATCCGCTCCCGGTTGGAACTGGCGCACGTCGGAATGCTTCGCCAGCTCCGCCGAACGCAGGATTTCCGCCGTTAACCGGGTGCAATACACCGGCACCGGCGTTTTCTTGCAGAAAACGGGCATCCCGGCGACGTGGTCGTGGTGTTCATGCGTCAGGAGAATGCCGTCGAGCATGCACGGCTCCACCCCGAGGGCCGCCAGACGCAGGGTCATCTGCCGGGCGCTCAGGCCGCCGTCGATCAGCAGGCGGCACCGGTCGGACTCGATCAGGGCGCAGTTACCCCCGCTGCCGCTGCCGAGAATCGTGATGCTGAACACGCCTGCGATTGGAGCAGAAATCAGGCTGGATTTCCAGCGGTTCCGTTCTTTCTCAGCCAGATTTCCAGCACGGCCAGGTCTGCGGGGGTGATACCGCTGATCCGCCCGGCTTGCCCGAAGGTCACGGGCCGGATTTTGCCCAGCTTCTGGCGGGCTTCCGTGCGCAGGTCGGTGATTTGCGCGTACTCAAGGTTGGCGGGAATGCCGCGGCTCTCGCCGGCGGCGGCGCGCTGGACCTGCGACTCCTGCCGGCGGATGTAGCCCTCGTACTGGCTGTCGGTCTGAAGCAGCTCCCAGATGGCATCCGGGAACAGGGCGCGAGTTTCGTGGGGCAGGGAGGCAATGCCGGACCCGGGGCGACGCAACCAGTGCGCGAGAGAGACCGAATCGAGCCGTGTGGTGTCAGCCAGGGCGCGGGCTTCGGCGAGTTGTCGCAGCTTGCCTTCGGTCGCGGCCCAGCGGCGGTCATCGACCAGCCCGAACTCCCGCCCCTTGGGCGTGAGGCGCAGATCGGCGTTGTCCTGCCGGAGCAGCAACCGGTATTCGGCGCGGCTGGTGAACATGCGGTAAGGCTCGGTAACGCCTTTGGTCACTAGATCGTCGATCATGACACCGATATAGGCCTCGGTGCGCTGGATCACCAGCGGAGGCTTGCCCTGAAGCTTGAGCGCGGCATTGGCGCCGGCGACCAGGCCCTGGGCGGCGGCCTCCTCGTAGCCGGAGGTGCCGTTGATCTGGCCGGCAAAGTACAGGTGGGCGATCCGCTTGGTTTCAAGGGTGGGAAAGAGCTGGGTGGGGGGACAGTAGTCGTACTCGACCGCGTAGCCGGGCCGGAGAATCTGGGCGTTCTCCAGACCGCGGATGGACCGGATAAACGCGTATTGAACCTCAAACGGGAGGCTGGTGGAGATACCGTTCACGTAAACCTCCTCCGTGTGCCGGCCTTCGGGTTCGAGGAAGAGCTGATGGCTTTGCTTTTCGGCGAAGCGGACCACCTTGTCCTCGATGGATGGGCAGTAGCGGGGTCCGATCCCCTCGATGACGCCGCAATACATGGGAGATTTGTCGAGATTGGCGCGGATGATGTCGTGGGTGAGGGGATTGGTGGCGGTGATCCAGCACGGAATTTGTTCCACGTGGAACACGCCGTCGCGATATCCGTTGAGCGTAAATACGTCATTGGCCCCCTGCTCCATCGATTCAGCCAGGTAACCGAACACCGGCGCCGGCGTATCCCCATCCTGGCGCTCGCACCGGGTCAAATCGATGCTCCGCCCATTCAAACGGCACGGCGTCCCCGTCTTGAAGCGTCCAATCTCAAAACCCAATTCCCGCAGGCTCTCGCTCAGCGTCGATGAACTATCGCCCATCCGGCCACCGGGCGCATTGCGCAATCCGACGTGCAGCAGCCCGCGCATGAATGTGCCGGTCGTCACGACCACCGCACCCGCTCGAAGCTCCACGCCCATCGCGGTGCGCACGCCAACCACGCGATCCTCCTCCCGCAAGATCTCCACCGCGTTGCCTTGCTGAAGCGTCAGCCCCGGCTGTCGCTCGCATACCGCTTTCGCCCGGAATTGATACGCCTTCTTGTCGCACTGCGCGCGCGGCGCCCGCACGCTGGGTCCCTTGCCCGCGTTCAGCATCCGGCACTGGATGGCCGTGGCGTCGCTATTGACGCCCATCATCCCTCCAAGGGCGTCGATCTCCCGGACGATGTGCCCCTTGGCCAGCCCTCCAATGGCGGGATTGCACGACATCTGGCAGAGGGTATCCAGGTTCTGGGTCAGCAGCACGACTTCCGCGCCAAGGCGCGCGGCGGCCAAAGCCGCCTCGACCCCGGCATGCCCGGCGCCGACAACGGCCACATCAAAGACTTTCGGATACAGAAACATGTTCTACGTGGAACAAATGCAGATTGACTGGGGGAGAGCATCCCTCAGATCGGCGGGCAAAGCAATCCTACTCCGAAAATACCCATGCGCGTGTATCGGAAGGGGAGCGCGGGCTTCCAGCCTGCTGCCTTCGGCATCCTGCCGGAGGCTTGGGCGCGCGCCGAGTGCAATCCGACGCCGGCACCAGCACGCCGGCAGGATGCCGGCTGATGCGGGCAAGATGCCCGCGCTCCCCTTCGGATCGACGCACCGCCCGTAATCCAACTTTTCATCGTGCGTGGAGGGCGAAAGCCCATGGGGACTCGTTCGCGAAAGGGGCCGCCCAAGGACTAACGCGCGGGCAGGAGGCCGGCTTGCAAGCCCCCATAGCTGCCAACCTTCCTATCTACTCATATTTAGTAACCTCCACAAGGCACGATTTTCCTGCTTTCCCACGGCGCACTCTTGCTTTATGAATGCCGCCATGTTTACCGGACTTGTAGAAGAAACCGCGCGCGTCATCGCTTTTGAACCCGTCGCCACCGGCGCCCGACTCGTTGTCGAAGCCGGCATCGTGGCGGAAGACACCAACCCGAGCGACTCGATCGCCGTCAACGGCTGCTGCCTGACGGCGACCTCGAAAGACGGGAAGCGGTTCGCCTTCGATCTGCTGGCCGAGACGCTGGCCAAAACCAACCTCGGGACGCTTAAGCCCGGCTCGCTGGTCAACCTCGAACGCGCCCTCGCTGCCAACGGCCGCCTCGGCGGACACTTCGTCCAAGGCCACGTCGATTGCACCAGCGAAATTCTCGCCCTGGACCCGGTGGGCCAGGATCACCGCCTCGAAGTCGCTCTCCCTCGCGAATTCGCCCGCTACGTCGCCTATAAGGGCTCGATCTCCATCAACGGCATCAGCCTCACCGCCGCCGAAGTCCGCGAAAAGAGCGTCGTCATCTGGCTCATCCCGCACACGATGGAAGTCACCAACCTGCACGCCCTGCACGCCGGCGACCGCGTGAATGTCGAGTTCGACATGCTCGCCAAGTATATGGAGCGCCTTCTCAACCCCGACTTGAAGAGTCTTTGACAGTCCCGCCTGCCGTATTTAGCTTCGCTCCGTGACCAGCTCCGACTCCGCTCCCAAGAAAACCCCGCTGTACGACCGGCACCTCAAAGCCGGGGCCAAAATCATCGATTTCGGCGGCTGGCTCATGCCCGTCCAATACAGCGGCATCGTTGACGAACACCACACCGTCCGCAACGCCGTGGGCGTGTTCGACGTCTCGCATATGGGCGAAGTCTTCGTGCGCGGCCCGCAAGCGGGCGCCTGGCTCAATTCGCTGCTCGCCAACAACGTGCGGCGGCTCTGCCCCGGCCAATGCCAGTATACCTTCCTGCTCAACGAGAACGCCGGCGTCATTGACGACCTGCTTCTCTACCGGACCGCCCCGGAAGAATACCTGCTGGTCGTCAACGCCTCGGAGATCGACAAGGACGTTGCCTGGCTGCGAGCGCATCTCGCCCCCGGAGTCGAACTTGAGGACAAAAGCGACGACTATGCCGGCCTGGCCGTGCAGGGACCGCGAGCCGTCCAGCTTTTCGAGCGCCTCTTCGGCGACCGCCACCAACCTCCAGCCCGCAACGAGATCATGCGGATCGACACCGATTGTCTGACGTTGTTGATCGCCCGCACCGGTTACACCGGCGAGGACGGCTTCGAAATATTCTTTGCGCCCGAACACGCCGCCGCCGTCTGGGACGACCTCCTCCTGCACGGCGCCGATCTCGGCATCAAGCCGTGCGGATTGGGCGCCCGGGACACCCTGCGCCTGGAAATGTGCTACCCGCTCTACGGCTCCGACCTCTCTCTGGACCGCTCGCCGCTCGAAGCCGGCCTGTCGTTCTTCATCGACCTCGAAAAGCCCGAGTTTATCGGGCGCGGAGCGTTGCTGGCGCAGCGCACCGCCGGCGTTTCCCAGCGCCTGGTTCCCTTCCGGATGACCGACAAAAGCCCGCCGCCGCGTTCGCACTACGGCGTTTTCAAGAACGGCGAAAAGATCGCCGAAACCGCGAGCGGCTCGCTATCGCCGTCGCTGGGAGCCGGCATCGGGATGGCGTACCTGCCCGCCGCATTCGCCCGCGCCGGCGAAGCGATCGAGATCGAAATCCGCGCCCGCCGCTATCCCGCCGTTGTCGAGAAGAGGCCGCTCTATCGCAAATAGCCGTGTTTCGCGCTTTCATCGTACGCCAATTCATTTTAGAAAAACAACACCCATGAACGTTCCAGACGATCTCAAGTATTCCAAATCCCACGAGTGGCTGCGCATCGAGGGCCCGAACGGGCGCGTCGGCATCACCGACCACGCCCAGGCCGAGCTGACCGACGTGGTTTACGTCGAGCTGCCCAAGGTGGGAGCCAAGGTCGAAGCTGGCCAGCCCGTCGCCGTGGTGGAATCGGTCAAAGCCGCCAGCGACATCTACACGCCGGTAAGCGGGACGATCGTCGAGGTCAACACGGCGCTGGAGTCCAATCCCGCGCTGGTCAACACCGACGCCTTCGGAGGTGGATGGTTGTTTGTGGTGTCCGTGGACGCGGCGCCCGAGCTTGACCAACTGCTGGCCCCGGCGGCTTACCGCGAACAGATCGCGTAGCGGCAGACACGAAGCCGGTCGATTCCGACCAGCGCTTTGTAGGTTTTCGGTTCCGTCTGTCCATTACAGGCAAAACGGGGCGCCCTGCGCCCATTTTTACCCGTTTCACACCCATTTCGAGGGCGCCGTCATTTCAGCATTTGCCTCCGGCGCATTCCCCGCTAATGAATACGGTTCCATGCGTCTTTTAGACCGCTACATTCTCAGCAGCTTTCTGATCCCGTTCTCGCTCTGCTTTACGGGGTTCCTCGCCATCTGGCTGGTGTTCGACCTCGCCGGCAACCTGCAGGACTTCCTGGAAGCGCGGGTCAGCCTCGGGTTCGTCGCGTATTTCTATCTCACGCAACTCCCGCAGATCATCACCATCTGTCTGCCGGTCGGCCTTCTGCTGGCCCTGCTTTATTCGCTCAGCAAGATGTCGCGCTCCAACGAAGTCATCGCCATGCTCACCGCCGGCGAGAGCCTCGGCCGCTTCATGGTGCCCCTCATCGGCGTCGGCGTCGTCCTCACCGGCATCTCCACGTTCCTCAATTACAAACTCGCCCCGCACGCCGACTCCATCAAAAAGCAATTGTTCGCCGAAATCGGCCGGCGCCGGGACAAGGACACCTCCATCCAGGGGCAACTCTTCCGCAACCGCATCGCCAACCGCACCTGGTACGTCCTGCAAATGCCGGGCAAACCCGACAACCGCGCCGTGCTCCACGGGCTGCACATCATGGAGCAGGTCCCCAACGGCAGCGTCAAAGTGAAATGGTACGCCGAAACGGCCAGTTACGATGAACCCGCCCACACCTGGACTCTCACCGACGGCAAGACCATTCGCTTCGACCCCAACGGCGATATCGTCAGCGACACCGCGTTTCAGACCCTCAAGATCACTGACTGGACGGAGAATCCGTGGCGCATTGCCAGTTCCGTTTTTGAAGCTCAAAGCCTCTCCGTGCCTGAACTGCGCGCCTATTTAAGATTCAACGCCGACTTCCCGGAAACCGCCCTCGCCGTCTACCGCACCCAGTTGCAAAACCGCTGGGCGCTGCCGTGGCAATGCATGGCCGTCGTTTTCCTCGCCGCGCCGCTGGGCATCGTTTATTCCCGCCGCGGGGTGCTCTCCGGGGTGGCCGGCGCCATCTTCGGCTTCGCGGCGATGATGTTCGTCACTTCGCTTATGATGGCCCTGGGCAAAGGCTGCCGCGTCTCTCCCGCCCTCGCCGCCTGGAGCCCGGTCGCCATCTTTCAACTCATCGGCTTCTACCTCCTTTACCTCAAGTCCACCAACCGCGACTTCCCGAAACTTTCGCACTTGCTCCGATTTCGCTAAACCGGAGTCTATTTAACCGCAGATGACGCAGATAAACGCAGATGGACAGATAGGAAGAATTCGAAATCGCTCCACGTATCAGCATTCACCCTTGGCCGATCGCGTTATTCAGTCTTGATCATGCGCGTCTTCTTCGAAAATCTGCGCCCATCTGCGTCATCTGCGGATATATTCTGACATGGCTAACGACTGGGAAATCAAGAGCAGGGGAGACAAGTGCGGCGTTACCGGACGCGCCTTCGAAGACGGCGAGATCTTTTACACGCTCCTGTTCCGCGAACGCGGCGGCGGTTTTCGCCGCGAGGATTTCAGCGAGGACGCCTGGCGGCAACGGGACATCCAGAAGCCGCCGTTCTCCTTTTGGAAAACCAAGTTCGAAGTGCCGCCGCCGCTCTTCGAGGCCCTTCCCAAGCAGACTGCCGAGGATTTGCTGCGCCAGTTCCTCCAGGAACCGGGCGACACCCATGCCAACGCGCGCTACATCCTGGCGCTGATGCTGGAACGCAAACGCACGCTCAAGCCGATCGAAACCAAGGAGGCCGACGGACAGCGCCTCCTCATTTATGAGCACCGCGCCACCGGGGAGGTCTTCGTCATTCCCGACCCGCAACTGCGCCTCGACCAGATCGAAGCCGTGCAAACCGAAGTGGCTCAGTTGCTGGCGGGGACGTGAAGCCATCGCGCGATGAAACGGAACCACGGATTTCACGGATGTACACGGATGGACACAACCGCGCTCGCACGCTCGGATTCGGAGGAAACTCCGGCAAGCGCAGGCGCCCCGTCCAATACTGTTCCAAAAAGCGGCGGTCTCGAAATCCGTGGGAGCCTGGTGGTCGGGCCAGCGTCTTGGGGTGCGGCGGTCCTGTCTTTCCACTACCCACAAGTCCGGCGACCTGAATTTTCAGCGCCGAAGGCGCGACCACATTGTAGCCTATGGCAACGCCATAGGTCTTTAGGCGCCAACGGATTAGCGCTGAAAGCGCGATACAAACCCCACGTGGGCCTTTGTGATGGGCCTACAGCCCAAATCGGCCTTGTGAAGGAGTCCTATGGCGTTGCCATAGGCTACAATGTGGTCGGGCCGTTGGCCCTGATCAGCCTGCGCACGCCCTTCGAAAAGATGTGGGTAATGGAAAGGGTCCCGTTCCGCCTTCGGATGCCGGACGATCTTTCTGAATACGGAAACCATTTTCGCTACCGAAACCTCCTCGCGCTGCCGAAATCGAGCGCGATTAGACGCGTTCTGAACGCGCCGGTCGCGGGCGTGCCATCCCCTCAAAGCCGTAGAGGACTCTTTCCATTACCCACAAATCCGGGGCCGAGCAGAGAGACCAAAGCGGCCCTCATTATTTGTCATCCTGAGCCTGCGAAGGATCTCACACCACGCCAACCAGCATCATGCAACCGTTCACCGTTCTCGAAGCTGATGAAAAGTTCGATTACGGGCGGTGCGTCGATCCGAAGGGGAGCGCGGGCATCTTGCCCGCATCAGCCGGCATCCTGCCGGCGTGCTGGTGCCGGCGTCGGATTGCACTCGGCGCGCGCCCAAGCCTCCGGCAGGATGCCGAAGGCAGCAGGCTGGAAGCCCGCGCTCCCCTTCGGATACACGCGCATGGGTGTTTTCGGAGTAGCGCGCGTTCCTGGAGCCTCCAAGCTTAACTTAATGCCTATGGGGCAACGCCCCAGGCTTCATTGTAGCTGGGCCGTTGGCCCGGAAATGCGCCAGGCGATCCCCGGTTTCAACTCCCCCTCCATAGCATGAAAGACGTTTACACCCTCGACGACCTCCGCCACTGGGACGCCGCCACCGCCGGTGAAGATCCACCCATCCGGCTCTCGGTCTTCGGCGATCCCGTTGCCCACTCCAAGTCCCCCGGAATGCACAATCCGGCCCTCGAAACGTGCGGTATTCCGGCGCGCTACGCCCGGCTGCACATCCGCCCCGAGGAACTCCCCGAGGCGTTGCGTCTTCTGCCCCGCTGGAACTTCATCGGCACCAACGTCACCATCCCCCACAAGGCCGCCGTCGCGGGATTGGTGGATCAGGTCGACGAACACGCCCTCAAGATCGGCGCGGTCAACACCGTTGCACTCGACGGCGACCGGCTCATCGGCTTCAACACCGACGGCCCCGGCATCGTCCGGGCCATCCGCGCCGATTTCGGCGTGGACATCCGGGACCTTCGCGTCATGGTCCTCGGCGCCGGCGGTGGGGCGGGCCGGGCGATCGCCACGCAATGCGCGCTGGAGAACTGCCAGCGGCTCGTCCTGGTCAATCGCACCCATGAAAAAGCGCGTGCCCTCGCCGGGGCCCTGGCGCCGCTGCTCAAGGGTCCGCGGCTGCTCGGCCCCGCCGCGCGCCTGGAAGCCGTCCCGTGGGAGGCGGCGCCCCTTGCCGCACAGCTCGCCAACACCGATCTCGTCATCAACGCAACCTCCTGCGGCATGAAGCGCACCGACCCGCCGGCGCTGCCTCCCTCGCTGATCCAAGCCCATCTAATGGTCTTCGATACCATCTACACCGCGCACCGAACGCCCCTGCTCGCCGAAGCCGAAGCTGCCGGCGCGCGCGCCGCCAACGGTCTTTCCATGCTGCTCTATCAGGGCGTGCTCGCCTTCGAAATCTGGTTCAACCGCGACGCCCCCGTGGAAATCATGCGCGCCGGGTTGCTGGCCGCCACCGCGTAACTTTTCGGACCTGACGCCATCGCCAGCAGATTGCGTTGGGAGCCCCGAGAAACGCGCCAGCGTCTTGGAGTGCGGCAGTCCTGTGCCGCCTTGGGATAACGCGTCGACAGCCACGCTTGCTTTCCTTTCCTCGTTACGAAGTTGCACTTCGTCACGCACCCATCTTCGAAACTGATACACCTTCCATTACCCACAAATCGGAAGCCGAGCAGGGAGACCAAAGCGGCCCTCATTATTTGTCATCCTGAGCCTGCGAAGAGCCTGTCCTGAGTCTGTCGAAGGAATCTCACGGCACGCCAGCCGGCGTCATGGCGCCATTCACCGTTCTCGAAGCTGACAGCGCCGCATGAGGCGTCAGTTCCGATTACGCGCCGACTGTTAAGAACGTCCGGATCGCCTCGTGAGATCCTTCGCAGGCTCAGGATGACAGCATTCGGGGCTCCGTTTTAACTCGTGCAATCGGTTGGCAAACTTGTGGGTAATGCCCAAACAGAACTGCCGCACCAAAACGCTGACGCGACCGCCAAAGCCCCACCCGAACTCGAAACCGCCGCCTTTCCAAACAGTATTGTGCCGATGCCAAGCTACCCCGCATCCAACCGGAAAAAAGAAAACCAAGGCTGAAAAAAACGGCGGTGAAGCGCAGCTGTGGCCTTGCTGTGAGTGTCGGCTCACACAGGCAAGCGGTCTTCTCACTCCCCGCCGTTACCAGTTTCTGAGCCTCCGGCGTCCCGATGCCAGCATACCTGCCCCAAGCACTATGAGCATGACTGAGGTTGGCTCTGGAGCGGGAACGTTGGCAACACGAAAACCCTCCGTGTTGGACACGGGCAAGGAGAGGTAGCGGTTCGACGATTCAAAGTCGCCTGGGGCTTCTTCCCAAGAACCGCCGCGCACGCCACGCTGCGAGTTATAGCGCACTGCATCGTTCCAGTTAGAAACATCTCCAGCTTGATCGTATGTCCCGTAGTAGCTCGCCGAGTTCGTGAACGACCTCACCGGCGTCAGATACCCCGACGTTCCGGACAAGGTGGAATTCACCAACCAGTAGTTCGCTTCATTCGCCAACGCCCGGTTCGTCCACGAGTTCGCAGGTGCCGTGTTGCTCCTCGTCGGATACGTCCAGTAACCGCCCAAACCGCTGTTCAAGGTCGGATCGTAATACGCCGCCTTATACCATTCGTTCTCACTCGGGATATACCACTGCGCCAGCAGGTTCTTCGTTTCCAGCCCGCTCGTCGTATCCCCGTTCAAGGTGTAGGCCCCCGTCTCTGTTGTCGTTGCATCTTCCACATGCGTCTGCAGCTCCCCGTTCTGTATCCAGTTGCAGAACCGGGCCGCGTCCAACCATGTCACATAGGTCACTGGTCGCTGTCCGTCTCCAAGCACAGAATACGTGTAACTCCCGGACAAGCCCAATTGCTGCACTCCGGCGACTTTCGTATCCGTCGCCAAACTGCTGTTGTAGAGGCCGTAGGTGTCCGTCTGCGCCACAGCATTTAAGAATGCTGTATATTGCGTCAACGTCACGTCATACGTGCCGATATTAAATGTATAGCCCACGCTGCCGTAGCCGGTGGTGTGGTCTTCAAACATCACCGCCGTGTCCGCCGCATTGCCTGGGTTGCCCACCGTTGAGAGTGCGATGGTCACCGGTTGCTGTGCCTGTGCCACCGACGCAAAATAAAGCGCCGCCAGAGCGGCGACGATGCTTCTGGAGAAGAGTGATTTCATGCTGGCCTTTCTATTCCTCTTGAAATTCATCCAGAATGAAGCTGACACGCAAGACGAATTCTATAAATTTTTCGTGTTCATGGTCTGTGGCGTCCGCAGCCGCCCATTTCCAATCCAAACGGACTCGAAAAATGCCGTCCGCCCCCTCCCGTCGGCATCAGCGGTAAATATCCCGGCGATGCCCGACCTGGACCACCAGCACTACAAGAACGGCGTCTTGAATCTGGTAGATCACCCGGTAATCGCCCACGCGAACCCGGTAGAGTTCCTCGTTGCCCTGGAGCTTGAGACTGCCCGGAGGACGGGGATCGCCCTCCAGCTTGCGAAGTGCCTGGACAATTCGTCTCTTCAATCCCATGTCCCGCAAGCGCTCAAGGAATTTCGTGGGAGCAGCGGCGATCTTGACAGCGTAAGTCACAGCCCGAGGCGCTTTTCCAATTCGTCCAGAGAAATTGTCTCGCCGGGATTAGCCAACGACTCACGGGCAGCGGCGACATCCGCGACGTTTTCCATCGCTTCCAAGTCCGCCAAATCGTCAATCAACTCCACCACGCGGCGGGCGCGGTCCTCGGAGAGAGCGGCAAGTTTTGCATAGGCGTCATTGAGAGCGACCATGCCTCGAATATCCTTGCAACCCGGCAATCCGTCAAAAACAAAGTCAATGCCCCCGCTGGCGCTTGCGACCGATCGTTGAGGTTCGCCCCACTGGTGCAGACTGAGGGATTTGAACCCCCGACCAACGCTGTGTAAAAGCGCCGCTCTACCACTGAGCTAAGTCTGCCTTTCAACGCCGGCGACCATACGCCCGGCTCCGCCGGCTGCCAATGAAATTCGAACCCAATGAAATTCGAACCCACGAGCGAGAACGCAGCCCCGAATGCTGACAGCTTCGAGAACGGGGAATGGCAGCATAACGCTGGCTGGCATTCTGTGAGATTCCTTCGACAGACTCAGGACAGGCTCTTCGCAAGCTGCCCAATGACCCTGCCTGAAAGAACAGGCGTTCGGGAGCGGGAATCCGGGGAGCACACGCACCCTCGCGTGTTGGCGTCGGCGCCCTCGCCGACGCGAACTTTTGCTTCATCGAAACCACGGATTTCACGGATTGGCACGTATGAAACCTATCCGTGTTCATTCGTGTACTCCGTGGTTGCTCGGTTGAATGCGAGCTTCTTGAGAGATGCCTTTGGCGAGGGCGCCTGTTCTCAGAGCTACCCTGTTCGCCGCCCGATTCGATGCCCGACCGCGCCGTAGAAGGCGACATACGCGTAGGCAAGAGTCGGCACGATGAAGGAGAGTTGCAGATTCTTGGTCACGTCGGCCACCAGTCCTTGCAACGGCGGAAGAATGGCGCCGCCGAGAATCGCCATCACCAACAGCGACGATGCCTGGCTCTTGTAAATGCCCACTCCTTCGATGGCCAGCGAGAACGTGTTGGACCAGCCGATCGAGGTAAACAGGCCCACGGCGACCACGCACCACATCGCCACCCGCCCGCCGCAGACGATCGCGGTCAGCAGCAACACCACCACGGTTGAACAAAAGATCGTCAGCGTGCGACTGGCGCGCGACTGCCCGAACTGGAACAGCACCCAGCAGAGTCCGATGAAGGGCAGGTACGTCCTGAAGATCGGCCAGTTTTGCGCGAAGCGCTCCCGCCAGAGCAAGAGGATGTCGGCGTTGACTCCGGTGCGAATGGCGTCCAGCGGCGCGCTTTGTGCCGCCCAAAGAAAGAAAAACGCCACCAACGGAATGGCTATCAGGGCGAGCTTCTTTGTACCGGCCCGCATCTCGCTCAGTTCGACGGCGCCCATGAAACGCCCGATGAGCAATCCGCCCCAGTACAGGGAGACAAACCGGCTTGCTTGCATCTCCGTCAGGCCGGCGATGGAACTCTGCTTCAGGAAATTGATGATTGCGCTGCCAACGGCAACCTCGCCGCCGACATAAAGAAAAATCGCCACGATCCCAAGAACCACATGGGGATACTTCAAGGCGCCCGCCCCTGGCTCAATGCGCCCCTCGCCGATATTCGGGAGCCGGACAAAGGAGAATACGACCGCCATCAGGACGAACACGGCGCAGAACGCCATGTAAGGCATCTTGACCGACTCGACGCCGTGCGCTCCGGTCTTGGCAAAGAACTGGAAGATCAGCCACCCGCCAATGAGCGGTCCGAGCGTGGTGCCGACGGAATTGAATCCCTGCGCCAGATTCAGACGGCTGGAAGCGGTTTTTTCCGGCCCGAGAATCGTGACATAGGGATTGGCCGCAATTTGTAACATGGCGAAACCCAGCCCAACGATGAAGAGCGCCAGCAGGAACATCGGGTAAGAAACGGCGCCAGCCGCCGGCCAAAAGACCGCGCTGCCCGCCGCCGAGATCAGTAACCCGAGAACAACGCCGTTTTTGTAGCCGATTTTCGCAATGGGATCGCCCTTCGTCACCGAGACGACAAAGTAAATCAGTGAGCCGACGAAATACGCGCCAAAAAAGGCGAACTGCACGAGCATCGCCTGAAAGTAGGTGAGCGTGAAGACCTCCTTGAAACGGGGGATGAGAATGTCGTTGAAGACCGTCATGAACCCCCACAGGAAAAAGAGCAGGGTCATTGCGGCAAAAGGCCCGCGAAAATTGGAGTTGGCTTCGGCGCCCGACGCAGTCGTCTGGCTGCCGGAGGCGGGAGAAACGGAAATTGCCATGGAAGGAGCAATTATTGTCCGCGGTTTCGCCGCATGACAAGCCCCGTTTGGAAAAAGGCTTGGAGGAAGTCGTTAACCACGGATTTCACGGATGATCACGGATAGGAACGTTGCCTGGCATGCTGTGAGATTCTTCGCAAGCTGCCAATGAACCTGCCTGTTGGGGACAGCCGTTCAGCGCCAACGGCGCGACCACAATGCAGCTGGGCCGTTGGCCGGAAAGGCGGCAGGCGATGCCAGGTTCTTGCCCAACAAACAACGCCGCGCATTGGCCGCCTGCAAGGCTCAGGGTGACAACAATCGGGGTGCCGTCATCGCCGGGTTCCATCCGAAGCGAAGCGCGCTCCCAAAGCAGGAGGACTGCCGCGGTCCAAGACGCTGGCGCGACTGCCATGTCCCTTTCTTTTTCTCACTTCTCACCTCATGCTTCTTCCTTCATACTACTTCCTTTCTATGTCCATTACGCTCTTGAAGATTTCCTGTCCGGATCGGGTCGGGCTGCTGGCGCGGCTGACCACGTTTGTCGCCTACCACGGCGGCAACCTGCTGGAGGTGCATCAGTTCACCGATGCGCTCAACGGCTGGTTTTTCGCTCGGCTCGCCATCGACTCCGGCAGCCTCGCCCTGGACACCGCCGCCCTAAGCAAAGCGTTTTCTTCGCTGGCGGTTGACTTGAAGGCGCAGTGGTCTATCCGCGAAACCACCCAGCCAATGCGCGTGGTCATCGTGGTTTCCAAAGCCGACCATTGCCTTGCCGACCTGCTCTGGCGGTGGCGTTCCGCGGAAATGCCCATGGAGGTGCCGCTGGTCGTTTCCAACCACGAAGATTTGCGCCCGCTTGTGGAGCGCGAGGGGGTTCGCTTCGAACTCGTGCCCGTGCCCGGGGAGAAATCCGGTTGCCCGGAAGCGCGCGCGGCGGCGTTTGCCAAGCTCACCGGGCTCTTCCGCGAAGCCCGCGCCGACCTGGTGGTGCTGGCCCGCTACATGCAAATCCTCCCGGCATCCATCTGCGAGGAATGGTTCGGGCGGGTCATCAACATTCACCATTCGTTCCTGCCGTCGTTCGCGGGGGCGAATCCGTACCGCCGGGCATATGAGCGGGGCGTGAAACTCATCGGCGCCACCTGCCATTACGCCACCGCCGACCTCGATCAGGGGCCGATCATCGATCAGGAGGTGGTGCGCGTGGAACACTTCCACACGCCCGACGATCTCCTGCGCCTTGGCCGGGATTGCGAACGCCTCGCCCTGGCAAGGGGCGTGCGCTACCACCTCGACGACCGCGTGCTCATCCACGGCAACCGCGCGATTGTGTTCAGGGATTGAGGAAGCAGTAATTTCAAGGCCGGACACGGAAATCCGAGCGGGCCTCGTTATTTGTCATCCTGAGCTTGCGAAGGATCTCACGAAGCAGTCCGAACGTTCGTTTCAGTTGGCGTGCAATCGGAACTGAGGGCCCATGCGGTTGACGCCGTCAGCTTCGAGAACGGTCAATGGCTGCATAACGCTGGTTGGCGTGGCGTGAGATCCTTCGCAGGCTGCCAATGAACCTACCGCTTGCAGGAGGGCGACATCCGGCGTTTGCCGTGGGGCGTTCGTCAACGCGCGAGCGTCGTGGAGTGCGGCAGTCCTGTGCCGCCTTCGCGAGCCGGACCGGTTTTCGACCCACCGGAAGACGTGGCAGCAAAGGAGGTCTTCGTTCGGAGTGTCTCATTCCTTCAGAGAGCGTTAGTCGCTGACGGCGTTTTCTCCCAAGGCGGCACA